>Ga0070706_100000463_pt1 | contig 48079 bp, 42 predicted proteins | sample KBSK5501metaG_FD_65476 | JGI IMG/M metagenome (GOLD analysis project Ga0070706, IMG submission 65476) | Corn, switchgrass and miscanthus rhizosphere microbial communities from Kellogg Biological Station, Michigan, USA - KBS K5-50-1 metaG | ecosystem: Host-associated > Plants > Roots >... | reverse complement strand
CCGACCACGACGCAGCCGGCGGCAAGGCTTTCGTACCAGCGCTGCCCGACGAACGAGTACGGAAACTTCCGCTGGCTCGGATCGACAACGACCGGATCGTAGGCCAGCGCGATGCGGCTCAGCGTCAACATCTTCCAGAAGAACAGACGATGTTCCACGAGGTTCGACGTCGACCCGATCACCATGTGATTCGTGTGGTACAGCGATCGCCCCGAGTCCTTGTGGTTGTACGCGGCGGCCAGAGCGCTGACGTGCACGGTGTGCGTTCGCCCGTAACCATTGACCGTGATCGGCCGGCAACCGCTCGACGAGCCGAAACGCTTCACGTCGGCCGCCATCGCGACATGCGACGCTTCGACGCCGAAGACCGATTGAAAACGCGCCACCGCACCCGGGTTCGACACGAATATGTGATCGAACTGCGCCACGGCCTTGTGGAAGCGTGAAAGGCGGCGTCTCCAGGCCGGTTCCGCGAGCTTGGCGTCGGAGATCCACGCGTCGAACACATAGCAGGCCGCGCGCTTGAACGGGCGGCGCCAGTTCGGCACTTCCTTCAGCAGGTTGATCGGCTCGGAGAGCGAAATCGCCGCGACGAACAAACTGGCCTGCTGCGCCGGCAACGCGTCCAGCATGGTCTCGAGTTCGCGCGCGCTGCGCGGCCTCAGCACCGTCGCGTCGGTCAGCTCGGCGAATACCGCGTCGAGCTCGTCGACGCACCCTTGCGCCGGGTTCGGGCACAACGCGCTCAGGCTGAGGACGTAAACGCTCCGGCTCGCCAAGTCGCCGGCATCTCGTTGGCGATTTTCGAGGTTTATACGAGCACCCTTTCGATCCCGCCGTCGTTCGCGCGCTCGACGTACTCGGGCATCCAATCCTCGCCGAGGATGTGCCGCGCCATCTCGACGACGATGTAGTCGGCCTCGAGCAGCCCATTGCTGAGATCACCGGTGTAGCGGCTCAGCCCCTGCAGGCAGCTCGGGCACGACGTCAGGATCTTCAGGTTGCCCTTGCCGGGCACGCCGCCGGTCGAACGCAGCGCTGCTTCGTCCTTGCGCAGCTCTTCCTCCTTGCGGAAGCGCACCTGCGTCGAGATGTCGGGCCGGGTGATGCCGAACGTCCCGCTTTCGCCGCAACAGCGTTCGCTCTTGCGCACGCTGTCGGGGTTGCTGCCGCCGACCAGCGCGCGCACGGTCTTCATCGGCTCCTGCAGCTTCATCGGGCTGTGGCAGGGGTCGTGGTAGAGGTAGCCGCCGGCGTCGGGCCCGAGCGTGATGCCTTTTTCGAGCAGGTACTCGTGGATGTCGACGATGCGGCAGCCCGGGAAGATCTTGTCGAACTGGTAGCCCTGCAGCTGGTCGTAGCAGGTGCCGCACGAGACGACCACGGTCTTGATGTCGAGGTAGTTCAGCGTGTTGGCAACGCGGTGGAACAGCACCCGGTTGTCGGTGATGATCTTCTCGGCCTTGTCGTACTGGCCGCTGCCGCGCTGCGGGTAGCCGCAGCACAGGTAGCCCGGCGGCAGCACGGTCTGCACGCCGGCGTGCCAGAGCATGGCCTGGGTCGCGAGGCCGACCTGCGAGAACAGCCGCTCCGAGCCGCAGCCGGGGAAGTAGAAGACCGCCTCGGTGTCGCCCGTCGTCGTCTTCGGGTTGCGGATGATCGGAACGTAGTCCTTGTCCTCGATGTCGAGCAGCGCGCGCGCCGTTTTCTTCGGCAGCCTGCCCGGCATCTTCTTGTTGATGAAGTGGATCACCTGCTCCTTGAGCGGCGCGGTGCCCACCGTCGACGGCGGCGCGGCCAGCTGCTTGTTCGCCAGCCCGCGCAGCAGGTTGTTCGCGGCCCGCTGCGCCTTGAAGCCGACGTCGACCATCGCGGTGCGCATCAGCTTGATCGTCTCGGGATTCGTGGCGTTGAGGAACATCATCGCCATCTTGTTGGCGGGCCGGAAGCTCTTGTGCCCCATCTTGCGCAACAGGTTGCGCATGTTCATCGAGACATCGCCGAAGTCGATGTTCACCGGGCACGGGCTCAGGCACTTGTGGCAGACCGTGCAGTGGTCGGCCACGTCCTCGAACTCCTCCCAGTGCTTGATGCTGACGCCGCGGCGCGTCTGCTCCTCGTACAGGAACGCCTCGACCAGCAACGAGGTCGCGAGGATCTTGTTGCGCGGGCTGTACAGGAGGTTCGCGCGCGGAACGTGCGTCGCGCAGACCGGCTTGCACTTGCCGCAGCGCAGGCAGTCCTTCACCGAGTTGGCGATCTCGCCGATGTCGCTTTGCTGCATGATCAGCGACTCGTGGCCCATCAGCCCGAAGCTCGGCGTGTACGCGTTGGTCAGGTCCGACTTCAACGTCGTGCCGTCGAAGCTCGCATTGCGCAGCAGCTTGCCCTTGTTGAAGCGGCCGTGCGGGTCGACGCGTTGCTTGTAGTCGGTGAACGCCGCGATCTCGTCGTCGGTCAGGAATTCGAGCTTCGTGATGCCGATGCCGTGCTCGCCCGAGATCACGCCGTCGAGCGAGCGCGCGAGCTTCATGATGCGCGCAACCGCTTCGTGCGCGGTCTGCAGCATCTCGTAGTTGTCGCTGTTGACCGGGATGTTGGTGTGCACGTTGCCGTCGCCGGCATGCATGTGCAGCGCGACCCAGACCCTGCCTTTCAGCACCTGCTGGTGGATCTTCTGGCACTCGTCGACGATGGGGCGCAGCGCGGCGCCGGAGAACAGGTCGGCGAGCTTCGCGCGGATCTGCGTCTTCCATGAGGCACGCAGCGTGTGGTCTTGCAGCTGCTCGAAGAACGAGCGGTTTGCATCGGCCTGCACGACGCCGTCGAGGTTCGTCAGCCAGCCCTGCCACAGCTCACGCACTTCGCGCAGCAGCGCGAGCGCCTGGGCGACGCGGTCTTCCAACAGCTCAGCGGTCGCGATCTCGCCGGCGTCGTCGCTTTTGCCCAGCGGCAGATTGCCTTCGATGAAGAACGCCTCGAGCGCGTCGACCAGCGCGAGCTTGTTGCGCAGGCTGAGCTCGATGTTGATGCGCTCGATGCCGTTCGTGTACTCGCCCATGCGCGGCAGCGGGATCACGACGTCTTCGTTGATCTTGAACGCGTTGGTGTGCCGGCTGATCGCCGCGGTGCGCTTGCGGTCGAGCCAGAACTTCTTGCGCGCCTCGGCGCTGACCGCGACGAAACCTTCGCCAGCGCGCCCGTTCGCAAGGCGCACGACCTCGCTGGTGGCGCGCGCGACCGCGTCGGCATCGTCGCCGGCGATGTCGCCGACCAAGACCATCTTCGGCAACGCCCCGTTCCAGCGCTTGCTCTTGGTCGCGTAGCCGACGGCCTTCAGATATCGATCGTCGAGGTGCTCGAGCCCGGCCAGCAGCACCGGCGAGCGCGAGCCGTCCGGCATCTCGACGCCACCGGCCTTCGCCAGGCCGAACATGTAGTCCTTGATGTCCACGATGGACGGCACAGCGTCTTTCGCGTTGCCGAAGAACTCGAGGCAGACGGTGCGGGTGTGCGCCGGCATCTTGTGCACGATCCAGCGCGCGCTCGTGATCAGGCCGTCGCAGCCTTCCTTCTGGATGCCGGGCAGGCCGGCCAGGAACTTGTCGGTCACGTCCTTGCCGAGCCCTTCCTTGCGGAAGATGCGGCCCGGCACGTCGAGCTGCTCGGTGCGTTCGAGCGTCTTGCCGCTCGCGTCGAAATGACGCAGCTCGAAGCGCGCGACTTCGACGTCGTGGATCTTGCCGAGGTTGTGATCGAGCCGCACGACCTCGAGCCACTTCGCCTCGGGCGTGACCATGCGCCACGACGCCAGGTTGTCGAGCGCGGTGCCCCACAGCACGGCCTTCTTGCCGCCGGCGTTCATCGCGACATTGCCGCCGACGCATGAGGCCTCGGCCGAGGTCGGATCGACCGCGAAGACGTAACCGGCGCGCTCGGCCGCATCGGCGACGCGCTGCGTGACGACGCCGGCTTCGGTCCAGATGGTCGCGACTTCGCGCGTGGCCACCACACCCGCGCCCGGCAGCCGCATCAGCTCGACCTCGGTCATCGCCTCGAGCTTCTCAGTGTTGATGACCGCGCTGTTCCACGCCAGCGGCACCGCGCCGCCGGTGTAGCCGGTGCCGCCGCCGCGCGGGATCACCGTCAGCCCGAGCTCGAAGCAGCCGGCGACCAGCCGCGCCATCTCGGCCTCGGTGTCGGGCGTCAGCACGACGAACGGGTACTCGACGCGCCAGTCGGTCGCATCGGTCACGTGCGAGACGCGCGACAGGCCATCGAACTTGATGTTGTCCTTCGCGGTGACGCGGCCCAGCACCTTCGTCGTGCGGCGGCGCAGTTCGGCGACCGCATCGAACTGCTCCGCGAACGCGACCACGGCGCGCTCGGCGAGCTGCAGCAATTCGCCGACGATCGCATCGCGCGCCGCATCGGCAGCCGGCGTGCGGCGCTTCTGGATCTCGCCGAGCCGGTGGTGCAGCGCGTCGATCAGCAGGCTGCGGCGGCGCGGGTTGTCGAGCAGGTCGTCCTGCAGGTACGGGTTGCGCTGCACGACCCAGATATCCCCCAGCACCTCGTACAGCATGCGCGCCGAGCGGCCGGTCTGGCGCTCGTCACGCAGCCGCGACAGCACCTCCCAGGCGCGCGCGCCGAGCAGCCGGATCACGATCTCGCGGTCCGAGAACGACGTGTAGTTGTACGGAATCTCGCGCAGCCGTGCGGCGGCATGCGGCGAGGCGCCGCCGGCCTGGGCGGCGGCCGCGGCGAACGGGGTCAGCGGAACGGGTGCGTTCATGAGGATCGGGCGCGCACCGGAAGGCGCCCGCGGAGCACTTAACGTCGAATCGTACCGCAGGCCCATGCGGCAGCGCAGCAACAGGTCCATCGAGCCATGCCCCGGCTGCCGCCGCGTCGCCGCGTCGCCGCGTATTGGAGGCGCCAGCGGGCTTATCCCAGTTGTTGTCGGAAGCGCGAGCCGCGATAAACGCGCCTTGCCCACGAACGCGCCCTGTCACATGGGCCTGTCACACAAGCAACGCACACTGCCGGCCGGTCACACACCGCCCCACCCATTTCACGGAGTTGTCATGAAATTCAAACCCTACGCGCTCGCATCGGGCGTGCTTGCACTGGCCCTGAGCGGCAACGCGCACGCCCAGGTCGAAATCCAGTGGTGGCACGCGATGGGCGGGGCGCTGGGCGAGTGGGTCAACGATCTTGCCAAGGACTTCAACGCCAGCCAGAAGGACTACAAGATCGTGCCGACCTTCAAGGGCACGTATGACGAATCGATGACGGCCGCGATCGCCGCCTTCCGCGCCGGCAATGCGCCGCACATCCTGCAGGTGTTCGAGGTCGGCACCGCGACGATGATGGCGAGCAAGGGAGCGATCGTCCCGGTCGGCCAGGTGATGACCGAAGGCGGCCAGAAGTTCGACCCGAGCGTCTACGTGCCCGCGGTCGCCGGCTACTACACCGCGCCGAACGGGCAGATGCTGAGCTTCCCGTTCAACAGCTCGACCACCGTCTTCTATTACAACAAGGACGCTTTCAAGGCCGCCGGCCTGGACACCGACAAGGTACCGTCGACCTGGCCCGAGGTGGCGCTGGCGGCCGCGAAGCTCAAGGCCTCCGGCCACAAGTGCCCGTTCACGACGAGCTGGATGAGCTGGACCCAGCTCGAGAGCTTCTCGACCTGGCACAACACCTTGTTCGCGACCCAGAACAACGGCTTCGGCGGCACCAGCGCGCGGCTCGCGTTCAATTCACCGCTGCACCTGCGCCATATCGAGAACCTCGCGAACATGGCCAAGCAGGGCCTCTTCGTCTACAAGGGCCGCGCCAACGCGCCGGACGCCAACTTCGTCTCCGGCGAATGCGCGATGTACACCGGCTCATCGGGCCTGTACGCGAACCTGAAGCGCAACGCGAAATTCAACTACGCGATCTCGACGCTGCCGTACTACCCCGATGTGCCGGGCGCGCCGCAGAACACCGTGATCGGCGGCGCGTCGCTGTGGGTGATGTCGGGCAAGAAGCCGGCCGAGTACAAGGGCGTCGCCGCGTTCTTCAACTACCTCTCCAAACCCGAGGTCGCGGCCGCCAGCCACCAGCGCACCGGCTATCTGCCGGTGACGAAGGCGTCGTACGAGCTGACCGAGAAGTCGGGCTTCTACAAGCAGAACCCCGGCACCGATGTCGCGGTGACCCAGATGATCCGCAAGACCACCGAGAAGTCGCGCGGCGTGCGGCTAGGCAACTTCGTGCAGATCCGCACCATCGTCGACGAGGAGCTCGAACAGGTCTGGAACGGCAAAAAGGCGCCGAAGGAAGCGCTGGAGACGGCGATCAAGCGCGGCAACGAACAGCTCGAGCGCTTCGAAAAAGCAGGCAAGTCCTGACGCGCCGGCTGCAGGCGTGGAAAAGCGCGTCCGCTTCAAGTCGGCTTGGCTGCCCTGGGCGCTGATCGCGCCCCAGATGGCGATCGTGCTCGTGTTCTTCTTCTGGCCGGCGGCACAAGCGCTGTACCAGAGCGTGCTGCAGCAGGACGCGTTCGGCACCTCGATCGAGTACGTCGGCGCGCTCAACTTCCAGCGCCTGTGGGACGACGCGAGCTACCTCGAGACCTTCAAGATCACCGCGTTCTTCTCCGCGGTGGTGGCCCTCGGCGGGATCGCGCTGTCGCTGCTGCTTGCGGTATTCAGCGATCGCATCGCGCGCGGCGCCACGTTCTACCGGACGTTGCTGATCCTGCCGTACGCCGTGGCGCCGGCGGTCGTCGGCGTGCTGTGGATCTTCCTGTTCGCGCCGCCGATGGGCGTGGTCTCGTACGCGCTGCAGAGCCTCGGCCTCGAATGGGACCACCTGCTGAACCCGGACCACGCGATCGCGCTGATCATCATGGCGGCGATCTGGAAGCAGGTGTCGTACAACTTCCTGTTCTTCGTCGCCGGGCTGCAGTCGATTCCGAAGTCGCTGATCGAGGCCGCGGCCATCGACGGCGCGCGCCCATGGCGGCGCTTCTGGACGATCCAGTTCCCGCTGCTGTCGCCGACGACGTTCTTCCTGCTCGTGATCAACGTGGTCTACGCGTTCTTCGACACCTTCGCGATCATCGACGCCACCACCCACGGCGGCCCCGGCAAGTCGACCGCGACGCTGGTCTACAAGGTCTACTACGACGGCTTCAAGGCGCTCGACATGGGCGGCTCGGCGGCACAGTCGGTCGTGCTGATGGTGATCGTGATCGCACTGACGGTCGTTCAGTTCCGCTACGTCGAGAAGAAGGTTCAATACTGATCATGGGCAACGGCTCCGGCATGGTCGAACGCCGCCCTACTCTCGGGCTGCTCGCGCACGCCGTGCAGATCATCGGCGTGCTGATCATCGTGTTCCCGATCTACCTCGCGTTCATCGCGTCGACCCACACCGCGGCGGAGATCGCCTCGAGCCGGCCGCTGTCGCTGCTGCCGGGTTCGCATTTCGTCGAGACCTATCGGCTCGCGCTGTTCGGCGGTACCTCGAGCTTCGGCAGCCGGATCGGCCCGTCGGCGCCCATGATGTGGATCAGCCTGGTCAGCGCACTCGTGATCGCGATCGGCAAGATCGCGATCTCGCTGCTCTCGGCGTTCGCAATCGTCTACTTCCGCTTCCCGTTCCGCAGCCTCGTGTTCTGGATGATCTTCATCACGCTGATGCTGCCGGTGGAAGTGCGCATCGGGCCGACCTACTCGGTCGTCTCGGACCTGCACATGCTCAACAGCTACTCGGGGCTGACGATTCCGCTGATCGCGTCGGCGACGGCGACGTTCGTGTTCCGCCAGTTCTTCCTGACCGTGCCCGACGAGCTCGCCGAAGCCGCGCGCATCGACGGCGCCGGCCCGATCCGCTTCCTGAAGGACGTGCTGCTGCCGCTGTCGCGCACGTCGATCGCGGCGCTGTTCGTGATCCAGTTCATCTACGGCTGGAACCAGTACCTGTGGCCGCTGCTCGTGACGACCGACGAATCGATGTACCCGGTCGTGATGGGCATCAAGCGGCTGATCGGCGGCGAGGCCTACACCGAGTGGAACGTGGTGATGGCCACCGCGATCCTCGCGCTGCTGCCGCCGGCGATCGTCGTCGTGCTGATGCAGAAGTGGTTCGTCAAGGGCCTGGTCGACACCGAGAAGTAAGGTCTCGAAAGAGCAAGAGCACAACAACATGGGCGCCATTTCGATCCGCGACGTCATCAAGCGCTACGGCCATGGGCTGAAGGCGAATCAAGTCATCCACGGCGTCAACGCCGAGATCACCGATGGCGAGTTCATCGTGATCGTCGGGCCGTCGGGCTGCGGCAAGTCGACGCTGCTGCGCATGGTCGCCGGCCTCGAGGAGATCTCGGGCGGCGAGATCTCGATCGCCGGCCGCGTCGTCAACGACATCGAGCCGTCGGAGCGCGACATCGCGATGGTGTTCCAGAACTACGCGCTGTATCCGCACATGAGCGTGTTCGACAACATGGCGTACGGGCTGAAGATCGCGAAGGTGCCGCTGGCCGAAATCAAGACCCGCGTCGACAAGGCGGCGAAGATCCTCGAGCTCGGCGCCTTCCTGCAACGCAAGCCGCGCGAGCTGTCGGGCGGGCAGCGCCAGCGCGTCGCGATGGGCCGCGCGATCGTGCGCCAGCCGCAGGTGTTCCTGTTCGACGAGCCGCTGTCGAACCTCGATGCGAAGCTGCGGGCACAGACGCGGCTCGAGATCCAGAAGCTGCACAACGAGCTCGGCGTGACCTCGCTCTTCGTCACGCACGACCAGGTCGAGGCCATGACGCTGGCACAGCGCATGATCGTGATGAACGCCGGGCGCGTGGAGCAGATCGGCACCCCCGACGAGGTTTATCACCGGCCCGCGACGACGTTCGTGGCGGGGTTCATCGGCTCCCCGCCGATGAACCTGATCGCCGGCCATGGGGAAGGCCATCGCTTCAAGGCAGACGGGCAGAGCATCGACTTGCCGGCGACTGCGCCGCGCGAAGGTGAGCTGATCCTCGGGATCCGCCCCGAGCACATCGAGATGAACTCCGGTGCTGCTGCGGCCGGCCATTGGTCGCTGAAGGTCGAGGCCCTCGAGATGCTCGGCGCTGAACGGCTGGTCTACGGCCGTCTCGGCGGCACGCTGTTCACGGTGCGGCTCGACGCGACGTTGCCCGCACCGAAGATCGGCGACACCGTCTCGCTGAAGGCGTCGCCCGATCACCTGCACTGGTTCGACGCGGCGACGCAGCAACGCGTCGTCTAAGCTCACGCGCATGACGCTCACGACGACGACGGCCTGGCCCTACCCGCTCTGGATCGCACACCGCGGCGCCGGCAGATGCGCACCCGAGAACACGCTGGCCGCGTTTCGCGTCGGCGCGAGCCACGGCTTCCGTGCGTTCGAGTGCGACGTCAAGCTCAGCGCCGACGGCGTGCCATTCCTGCTGCACGACGCGACCCTGCAGCGCACGACCTCGGGCCGCGGTACCGCCGGCGATGGGCTCTGGAGCGAGCTGTCGCGGCTCGATGCGGGCGGCTGGCACAGCCGCGCTTACGCCGGCGAACCGCCGGCCAGCCTCGACGCGGTCGCGACGTTCTGCCGGCGCAACGGCCACGCGTTGAACATCGAGATCAAGCCGACGCCCGGGACTGAGGAACTCACCGGCCGCAGCGTTGCGCTCGCGGCGGCCAAGCTCTGGTCGGACGCCGTGACGCTGCCACTGCTCAGTTCGTTCGAACCGGCCGCGCTGAAGGCCGCACACGATGCAGTGCCGGAGCTGCCGCGCGCGCTGCTGCTCGATGCGCTGCGTCCCGGCTGGTTCGACGAGGCCCAGGCACTGGGTTGCGTCGCCGTCGTCACGAACTACTCGGTGATGGACGCGGCCGTGCTCGCGCGGCTGCACGCCGCCGGCCTGCGTGCGCTGGTCTACACGGTCAACGATCCGGCCGAGGCGCTGCGACTCGTCGGGCTCGGCATCGACGGGATCATCACCGACGCGGTCGACCGGTTCGCTCCGGTCAGCGCCGGCATCCACGACTGACCCGGCTCGTTGTCGGGACAACACACACCCCGGCTCACGGGGTGTTCGGCGCGCGCGCGCTCCGGCAAGCTACACGACGTTACAAAGCCCCGGAGATTCAATGCGCTTGCTTCTGATCAGTGCCTTGCTCGCAGCCCCCTTCGCTGCGTCGGCCGAAACCAATCTGCTGCAAAACGGCAGCTTCGAAGACACGGCCCAGGCCAGCGGCACCTGGAGCATCTACGGCTCCCTCCCCGGCTGGACGGCTATCCCGGCGGTCGAGCTTCGCGACAACGTCGTCGGCACCGCAAAGGACGGCTCCAACTACGTCGAGCTCGATGCCTACGCGAACGGCGCGCTCAGCCAATCGTTCGCAACGGTCGTCGGCAGCCTCTACAGCCTCAGCTTCTGGTACTCGAACCGCACCGACACCACGGTCGCCACCAATGGCCTGAGCTTCGACCTCGGCTCCGGCTGGATCAGCACGCCCACGCTCGCGGCCAACTACAGCGGCGACAACCAGTGGTCGCAGCTGACGTACAGCTTCGTCGCCAACAGCGCGCTGACCACGCTGAGCTTCATGAGCAGCGGCACCAGCGATTCGTATGGCACCTCGCTCGATGCCGTCAGCGTCACCGCGGTGCCCGAGCCGAGCACCTATGCGTTGATGCTGGGCGGGCTCGCCGCGGTCGGTTACATGGCGCGCCGGCGCCGGCAGCCGCTCTGAACTGCTGCTGAACCGCCGCTGAACGGCGACCGCCAGCGACGACAAGAAAACGCCTCGGTTCCCGAGGCGTTTTTCATGGCGCGTGCGCATCGGGCCGATGCGGAATCGGCGGCTCTTCCCTTGCGCCCATCCCTCCTTCGTCGTCAAGAAGCTTCGACCGCCGCCGCCGTCGACTGCGGCGTGCGCACGCTCGCATCGACGCCCAGCCAATCATCCGGCCGCTCGAGGCGCGGCAGCTCGCGCACGCCGCGGATCACCGGCGCGCGCCAGGCCGCCAACGCGAGCAGCAGCGCACTCGCGCCCGCGAAGCCGAGTGCCCAGCGCAGCCCGACGTGCTCGCCGAGCCAGCCGCCGATCAGCGCGCCCGGGCCAGCCGGGATCAGGATCAGCCAACGCATCGTGCTGGTCATGCGGCCGAGCAGCGGCTCCGGCGTGACTGCCTGGCGCAGCGCCAGAAAGTTGATAAAAACCAGCACCGCACCGCTCGAGAACAGCATCAGCATCGCGGCGAACGCGGCAACGCCCCAGGCGTTGGCCGGCGCCAGCGCCAGCAACGTCCAGCCGAGTCCGCACACCGCAAAGCCGAGCACCAGGCACGGCCCCGGCCCGATGCGACGGCTGATCCGGCTGCCCAGCACGCTCGCGGCGATCGTGCCCAGGCCCATGCCCATGTAGCTCAGGCCCACCGCTTGCTCGGACAAGCCGAGCGTGCGCGTCGCGAACAGGATCTGCACGACTACCGCGGCGTTGTGGCACATCTGCCAGGTGCCGACCGCGAGCGCCAGCGCGATCAGCAGCCGGTGCCGGGCGACGAAGCGCACGCCGGCCTTCAGGTCGGCGAAGAAGTGCGCATCGGCGCGCGGGCGGCGCTCTTCGTGAATCACGATGCCGCGCAGGATCAGCGCCGAGACGATCAGCAGCGTCGCGTCGACCAGCAGCGCGAGCGGCGCGCCGACGACCTTGATCAGCGCGCCGGCGAACGCCGGCCCGGCGACCTCGGCACCCGAGTTCGCGAGCGCATTCTTTGCATGCGCCTCGACCAGCCGCTCGCGCGCGACCACCTGCGTCAGCACGATCTGCGCCGCGCTGCCGGCGGTGGTGTAGATCGTACCGAGGCAGAACGCCGCGACGTACAGCCAGTCCATCGCGAGCCAGCCCAGCCACCAGGCCAGCGGCACGCTCGCCACGATCAGTGCCATCGTGCTTTCGCCGGCGATGTAGACCGGCAGCTTGCGCACCCGATCCAGCCAGACGCCCGACGGCAGCGAGAACAGCACGAACGGCAGGATCTCCATCGTCGTCAGCAGGCCCATCTGCGTCGGCGTCGCATGCAGCAGCACGGCGGCGGTCAGCGGCAGCGCGAGCATCGTGACCTGGCCGCCGAACGAGCTGATCAGGATCGAGCTCCAGAGCCGGCGGTAGGTGGCTTGCCTCAGCAGGTCGTCGGGTGCGAGCAAGCCGGCGGCGAAGGCGGCCATGCGCGTTCGCATCGCCTGCGTCACCCATTTCAGTTGTCTCGGCCAACCATGCGTCATGGCGGCACCTCTTCTTTCTTCGGTCTCTCGCGGCGCCTCGTGAGCGCCGGGGGCCGTGCAGGCCCGGGGCAGCGGGAGAAAAGACGAATGGACCGATCGATTCTTCCGCTGATCTCTCAGCGAAAGCTTCGTCGGTCGAAGCGGATGCCGAGAGGGCTAAGGGTTCGCGCGCGGCGAGCGGCGCAGCGCGTTCGCGCCCAGGCCGCCGATGAAGCGGATGGCGCGGTTCGCGCGGTTCGCTCCACCAAGCCCGAGCCCGAGCACGACGCCAGCGGCGTCGTGAGGTCGGATGATGGTGGCGAGGCGTTTCATCGGTGTGATGCAGGCGTGGAAGCGAGCGGCGATCGTATCAGCGGGCGGGGCCTGCATGCAACGGGGCGCGCCCGCAGCGTTGCCTGCGCTCCACGCGGACCGCGACGACGATAGCCTCCGAATCGACCCGAGGATCAACTCCAGGATCAACTCCGATAGTCGGCATTGATCTTCACGTAGTCGTAGCTGAGGTCGCAGGTCCAGACCGTGGTCTGTGCGCTGCCGCGATGCAGGTCGACGCGCACCGTGATCTCGCTTTGCTTCATCACGCGCGCCCCGTCTTCCTCGCGGTACGCGGCGCGGCGGCCGCCCAGTTCGACGACGTGCACGTCGTCCAGGAACAGGTCGATCGCCCCCTGGTCAAGATCCGCGATCCCGGCGTAGCCGACCGCGGCCAGGATGCGCCCAAGGTTCGGGTCGCTCGCGAAGAATGCGGTCTTGACCAGCGGGGAATGCGCGATCGCGTAGGCGACCTGGCGGCACTCGTCTTCGGTCTTGCCGCCTTGCACCTGCACCGCGATGAACTTGGTCGCGCCTTCGCCGTCGCGCACGATCGCCTGCGCGAGCGTCTGCGCGACCTCGATCACCGCGGCGCGCAACGCGGCGCCGTCGCCGCTGGCCAGCTGTGTGATCGCCGGGTTGCCGGCCTGGTGGGTCGCAATCAGCATGAACGAATCGTTGGTCGAGGTGTCGCCGTCGATCGTGATGCGGTTGAACGACAGGTCGGCGGCCTCGCGCAGCAGCGGCGCGAGCAGTGCTGGGTCTATCACCGCGTCGGTCGCGACGAAGCCGAGCATCGTCGCCATGTTCGGCCGGATCATGCCGGCGCCCTTGCTGATGCCGGTCACGGTGACGGTCTTGCCGCCGAGCTGGATCCGGCGCGAGGCGGCCTTGGGCACCGTGTCGGTCGTCATGATCGCGGCCGCGGCATCGGCCCAGCGGTCGGCGCCGCGGTCGGCGAGCGCGGCCGGCAGTGCGGCCTCGATGCGATCGACCGGCAGGCTTTCCATGATCACGCCGGTCGAGAACGGCAGCACCTGTTCGGCGTCGACGCTGAGCAGTTTCGCAAGCGCCGCGCAGCTCGCGCGGGCCCGCGCGAGGCCGTCGGCGCCGGTGCCGGCGTTGGCGTTGCCGGTGTTGATCAGGATGGCGCGCGGCGCCGGCTGGCCGGCGCCCAGCCTCTCGCGGCACAGCTGTACCGGCGCCGCGCAGAAGCGGTTCTGCGTGAACACGCCGGCGACCGAGCTGCCCTCGGCCAGCGTCATCACGGTCAGGTCGCGGCGGTTCGCCTTGCGCACGCCGGCCATCGCGATGCCGATCGCCACGCCGGCGACAGGGTGCAGGTCTTTCGGGTCCGGGGCTTGAAGATTGACGGGCATGGCGGTGGCGGCAGCAGCGGCGGTAGCAGTGGCGGAATTCGGGCCGGCCGATTGTAGGAACTCGGTCGGCACTCGGCAGGCGGAATTGCGCCCAACATCACGCCATCTATCGGTGGCTCGGGCACGGAGCGTGCATTACAGTGATGTCGCAACAAGAGTGTCATTCGGTCGCTGCGTGGCGGGCAAGTGCAGCCGCAAGCCGGCAAACCGGCAAACCGGGCAGACACGACAACAAACCTAACGTTGGGAATCTCTACTGATGATGCCGTTCTTCGCCGACCTCGTGATGCGCACCGACGAGGCGCGCCGGGAGTTCGAGACCAACAGCGTCGTGCTCGACGCCGTCGCCAACGGGATGTCGCTCGAGCGCTATCGCGCGCTGCTGCTCGAGCTGTACCACGTGGTCTGGCACTTCAATCCGGTCTGCGCGGCGGCGGCCAGCCGCATCCCGGATTCGCAGCGGCAGATCCGCTACTTCCTTTACGAACACATGCACGAGGAGTCCGGCCACGAGGAGTGGGTGGTGAACGACCTCGAGGCGGTCGGCGTCGCGCGCGCGGGCACCGACGCGCACGCGCCGTCGGTGCACACGCTCGCGCTCAACGGCTACAACTACTGGGCGGCCGACCGACGCGATCCGTGCTCGGTACTCGGCATGCTGTACGCGCTGGAGGTGATCGCGTCGGTCTACGGCGGGCCGTTCTCGAATGCGATCCGCGAATCGCTGCTGCTCGAGGGTGATCGCGGCGTCTCGTTCATCAGCTCGCACGCGACGATGGATGCCGAGCACATGGCGTCGCTGCGCAAGATCCTGAACACGTTGGGCGATGGGCCGACGCGCGACGCGATTGCCGAGTCGACGCTGGTCAATTTTCATCACGTGACCCGGATCTTCGAGGCGATATGAGCGCGCGTCGCCCGCTGAGCGGCATTGAGCAAATCGTCGGCCGTCCGTACAAGTACCTGCGATTGGAGTGGACCGACGAGCTCGCGATGCTGCGCGTGCGCACTTGCGTCAAGCCGATCCAGTGCTACAGCCTGGCCGGCCTGACCGAGATGCAGCGCGTGCTCGACGACGTCGCCGAGAACCCGGGCCTCGTACGCCATCTGGTGCTCAGCTCGGACGTGGCCGGTGTATTCAACTTCGGTGGCGATCTCGCGCTGTTCGTGCTGCTGGCGCGCGCGCGCGATCTTGATTCACTGCGGATGTACGGTCGGCGCTGCATCGACATGGTCTGGTGGCTCGAGAACGCCGCGCAGCGCGGCGTGCACACGATCGTGTTGGTGCAGGGTGACACGCTCGGCGGCGGCCTCGAATCCGTGCTGCCCTTCCACAAAGTCATCTTCGAACGCAGCGCACAGGCCGGCTTTCCGGAAGTGCTGTTCAACCTGTTCCCAGGCATGGGCGCGTGGCCTTTGACGATACGCAAGGCCGGCTTCTCGATCGCGAACGACATGGTTCTGTCAGGTCGGCTGTTCACTGCCGAACAGTTGCAGCGCCGCAGCCTGGTCGACCTGGTGGTCGAAGACGGCGAAGGCGAGCTTGCGATCGATGCCCTGGTACGCACCGTTGATCCGCGCCTGCGCGGCACGCTGGCGGCACTGCACGCAAGACACTTGGCCGCGCCGATCACCTACGAGTCATTGCTGGCGGTGGTCGACCTGTGGGCCGAGACCGCGCTGACACTGACGACGCGCGACCTGCGCCTGATGGAGCGGCTGGCGCGCGCGCAGGTGCGCAAGGTCGGCGGCGAAGACGAAGGCGCGGTCGAGGAAATCAAGCGTATCGAGCTGGACACGGCATGGAGCGATCTGCGCGGCAACACGCAGTGGGACGAGGAGCACGGCACTGGCGTGACCGTGTGGACTGGACTGCCGGGCGGTTGACCTCGCTCGTGGCCGCTGGCCGCGCGACCGATGCAGCGCATCAGAGCCAAGTGGCGATGATCTCGCGCAACTGATCGCGCGTGTACGGCTTGGTCAGGTGAGCGTCCATGCCAACCTCGAGCGCGTGAGCAGCGTCTTCCTCGTAGGCATCGGCCGTGAGCGCGACGATCGGCGTGCGCGGCAGGCGCTGGCGGCGCTCGCGGTCGCGGATGTGCATCGTCGCGGTGTAGCCGTCCATCATCGGCATCTGGCAGTCCATCAGCACCAGATCGACCGAGCGGCGCGACAGCACGTCCAGCGCCTCGATGCCGTCCTGCGCCTCGATGATGTCCAGCCCGAGCGACTCGAGCATCTCCTCCGCGATGATGCGGTTGACCGGGTTGTCCTCGACGACCAGCACCGTGCCGGCCAGGCTCGACGGCAACCCGTCGAGCACGCTCATCGCCGAATCGACCACGTCGCCGCTCGGCGGGCTCGGGTCGATCTCGAAGCTCAAGTCGAAGCGGAACGACGAGCCGACCCCGATCTGGCTTTCGACGGCGATCCGCCCGCCCATCGCCTCGACGATCTTCTGGCTGATCGCAAGCCCCAGGCCGGTGCCGCTGTTGCGCTTGCCGCGCGCCGCCTCGACTTGCTGAAACGGCTGGAACAGGCGATGCACGGCGTCGGGCGGTACGCCGACGCCGCTGTCGACCACCTCGAAGCGCACCCGCGCGAAGCCGGAGCGCGCGCCGCCCAGCGGACTGACCGAGAGCGAGACGCTGCCGCGCTCGGTGAACTTGATCGCATTGCCGACCAGGTTCAGCAGCACCTGCTTCAGGCGCTGCGAGTCGCCGATCACCCGATCGGCGGCGCCTGGCACCAGGTCGAGCACGAGCGCCAGCCCCTTGGCCTGCGCGTTGGCGCGGAACAGCGCGACCACCGAGGCAGCGGTCGCGTGCAGCGACAGCGGCGTTCGCGCCAGGTTCAGCTTGCCGGCCTCGATCTTCGAGTGGTCGAGCACGTCGTTCAAGATGGCCATCAGCGACTCGCCCGACGACGCCGCAGTCTTGACGAGGCGTCGCTGCTGCGTGTCCAGCCGCGACGTACGCAGCAGCTCAAGCGCACCCAGTACGCCGTTCATCGGCGTGCGAATCTCATGGCTCATCGTCGCGAGGAATTGCGACTTGGCCATGTTCGCCGCATCCGCTGTTTCCTTCGCGCGCTGCAGCGATTCAGCCGACGCTTCGACTTCGAGGCCATGGCGCACCGCTTGAATCGTCGTCTGAGTGAAATCGCGCGCGGCACGCAGCATCGTCAGCCCGAAGATCGCCACCAGCGCGGCAAGCGGCCATGAACGCGATCCCTCGAACACCAGCGACACGGCGATGATCGCGCCGAGTTGCGGCAAGGCGAGGAGCTCGAACGAACGGCCGACCAACGACATGAAATAGGCTGCGATCGACACCGATCCGCACGCGACGATCATGAAAGCGGTGGCGTCGGAGCCCCTCAGCCAGGCATAGATGCCGAACGCGCTGACCGCCCACAGGAGCCCGGCCACCGCCGCATTGCCCTCGAGGGAGAACCAGGCTTCGCGCAGCTTGGCCGGGCTCAGGTCGGAGAGGTCGGCGGCATAGTGATGGGCAATCCACCAGCGCCAGGCTGTGCCGATGTAGCCGATCGCGGCCGACGCGATCGCGGCATTGCGCTGCCCGGCCTGCCAGCCCATCCAAGCCACATACGAGACAACGATGAATTGCCCAAGGACACTGCGGCCGGCGTTGTGCAGCGCGAGCCGCAGCAGTTCGCGCTTGACATCGGCTTCGGTGGTGGACTCGACCGCCATGGATGGCGAAGGATACTGCCTGCCCCTGCGAACAGGCCGATTGATGCGCATCAATCGGCCCGAAGCCGCGTCAACGCGATGCGCCGATGCGACGCATCCTCAGCCCGCCCAGCCGAACGGCAGCGGGCCGCTCAAGCCAGCCGGCCGTGGCACTGCTTGTACTTCTTGCCGCTGCCGCACGGGCACGGGTCGTTGCGGCCGACCTTGGGCACCTGCGCGGCCAGCGCCGCGGCGGCGATCGGCGTCAGATCGTGTTCCTCGGAGACCGAGCCGTCTTCGTTCGGGTGCGTGTAGGTGACGTTGCTGATGCGCTCGGCGCGCTCTTCGATCGCCTCGGCGGCCTGCGTCACCTCTTCCTGCGACTGGATGCGCACCGTCATCAGCACGCGCGTCACATCCATCTTGACCACGTCCAGCAGCTGGCTGAACAGCTCGAAGGCCTCGCGCTTGTACTCCTGCTTCGGGTTCTTCTGCGCGTAGCCGCGCAGGTGGATGCCCTGGCGCAGGTAGTCGAGCGCGGCCAGGTGCTCGCGCCAGTGCGAGTCGATCGACTGCAGCAGGATCATCCGCATGAACGGCGTGAACTGCTCCAGCCCGACCCGCTCGACTTTCGCGTTGAACGATTCGTCGCCCGCCTTGACGACCTTCTCGACGATGTCCTCGTCGCTGACCGACTGGCTCTTCTCGACTTCGGCGACGAGCGGCAGGTCGAGTTGCCACTCCTCGCGCAGCGTCTTCTCGAGGCCAGCCAGGTCCCACTGCTCCTCGACGCTGTCGGCCGGCACGAAGGTGCGCACCACGTCGGTCATCGTGCTCTCGCGCAGGTTCGCGATCTGCGCCTGCAGCTCGTTGGCTTCGAGGATGTCGTTGCGCTGCTGGTAGATCACCTTGCGCTGGTCGTTCGAGACGTCGTCGTACTCGAGCAGTTGCTTGCGGATGTCGAAGTTGCGGGCCTCGACCTTGCGCTGCGCGCTCTCGATCGAGCGCGTGACGATGCCGGCCTCGATCGCCTCGCCGTCGGGCATCTTCAGCCGCTCCATGATCGCGCGCACACGGTCGCCGGCGAAGATGCGCATCAGCGGGTCGTCGAGCGAGAGATAGAAGCGCGACGAGCCCGGGTCGCCCTGGCGCCCGGAACGGCCGCGCAGCTGGTTGTCGATGCGGCGCGACTCATGGCGCTCGGTCGCGATGATGCGCAGCCCGCCTTCGGCCTTGACCTTGTCGTGCAGGCCCTGCCATTCGTCCTGCAGCTGCTTTGCGCGGCGCGCCTTCTCGGCGTCGTCCAGCCCCGCGTCGGCATCGATGAACTTGATCTGGTTCTCGACGTTGCCGCCGAGCACGATGTCGGTGCCGCGGCCGGCCATGTTCGTCGCGATCGTGATCACGCCCGGGCGGCCGGCCTGCGCGACGATCTGCGCTTCCCTCTCGTGCTGCTTCGCGTTGAGCACCTGGTGCTCCAGGTTCGCCTTCACGAGCAGGCCCGAAATCAGCTCGGAGTTCTCGATCGAGGTCGTGCCCACCAGCACCGGCTGGCCGCGTTCGTGGCATTCGCGGATGTCGGCGATCACCGCGTCGTACTTTTCGCGCGCGGTCTTGTAGACGAGGTCGAGCTCGTCCTTGCGGATCGTCGGTTTGTTCGGCGGGATCACGACCGTCTCGAGCCCGTAGATCTCCTGGAACTCATAGGCCTCGGTGTCGGCCGTGCCGGTCATGCCGGCGAGCTTGCCGTACATGCGGAAGTAGTTCTGGAATGTGATCGACGCGAGCGTCTGGTTCTCGCTCTGGATCTCGACACCTTCCTTCGCCTCGACGGCCTGGTGCAGCCCGTCGCTCCAGCGCCGGCCGGTCATCAGACGCCCGGTGAACTCGTCGACGATGATCACCTCGCCGTTCTGCACGACGTAATGCTGGTCGCGGTTGTACAGATGCTTGGCCCGCAGCGCTGCGTACACGTGGTGCATCAGCGTGATGTTGGCCGGGTCGTAGAGCGACGCGCCCTCGGCCAGCAACCCCGCCTCGCCGAGGATGCGCTCGGCGTTCTCGTGGCCTTCCTCGGTCAGGAACACCTGGTGGCTCTTCTCGTCGACCGTGAAGTCGCCCGGATCGATCACTCCCTCGCCGGTGCGCAGGTCGAGCTCGCCGATCTGCTTCTTCAGCTTCGGCACGACCGCATTGATGCGCACGTACAGCTCGGTGTGGTCCTCGGCCTGGCCGCTGATGATCAGCGGCGTGCGTGCTTCGTCGATCAGGATGGAGTCGACCTCGTCGACGATCGCGTACGAGAGGCCGCGCGCGACCCGGTCGGCCGTGTCCTGGACCATGTTGTCGCGCAGATAGTCGAAGCCGAACTCGTTGTTGGTGCCGTATGTCACGTCGGCGCCGTAGGCGGCCTGCTTCTCCTCGCGCGGCATCTGCGGCAGGTTCACGCCCACGGTCAGGCCGAGGAAGGTGTAGAGCCGCCCCATCCACTCGGCGTCGCGCTTCGCGAGGTAGTCGTTGACGGTGACCACATGCACGCCCTGACCGGTGATCGCATTCAGGTAGACCGGCAAGGTCGCCATCAGCGTCTTGCCTTCGCCGGTGCGCATCTCGGCGATCTTGCCGTCGTGCAGCACCATGCCGCCGATCAGCTGGACGTCGAAGTGGCGCATCTTCAGCGCACGCTTGCTGCCTTCACGGACCGCCGCGAACGCTTCGGGCAGCAGCTTGTCCAGCGACTCGCCGCTCGCATGGCGCTGACGGAATTCGTCGGTCTTGGCTCTCAAAGCCGCATCGTCGAGGGCTTCGAACTGCGGCTCCAGCGCGTTGATCTGCGCGACGACCTGGCGGTACTGTTTCAGCAGGCGATCGTTGCGGCTACCGAAAATCGAGGTGAGAAGCTTGGGCAACATGCGGCGTCGGGATGAGACGAAAGGCACAGAGCGGCACCGCTTCGACCGGTGTCGAACCAGGCCGGATGCGGTGATTGCAGCGCTGAATGCGGGCGGAACTGCTGGCAACTGCGCTCGCGCTCGCCAAACACAAGACGCGACCGCTCACGAGGAAGCTGGCCGCGCCCGAAGCCGCGAATCTTAGCATTCGGGCACGGCGCGCGCTTGGGGCGCAGTGGCTGCTCAGCGCCGGGCGCGCGTGCTGCGCGACATCGCGGCCGCCAGCGCCTTGTCGGCCTTGTCGCCGCCGGCGAGGAACTTCGCCGGATCCTGCGGCACGCCGTCCACCAACACCTCGAAATGCAGGTGCGCGCCGGTCGAGCGGCCGGTCGTGCCGACTTCGCTGATCACCTGCCCGCGCTTGATCAGATCGCCCACCTTGACCAGCACCTTCGAGTTGTGCGCGTAGCGCGTGACCAGCCCGTTGCCGTGGTCGAGCTCGACCATGTTGCCGTACTCGGGATGGTGCTCGCTGGTCAGCACGACGCCGCCGGCCGCTGCATGGACCGGCGTGCCCGATTCGGTCGGGAAGTCGAGCCCGGTGTGCAGCGCCGTGCGGCCGGTGAACGGATCGGCGCGGAAGCCGAAGCCCGAACCGACGGCCACGTCGACCGGGGCGCTGTTCGGGATCATCAGCGCCTCGAGGCGCTTTTCGAGCAGATGCGACTCGATCAGCGTGAAGAGGTCGGTGCGCTGGTCGGCCTCGTTGTCGAGCGCGCCGAGCAGGCTGTTGAGCTGCTCGAGCGTCAGCGCCGAGGCCGGCACGTACGGCCCGCCCTGCCCGCCGGCCGCCGGGCCGGCCGACGGTTTCGGCAGCGGCTTGAGCTCCTCCGGCTTGACGCCGACCAGCCCGGAGACGCGCTCCCCCATCACCTCGAGCTTGATCAGCTTGGCTTGCACCTCGCCGACCTTCTGCGCCATCGCATCGAGGTTCTCGCGCATGAAGCGATCGCGCTGCGCGAATTCGTCGCGCACCACCAGCCGCACGATCTGGCTCACGATCGGCCAGCCCTCGCGCGCCGCCTTCAGGAAGATCAGGTTGTAGATCGTGCCCGACAGCAGCATCAGCATCATCGCGAGACCGGCCAGCGCCCCAGCCAGCTGCCAGCGGTTGACGCGCAGCACCCGCGTGCGGGCCAAAGACCCGTGGGTGATCAGAATCTGCATCGCTAAACTCCTGCGCGTGAAACCCGCCAAAGGTGCCAAGCTGGCCCCGATCACACCCGATGCGCTGCCGATCGAGCAGGCGCTGCAGCAAAGCGCGCCGCTCAGCCGGCTGCGCCTGCTCCTGCGCGACTCGAACGAGCGCTTCGAAGCGGTACGACCCTGCCTGCCCGCTGCGTTGCTGGCGCATGTGCGCCCCGGCCCCGTCGACGACCTCGGCTGGTCGCTTCTTGCCGGCAACGCGTCGGTGGCTGCCAAACTGCGTCAGTTGCAGCCGCGGATCGAGGCCACGCTGCGGGAACGGGGATGGGAGAGTAGCGTAGTCCGGATCAAGGTTCAATCGATCGGCGCGCCGCTTGCGAAGTGACGAAGCGGGCCTCCACAATCGTCGCGACCGGTTCCGTGAAATCATCCCGCTTTTCGCTGCACTCATCTCATGACACATCGGCGGTCCAGCGTCTCTCGTCGTCGTGGCTGGCGGTGGAAGCTCGGCCTCGCGCTGGCATTGGCGGCCGCGACATTCGCACTGGCGATGGCCGTCGTGCAGAGTCGTTCTGAATCCGAAGCCGACGTCGCGGCGCGCACCGGCGCTGCAGAGGGTCGGATCAAGTTCGGCATCCTCGGCGACTCCGACAGTCATTCGTACCAGGACAGCGTCTCGTTCCCGCCGGGAACGCGCTTCGGCGCGTACCGCAGCGTCACGTTCGTGTGGCCGGAGGTATTGGCCCGGCTGCGCTCGGATCGGCTCGATTTCGGCCCCTGGGGCATACGCGGAACCCGCCGCTCGGTCGCCGAGGTGATGGACTGGTTCGGCCTGCGCGGCCGCGTCCGCCGGGAGAACTATCTCTACAACTTCGCGTTCATCGGCGCCAGCTGCGACAGCCTGACCGGCTACAACGGCCGCATGACGCGCCGGCTCCTCGCCGAGATGGATCGCCAGCCGGCCGCATGGCGCCAGGGCATCGTGTACATCGGCCTCGGCACGAACGACTTCGGCCATCAGGACAGCCTGGACGCGCTGGCCCGCGACCCGGCCGATCCGGCGGTTCAGGGCAAGATCGCCAATTGCCTGCGCAAGATCGGCGAGGCCATCCGAAGCATCCGCGCGCAGCACCCGACGATTCGCTTCGTGCTCGCGGCGACGCTGGCGGACGTCAACGATCCCAGCTTGCTCGACCGGTGGCGATCCGCCGAGGCGATCCGCAACATCGATGCCGGACTCGACGTGTATGTCAAGGGCCTTCAGGCGATCGCGGACGCGGATTCGAATGTCGTCGCGGCCGATCCAAGACCTTGGTTTGCCGGCCTCTGGGGTGGCCGTGACCACGATGGAAATCCGAACTTCCGCCCGGTTGTCATCGACGGGACGTTTTCGGTGGCCCACGCGGCCGGCGACGATCCGAAAAACGCCATGACGGCGGACGAGCATGGCGGCGTGGTCTGGAGCACGTTGTGGGCTCGCCATCTGGTGACACTGATCAATGCAAAGTTCGGCACCGGCATTCGGCCGATCACCGATCAGGAAGTCGCCGAATTCCTTCGACCCGCGATCGCCGCGAGCCGCTGAGCCGCATCAAGTGGTGCCGTCGGTGAGACTCGAACTCACGACTTATCGCTTACAAGGCGATTACTCTACCAACTGAGTTACGACGGCAGGCCGGCCGGCCGCGCGAAGCGATCGCCAACTTGCAACCCGAGGGATCGGCGTTGACAGGTACCCGGCGCGCCGATTCTATCGAAGCGCCTCGTCATTTCGACGTGTAACGCACGGCATTCGAACAGACGAAATCCGCGCGCCACTTGGTCGCTGCACGGACCAAACCCGGCAGGTCGCAACCGAGATTCCTCGGTTTGGTGCGTGCGTCCGCGCGCTCTCCGTAACTTTGTTCTTCGCATGTTGCTCGAGTCGACTGCGCGTGTCGACCTTGTAAGTCGGCGCAACCGAGGGGCCCAAATGGATGACGGAATTCGGGTCTTCCCGCGTTGGCACCCCCTCATTCAGGGTGGTTCGGATTCTGCTGCGTTGGTGTTGTCCGCGGCGCATCCGGCCGTGGGCGGAGCACCGAATCTGGGCCACTGAATCATGCGGTTACAGACAAGGAGCTTCCCTTACAGATCGCATCTCACCTCTCTTTGCCCAGTGACGAATAGCCCCCGAGCCCTCTGGCGAAAGACTGCTCCGACTCTTTTGTCGGGCGACGCCTGTGGCTGCAGTGTTCAAGCGCTTCCTACGCTCCTGCGTCATACCGACACCGTCGGTTCCTCGCTTCCCGCACTGAACGAGCACCGGTCTTCGGACCGGTCGTTGCCAACCTCTGCCCGCGAGAAACTGACATGACCAACCTTTCCATTTTCGATCGTTCTACCTCGGGTTCGGCTCTGCGCCCGCCCATCAACTTCAGCCTGGCGATCTTGACCGCCGCTGTCCTGGCCGCTTGCGGCGGCGGAGGCGGCGTCAGCGACGGCACGTCTGCCGATGCATCCTCCGCCGATACGTCGGCGGCGGCTGCGTCGGCCGACACCGCTGCCGGTACCGGCGACTCGAAGGACGCGTCGGCGCTGACCAGCAAGACCACCAGCTGGGTGAAGGTCGCCACCGAGAACAGCTCGTTCACGCTCAGCGCCTACCAGACCGTTCGCTTCGGCGCGGGCTCCAACTGGGTCCAGAAGACCCTCCTGTCGGGCTCCCGCAGCTGCGCGATCGCGACGTTCGGCAGCGATCCCGCTCCGGGCGTGGTCAAGGAGTGCGATGTACTGCAGACATCGACCTGGTCGTTCCTGGCACACCAGGGCGCCGCGTTCTCGCTCGGCAGCACCGCACGCACCATTCGCTTCGGCTCCGGCTCCGCCTGGGTCCAGAAGACGGCTTCCGGCGACGGCACTTGCACCGCCGACTATTTCGGCTCCGACCCCGCGCCCTCCGTGTTCAAGAGCTGCGAGGTTCTGGACGTCCCGGCGCCGGCACCGGCACCGGCGCCTGCCACCAGCACGACGTGGACATTCCTGGCCAACGAGTGGTCGTCGTTCAACGTCGGCACGACGGCCAAGACGGTCCGGTTCGGCGCCGGGACCAAGTGGGTCCAGAAGTCGATGACCGGTGCGGGCGACTGCACGTATGTGTTCTTTGGTTCTGATCCGGCCGGCGGCACCGTCAAGACGTGCGAGATCCTGGGCTCGGCTCCGGCTCCGGCTCCCGCGCCGGCTCCTGCCCCCGCTCCCGCGCCAGCTCCTGCACCCGCGCCTACTACGGCACCTGCTCCTGCTCCTGCTCCTGCGCCGGCTCCCGCGCCAGCACCTGCTCCGGCGCCAGCTCCGGCGACAGGACCCATGGGCACCGCGGTGTACATCAACGCTGCGAAGATTCCGACCGGCTGGTCCGGCTTCTCCAGCGACATGCTGCAGACCGCCACGAGCGTGCCCGCCCCGGGCGACGGCTCCGGCGCCTTCCGCACCACCTGCAAGTGGTCGCACATGGCCTTCGATGATCCCATCGTCTATCCGGGTCAGCCGGGCCTGTCGCACCTGCACACGTTCTTCGGTAATACCGGCACGAACGCGAACTCGACCACCAGCACGATCAGCACCACCGGCAACAGCACCTGCAACGGCGGCACGATCAATCGCTCGGCCTACTGGGTCCCGACGATGATCGACACGCTGGACGGCCGGCCGATCGGCGCGAACAACGACCAGTACGTGGGCTCGCAGTTCTATTACAAGACCGGCTACACGCTGCCCGTGGCGCTGATCAAGCCTGCTCCGGCCGGGCTGCGCATGATCGTCGGCGACTCCAAGGGGAATCCGAGCAACCCGAGCAAGGTCGCCTCGTACCGCTGCATCAAGAATGGCGGCGCGACGCAGGCCGACATCGGCACCGCGCAATCGACGATCCCCTACTGCCAGGTGTCGGGCTACACGATCATGCGGATGTCGATCACGTTCCCGCAGTGCTGGGACGGTGTGAACCTGGACTCGCCGGATCACAAGAGCCACATGGCCAATGCGGTCTACACGACCGGCAACCAGCAGGGCTACTGCCCGGCCACGCACCCGGTGGCGATCCCGGAGATCTCGTTCGAGATCGAGTACCCGGTGCGCTCGACCGACGACACGCGCCGCTGGAGACTGTCCAGCGACAACTACGACACCTCGCAGCCCGCCGGCTACTCGAGCCACGGTGACTACATGATGGGGTGGAAGACCGACGCCATGGCCGCGTTCGTCAAGTACTGCGACAACACCGCGAAGAACTGCGGCTCGACGCTGCTCGGCGACGGTCGCGAAATGATCGTCGTGCCCTGAGCGACATCGAGGAACACGGCGCCGCAAGGCGCCTGTGAATCAGCGCACACGACGGTTGCGCTGCGAGCCCAAGACGACGAAAGTCGCCTTGGGCTTTTTTCTCATCCGAATACTTTGTGCCGCAGGCGATGAATCGCGGCCAGGACCATGCCCGAATAGATCGCGTTGTTCGAGTTGACTCTCAGCGACAGGCGCGAAAGCGGCAGCTGAACGTCGAGCCAGTGGGGCCTTGTTTCGAGTACGGCGGCATAGCGCCGTGCCAACGTCACATAGGGCGACGTCTCGAGGTACATGCGCTCGTAGTACTCGCGAAACGAACTGGGACGATCGCTCATCGCCCACGGCTTGACGCCGCCCATCGCATGAATCAGCGGGGGCAGACCCGACTTGCGCACCGCCATTCGTTGACGCGGGCCAAACGCTCCCGGGCCGTGGTGATGCAGCACGTCAGTCGGATGCTTCAGCACATGAAGCGGTATGTGCGCAAAATCCTTGGACGCAAGCAAGGCGCTCAGGACATCCTGATCGCCAAGCATCAGCGGATTCCTGACGAAAACCGACTTTGCCTGCTCGGCGAGATAGTGCGGGTCCTTCAACTGCGTTGCCCAGCGGCGCAGCAGCGCTTCGTGCCCATCACCGACCTTCAGCACCGCCGAGTTCAGCGGCCCGGCCAGCTGGCGACCTGGCATCAGGCCGAAGCTCGAACACCGCAGGCTCGATCCTGCCGGCACGCACCAGGGGTCTTCCGTCGTCACGACCACGTCGTCCGGCGTCGCCGCAATGAAGTCCAGCGATCCGTTGACGAGGATGTCGGTATCCAGCCAGAGGCAGGTTCCGGCGCCGGTGGCGAGGCCGTCGAGCAGCACGGCTGCCTTGACGTTGTAGCTCCCGGCGCCGTCCAGCGGCTCGTCGACCAGAACGACATTCGGGTAGTTGCGCAGCCACGCCCTCTCGCGTGGCGGCAGCGCGGGAAATCTCAGACGTATCGGGCTTCGGGGACAGTGAATGGACAAGCTGTGCACCAACAGCATCAGTCCCGGCAATTGCTTGACTCTGTCCTCGTAGACGCAGATCAGCATGTCGTCCGCGCGCCTTGCGGTCATCGAAGTGCCGCTACTTGATGCGCTTGAGCGACGGACGCGGGCCGGCCGGCGGCTCGGGCGATGTCGGCGGCTCGCCGCCCTGGCCGCTTGCGGAGTCGGCCGGCGCTCCTTTGCCGCCGCTCGTGGTGACGGCGCCCGGCGCCGCCGATTCGGTCAGCGTCAAGCGCGGCGGCTTCGGTGCCGGCTCGATGGTGGTGTCGGCCGGGCCGACTTCGGCGCCCGGCGCGGCGGGCATCGGGAACGCCATGCCCTGCCCGTTCTCGCGTGCGTAGATCGCGATGACGTGGTCGACCGGCACGACGATCTCGCGCGACGTGCCGCCGAAACGCGCCTTGAACTCGATCGTCTCGTTGCCGAGCTTGAGCGCGCTGGTCGCCTCGAAGCCAACGTTCAGCACGATCTCGTTGTTCTTCACGTACTCGGTCGGTACCTGCACGCGCGCGTCGACGAACACCGCGATGTACGGCGTGAAGCCGTTGTCGCTGCACCAGTCGTGCAGCGCGCGGATCAGGTACGGCCGTGTCGACGTACCGGCAGTCGCAGGTGCAATCGGTGGACTGCTCATGTGCGGGGGAAAGCGCGGGTCGGCCGGGGATGCGAGGCGCTTACTTGCGCATCACCTTCTCGGACGGCGTCAGCGCCTCGATGTACGCCGGCCGCGAGAAGATGCGCTCGGCGTATTTCAGGAGCGGCACCGCGTTCTTCGACATGTCGATACCGTAGTAGTCGAGACGCCACAGGAGCGGCGCGATCGCGACGTCGAGCATCGAGAAATCGTCGCCGAGCATGTACTTGTTCTTCAGGAAGATCGGCGCGAGCTGGGTCAGCCGGTCGCGGATCTGCGAGCGCGCCTTCTCGAGCTGCTTGTCGGTGCCCTTGATGCCGCGGCCTTCGAGCACGTTGACGTGCGCGAACAACTCCTTCTCGAAGTTGAACAGGAACAGGCGCACGCGAGCTCGCGCAACGGGGTCGCCCGGCATCAGCTGCGGATGCGGGAAACGCTCGTCGATGTACTCGTTGATGATGTGCGACTCGTACAGGATCAGGTCGCGCTCGACCAGGATCGGCACTTCGTTGTACGGATTCATCAGCGCGATGTCTTCGGGCTTCGCGAACAGGTCGACGTCGCGGATCTCGAAGTCCATGCCCTTTTCGAACAGCACGAAACGGCAACGGTGGGAGTAAGGGTCGGTGGTTCCGGAGTAAAGCACCATCATGATGGCGGCTCCCTATGGATGATCGACCTGCAAAACCACGTGCGCAGGTCGATGGGATGGAAGAACCGGGGCGTCGCGGCCGGAGTCGGCCACCGCCCCTTTTTCAAGCACCGGCGCATCGGCTGCGCGCCGGCTCGCAGCCTCACTTCACGTCTTTCCAGTACGCAGCGTTCAGGCGCCAGGTGAACACGGTCAGGATGCCGAGGAAGATCAGCACCCAGACGCCGATCTGCACGCGTTTTCCCTGCGACGGCTCGCCCATGTACTGCAGGAACGCGACCAGGTCGCCGACCGTCTCGTCGTAGGCGTGCTCGTCGAGCTTGCCGGGCGTCACCTGCTCGAAGCCCGTGATGCGGTGGATCGTCTTCGTCGGATCGTGCTCGTCCTTGTACTCGACGTATTTCGGTACGCGCTGGCCCTGCAGATCCCACAGCGCATGCGGCATCGCGATGTCGGGGAAGACGAGGTTGTTCCAGCCGGTGGCCTTGGTTTCGTCGCGGTAGAACGTGCGCCACAGCGTGTACAGGTAGTCGGCGCCACTGCTGCCCGGGGCGGCACGCGAACGCGCGATCACCGACAGATCCGGCGGCTGTGTGCCGAACCAGTCTTTCGCGTCCTTCGGGTTGAGCGAGATCTTCATCGTCTCGCCGACCTTCTCGGTCGCGAACAGCAGGTTCTTCTTGATCTCGTCGTCGGTCAGCCCGAGGTCCTTCATGCGGTTGTAGCGCATGTAGTTGGCCGAGTGGCAGTTCAGGCAGTAGTTGACGAAGATCTTGGCGCCGTGCTGCAGCGCGGCCATGTCGTTCATCTTCTCGGCCGGAAACTTGTCGAGCGGATAACCGCTTTCGTTCGCGACCGCGCCCGCGGCGCAGCCGAGTGTCAGCAGCAAGGAGAGGAGCAGCTTTTTCATCATGTTCGTGGACCTTCGCGCGCTCAGTGGGCCGCGTAGACGACGCGCTCGGGCACGGGGCTGGGCGAGCCCATCCGGCTCCACCACGGCATCAGCAGGAAGAAGCCGAAATACACGAGCGTGCCGAGCTGCGAGACGTAGTTGCCGACGGTCGACGGCGGCTGCGAGCCGAGGTAGCCGAGCACCAGGAAGAACAGCACGAACACGAGGTACACATACTTGTGCCAGCTCGGCCGGTAGCGGATCGACTTGACCGGGCTGCGATCGAGCCAGGGCAGGAAGAACAGGACGATCACGGCGCCGCCCATCACGACCACGCCCCAGAACTTCGCGTCGAAGGTCTTGAGCAGCGCGACCGCGACGATCACCGCGACCCCGAGCACGATCTTGCCCAGGCCGCCGAAGCCACCCTTGACGATGCCCAGCACGCCGGCGATCGCGAGGATCGCCGCGAGGATGTTGACCATCAGGTCGGTCGTCGCGCGCAGCATCGAGTAGTACGGCGTGAAGTACCAGACCGGTGCAATGTGCGGCGGCGTCTTCAGCGGATTCGCCTCAATGAAGTTGTTGAACTCAAGGAAGTAGCCGCCGCCTTCTGGCGCGAAGAACAGGACCGCCGTGAAGATCATCAGGAACACGCACACCGCGTAGATGTCGTGCACCGTGTAGTACGGGTGGAACGGGATGCCGTCGAGCGGCACGCCCTTCGCGTCCTTCTTCTCCTTGATCTCGACGCCGTCCGGGTTGTTCGAGCCAACCTCGTGCAGCGCGATGATGTGCGCAGCGACGAGCCCGAGCAGCACCAGCGGCACCGCGATCACGTGGAAGCTGAAGAAGCGGTTCAGCGTCGCGTCGCCGACCACGTAGTCGCCGCGGATCAGGAGCGACAGGTCCGGGCCGACGAACGGCACCGCGGAGAACAGGTTCACGATCACCTGCGCGCCCCAGTAGCTCATCTGGCCCCAGGGCAGCAGGTAGCCCATGAACGCCTCGGCCATCAGGCACAGGAAGATGCCGCAGCCGAAGATCCAGACCAGCTCACGCGGCTTGCGGTACGAGCCGTACAGCAGGCCGCGGAACATGTGCAGGTACACGACGATGAAGAACGCACTGGCGCCCGTCGAGTGCATGTAGCGGATGATCCAGCCGCCCGGCACGTCGCGCATGATGTACTCGACCGACGCGAACGCGAGGCTCGCATCGGGCTTGTAGTGCATCACGAGGAAGATGCCGGTGACGATCTGGATCACCAGCACCAGCATCGCCAGCGAGCCGAAGACGTACCAGAAGTTGAAGTTCTTCGGCGCGTAGTACTCGCCCATGTGCTCGTTGTAGAGCTTGGAGAGCGGGAACCGGTTGTCGACCCAGACCAAGAGCTTCTGGGCGGCCGTCGCGTCGGCGGGGGCTTCCTTGTATGCAGCCATTATTTGTCGTACTCCGGGTGCCTCTGTGTCGTCGATCCGTCAGACTTTGTTCTTCTCGTCTTCGCCGATCAGGATGCGCGAATCGGTGAGGTACATGTGCGGCGGCACCTCGAGGTTGTCGGGCGCCGGCTTGTCCTTGTAGACGCGTGCCGCCATGTCGAAGGTCGAGCCGTGGCACGGGCACAGGAAGCCGCCGGGCCAGTTGTCGGGCAGCGAAGGCTGCGGGCCGGCGACGAACTTGTCGGACGGCGAGCAGCCGAGGTGCGTGCAGATGCCGACGACCACGAGGATCTCGGGCTTGCGCGAGCGGTGCTCGTTGCGCGCGTACTCGGGTGTCAGCTCGGCCTGGTTGCGCTTCGATTGCGGATCGGCGAGCAGCGCGTCGTTCTTCGGCAGCTCGGCGATCTGCTCGGGCGTGCGCCTGACGATCCAGACCGGCTTGCCGCGCCATTCGACCGTCATCTTTTCGCCGGGCTTGAGGCCGCCGATGTCCGCTTCGACGGGTGCGCCGGCAGCGCGTGCGCGTTCGGAAGGCTCGAAGCTCCCCACGAATGGGACGGCGGCCCCGACGGCGCCGACAGCACCAGCGCAACTGGAAGCGATCAACCAAGTGCGCTTGCCACTGTCGATCTGCTGATCACTCATTGTTTTTCCTCGAACAAGACATCAGGTCAGGGTCAACCCGCGATTCTAACGGACGTGTCAAGGGTCGCCTCGTGATGCCGGTCGGCTTGACATCCGGGCAGCCTCCGGAATACTGCGCCGGGCGTCGTGCGCACCAAGCGCGTGGCCGCCTTCAAATCAACCGGGAGCAAAGCAACATGAGTTTCACCTCCGAGTTCAAAGAATTCGCGATGAAGGGCAACGTCGTCGACCTCGCGGTCGGCGTCATCATCGGCGCGGCCTTCGGCAAGATCGTCGACTCGATCGTGAAGGACCTGATCATGCCCATCGTCGGCCGCGTTCTCGGCGGCCTCGACTTCTCGAACTACTTCGTGATGCTGGCCGACCCGCCGGCCGGTTATGCCGGGCCGAAGACCTACGAGGCGCTGACGAAGGCCGGCGTGCCGCTGTTCGCCTACGGCAACTTCATCACCGTCGCGATCAACTTCGTGATCCTCGCGTTCATCATCTTCATGATGGTCAAGCAGATCAACCGGCTCAAGAGCGCGCCGCCGCCTGCCGCGACCCCCGCTGCGGTGCCGGAAGACGTGGCGCTGCTGCGCGAGATCCGCGACGCGCTGAAAACGCGCTGAAAAAGCAGGCAGGGGAATCGCCCGGGCGGCGGCGTGCGGTCGTCGCGCCTGGCGCGGCGCCGGCGCGACAGTTCGGGCAAACAGCGTGCCATAGGCCCGCTAATTTGGCCCCATACTTCGCGGCGAAACGCTACGCTGAGCGCCGGGATGGGCGTGTCTGTGCGCGTTCGTGTCCCTTCGTTGCTCCGCGATGACCCCGATAGACCCACGCCAGCAAGCCGTGCTCGACGCGGCGATGAACCAGATCAAAGCCACCGGGGCGGCGGTGGCTGAGCGCGTTGCGGACACGCTGGCGCTGATGTCGCGTTCGGCGACGAGGATCTCGGAGCGAGACCTGATGAACTCGGCGCAGTTCGAGCTGCGTCGCAACCTGGGGCCGTTCCAGCTCGCCCTGCGCGACACCTTGCGCGAGCGCATCGACAACGACCTCAGGCCGCACGAAGAAATCAAGCGCAAGCTCGCCGCCACCGACTGGCACACGCTGACCCTCGTCGAGGACGACGAGATGGAAGAACGCATGTACGCCGACCGGATCGCGCAGCTCATCGCGCACGAGTGCGAAGCCGAGTTGCGCGAGCTCGCGACCTACACCGGTTCGCTGCTGCGCCGCGGCGGCGCCGACGCCGAGCACAACCCGCTGCGCGCCGAGATCGTCGGCACCGCGGCCTACCGCGCGATCGAAGCGGCCTCCGAGCAGGCCGACGTGCGCAAGCTGCTGGCGCGCGAGCTCGGCGCGACACTGTCCAAGGCGATGCCGCTGTGCTACCAGACCATCATCCGCGACATGCAGGCGCGCGGCATCAAGCCCGAAGCGCTGACGGTGCGCGCGGTCGACGGGCCCGGCAACCGCCTGCCGGGCGGGCCGTCGGGCTACGCGGGCCTGGGCTCGACGCGCAGCCAGGGCGGCGCACTCGACACGGGCCCCGCCGGGCGTGATTTCGGCGCGACCTCACCATACCCGCGCATCGGCGGCGACAGCGGCGGCGGAATCGGCGGCGGAATCGGCGGCTCAGGCCCGGGAAGCGGATACAGCAGTCGGTCCGGCGTGCCCTCCGGATCCTTCGGCGGCGCCTCGAGCCGCACCGGCCCGACCTCGCTCGGCGCGCATTCCACCTCGTCCCCGTCGGGGCTGAGCTCCCGCTCCGGCATGAGCACCGCGCACATCGCCGCGCACCAGGCGGACGCGCAACTCATGGCGCTGCTGCGGCGCCTGACCGCGATCGCGAGCCGCCCCGGCGAATTCGACATGGCAGCGCACACCGGCACCAGCACGAGCCCCGGCGCCGGGCCGTACTCGGGGATGGGCGGCAGCGGGGTCGGCGGCCTCGACCCGGCGCACATCAGCCCGGTCGGTGCCGCCGCCTACGACCCGGCGCTCACCGGGCTGATGGCGGTCAACCTGATCCGCGCGCACCGCGAGGAGCTGCTGCAGGCCTCGACCGGCAAGCTCGATCACATGGTGATCGATGTGGTCGGCAGCCTGTTCGACCAGATCCTCTCCGACGCCCGCGTACCGCCGCAGATGGCGCGCCAGATCGCGCGGCTGCAGTTGCCGGTGCTGCGCGTCGCGCTGAACGACCCGACCTTCTTCTCGTCGCGGCGCCACCCGGTGCGGCGCTTCGTCAACCGGATCGCCTCGCTCGCCTGCGCGTTCGACGACTTCGATGACGGACCCGGCAAGCAATTCCTCGCGCGGGTGCGCGAGCTGGTGCAGGAGATCGTCGAGGGCGACTTCGACCAGATCGAGCTGTACGCCTCGAAACTCGGCGCGCTCGAGCACTTCATCGCCGAGCAGACCCACGGCGAGGCCGCGCGCAGCGGCGCGCTGACGACGATCGAGGGCAAGGAGTCAGAGTTGCGGCTGCAGCAGCGCTACATGCTGCAGCTGCAAGCCGCGCTGAAGCAGGTGTCGCTGCCGCCGTACCTGCGCGAGTTCCTGCCGCAGGTCTGGAGCCAGGCGCTGGTGCTCGCGGCCACGCGCGACGGCGTGCAGTCCGAGCGCGCAAAGCGCTACCGGCGCACCGGCGTGGATCTCGTGATGAGCATCCAGCCCAAGGGCTCGCCGGCGATGCGCAAGAAGTTCCTGATGCAGCTGCCGATGCTGATGAAGGACCTGAACGAAGGCCTCGCGCTGATCGGCTGGCCCGAGGCCGCGCAACGCGCGTTCTTCGCCGAGCTGCTGCCGGCGCACGCCGATTCGCTGAAGCAGCCGGCGCTCAGCGAGCTCGATCACAACCTGCTCGTCAAGCAGCTCGAGGTGATCTTCAACATTCCGGTGCCGGGCACCGAGTCGCTCTCTGCCGCCGACTCCGTCCCCGAGGTCGACCAGGCGACACTCGCCCGGCGCTTCACGCCCGAGGAAGTGAAGCAGGTCGGCCTGATCGACGAAAGCGCGGTCGACTGGTCGGGCACGGTCGACATCGACCTCGCGGCGCCCGGCGGCCCAGCCGGCTCCATCACCATCTCCCCCGGCATGGCCGACACCGGCCCTGGGGGTGCCGATTACGCCGACACCGACGCCAGCCTGCCGGCGGGCCTGGACCTGCTGCTCGCCCCCGGGCTGGACCTGAACCTCGACCAGCCGAACGCCGAGCCGCCCGAGCCGTCGCGCGGGCCGCAGCTGATGGACCACATCAAGCTCGGCTTCGCCTATCAGATGCACCTGAAGGACGAGTGGCAGAAGGTCCGGCTGACCCACGTCAGCGCCGGCCGCAGCTTCTTCGTGTTCACGCGCGGCCGCAAGCACCAGGAGACGATCTCGATGACCGCGCGCATGCTCGCGCGCATGTGCGAGACCGGCCGCATGCGCGCGTTCGAGAGCTCGTACCTGCTCGAGCGCGCGACGCAACGGGCGCGCAAGCAGCTGGCAGCGCTGAAGACCCCGACCCGGCACTGACCGCCGCGAGGCGCGGCAGGCCCGCCCTCAGTTCAGCGAGTCGGAGAGCGTCAGCGCCATGCGCAGCGCGGCCAGCAGGCTCGCCGGGTCGGCGCGGCCGGTTCCGGCGATGTCGAATGCGGTGCCGTGATCGGGGCTGGTGCGCACGAACGGCAAGCCCAGCGTGACGTTGACGCCCTGCTCGACGCCGAGATACTTGACCGGGATCAGCCCGTGGTCGTGCGTCATCGCGACGACGATGTCGAACTCGCCCGGGTGCGCCGGCGGCGCATGGCGCGCCCGCATGAACACCGTGTCGGGCGCATACGGCCCGCTCGCAGCGATGCCTTCGGCGCGCGCCGCGGCCACGGCCGGCGCGATGAAATCGATCTCCTCGCGGCCGAACAGCCCGCCCTCGCCGGCATGCGGGTTCAGCCCGGCCACCGCGATCCGCGGCGCGGCCTGGCCCCAGCGCGCGGCACTCGCGTGCGCGATGCGCAGGGTCGACAGCACCGCATCGAAATCCAGCGCGGCGATCGCATCGCGCAGCGCCAGGTGGATCGTCACGAGCACGGTGCGCAGCTCGTCGTTGGCCAGCATCATGCGCACCGGCGGCGGGACGCCGCCCGGGTTGGCCAGCGCCTGCAGCATCTCGGTGTGGCCCGGGTAGGGCACGCCGGCGGCGGCCAGCGCCTCCTTGTGGATCGGCGCGGTAACGATCGCCGTGACCTCGCCGCGCAATGCAAGCGACACCGCGTGCTCGATGCAGGCCGCCGCGGCCGCGCCGGCGCGTGCGTCGACGCGGCCGAAAGGCAGCGCGGCGAGATCGGGGGCGAGCGACTCGACCTGCAGCACCGGGATGCAGCGCGGCGGCACGTCGCGCAAGTCCAACGGGCCGTCGATTCGCGCCACCGCGAGGCTCGCGGCGTGGTGCGCGCCGCCGATCACCGCCGCCGCGCGCCGCATCACCGCGACATCGCCGATCACGACACATCCGGCCGCCTGCTCCGCCGCAAACAGCTTCGCGACGATCTCCGGGCCGATGCCGCAGGCGTCGCCCATCGTGATCGCGAGCGGCCGCGATATCGCTGATGGTTTCATGCCGTCATTGTCGCCGGCCCATAATTCAAGACACGTTTTCCTGCTGTCCTCGATGCGCAAGACCTGGTTGATCTTTTCTCAGGCCGTCACGGTGGCCCTGGCGGTGCTGTTCGTCGTCGCGACGCTGAAGCCCGAGTGGCTGCAGCGCGGCGCGCCCGGCGGAGCGAACAGCATCGTCTCGATCGCGACCGCGCCGTCGACCCCGTCGACGGTGCCGAGCGGCGCCGCGTCCGCGGTCGCGAGCTATGCCGCCGCGGCGCGGCGCGCGGCGCCCGCGGTCGTCAGCATCACCGCGAGCAAGGCGCCGCCGCGCGGACCGCGCAACGAAGATCCGCTGTTCGAGTTCTTCTTCGGTCGGCGCGGACAGTTCCCGCAGAACGAGCCGCAGATCGGCCTCGGCTCGGCCGTGATCGTGTCGCCGCAGGGTTACCTGCTGACCAACAACCATGTCGTCGACGGCGCCGACGACATCGAGGTGTTGCTGGTCGACGGCCGCCAGGCGCGCGCGAAGGTCGTCGGCACCGACCCGGAATCGGACGTCGCGGTGCTGAAGATCGAGCTGGACCGGCTGCCCGCGGTCACCTTCGGCGACGCGGACAACGTGCAGGTCGGCGACGTCGTGCTCGCGATCGGCAACCCGTTCGGCATCGGCCAGACCGTGACTTCGGGCATCGTCAGCGCGCTCGGCCGCGACACGCTGCGCATCAACACGTTCGAGAACTTCATCCAGACCGACGCGGCGATCAACCCCGGCAACTCGGGCGGCGCGCTGGTCGACACGAACGGCAACCTGCTGGGCATCAACACCGCGATCTACTCGCGCAGCGGCGGCAGCCTGGGCATCGGCTTCGCGATTCCGGTCAGCATCGCCCGCCAGGTGATGGAAAGCCTGATCAAGGACGGCGTCGTCACCCGCGGTTTCCTGGGCGTCGAGCAGCGCGAGCTGACGCCCGAGATCGCCGAGACGCTGAACCTGCCGATCAAGCGCGGCGTGCTGATCACCGGCGTGCAGCAGAGCGGCCCGGCGAGCGAGGGCGGCATCCGGCCGGGCGACGTGGTGACGCGGATCGCCGACACGCCGGTCACGAATTCGGCGCAGCTGCTCAATGCGGTCGCGGCGCTGAAGCCGCAGCAAGTCGCCGCGGTCGGCGTGCAGCGCGGCGACCAGGCGCTCGAGCTGAAGGTCAGGATCGGCCAGCGCCCGAAGCGCTTCGTGCGCCAGGAGTGAGGGTCGTCAGGGCGCGCCGGGGGTGACCGGCTCGTCGCCCGGCGCCTGCGTGTGCTTGATGAACAGCTGCGCCGCCCAGATGCCGATCTCGTAGAGCAGCACCATCGGCACGGCCAGCGCCAGCATCGAGACGATGTCCGGCGGCGTGATCACCGCGGCGATGATGAACGCAACCACGACGAAGTAGCCGCGAAACTTGCGCAGCTGCTCGATGCTGACGATGCCGATGCGCGCGAGCACGACCACCGCGATCGGCACCTCGAACGCCGCGCCGAACGCGACGAACATGGTCAGCACGAAGCTGAGATAGGCCTCGATGTCCGGCGCCGCGGTGATGCTCTTCGGCGCGAAGCTCTGGATGAAGTGGAAGACCTTGCCGAACACGAAGAAGTAGCAGAACGCCACGCCGGTGAAGAACAGCAGCGTGCTCGAGATCACCAGCGGCAGCACCAGCTTCTTCTCGTGCGAATAGAGCCCCGGCGCGACGAAGGCCCACACCTGGTACAGCACGACCGGCAGCGCGATCAGGAAGGCCGCGAGCAGCGTGATCTTCAGCGGCACCAGGAACGGCGAGATCACGTTGGTCGCGATCAGCGTCGCACCGACCGGCAGGTTGGCGACCAGCGGTTGCGCGAGCAGGTCGTACAACGAGCCCGGACCGGGCCAGACGCACAACACGCCGAACGCGATGCCGACCGCGATCAACGCGCGGATCAGCCGGTCGCGCAACTCGATCAGGTGGGAGACGAAGGGTTGTTCGGTGCCTTCGAGCTCGTCCTTCTTGTCTTCGGATGTCATCTAGAGCGGCCCAGTCAGACGCTGGGCCGCGGTGGGCGGAACCGCGCGACCCGGGCTGCGCCCGACAGCGCCCTCGTGCGCACGCCACTGCGCTGCTTGTACCACTGCGGCGTCGCGCCGCGCTTCACGCGCCAGTTCTTCTTCGGGTGCTTGTACTCGGGCGGCGGCGGGGTCCAGCCTTCGTGCTGGCCGCTGTTCGCCGGCAGCGCCGCGTCGTCGCCCTGCCAGGCTTTTTCGAGGTCGCTGCCGGTCTGGTGGATTTCGTTGTGCACAGTCTTCTCGACGTCGCGCGCGGCGTCCTGGAACTGCGTCTTCATCTTCTTGAGCTCTTCGAGCTCGATCGAGCGGTTGACCTCGGCCTTCACGTCGGCGACGTAACGCTGCGCCTTGCCGATCAGGTGGCCGACCGTGCGCGCGACACGCGGCAGCTTTTCCGGCCCGATGACGATCAACGCCACCGCGCCGATCAGCGCCATCTTGTCAAAACCGAAATCGATCATCGATCAGCGCCCTCCCGCCCGGGAAGGGACTGCACAGGGATGCGCCTCAAGCCTTGGTCTTGGCCTCGACGTCCACCGTGTTGCCGTCGGCCGATTTCTGCGTGCCGACCTGCTGCGACGGCGGAACCGGCGCATCGGCCGACGAGCTGCCGCCGTCCTTGAGGCCGTCCTTGAAGCCCTTGACCGCCCCGCCCAGGTCGGAGCCGATGTTCTTGAGCTTCTTCGTGCCGAAAATCAGCACGACGACCAGCAGCACGATCAGCCAGTGCCAGATGCTGAATGAACCCATGATGTTTCTCCAAAGCAATGGCAGATTTTAAGGCTCCGGGCATGTCATCCCTTGGCCCAGGGGCGCGGACCGCCCATGACGTGCACGTGGACATGCGGCACTTCTTGGCGCCCGTCCGGTCCGGTGTTGATCAGCGTGCGAAAACCGTTGACCACGCCGTGCTCGCGCATCAGCTTCGGCGCCATCGAGAGCATCCGGCCGAGCAGCGCCGAGTGCCGGTCCTCGAGCTCGTACATCGTCGGCACGTGCTCCTTCGGGATCAGCAGCAGATGCACCGGCGCCCATGGCGCGACGTCGTGGAAGACGAGCAGTTCGTCGTCCTCGTAGGCCTTGCGGCTCGGAATCTGGCCGGCGACGATCTTGCAGAAGATGCAGTTGGGGTCGTGTGTCATGGCGTTCCTCCTTCGCTGCGTACCGCTCAGCCCGGCATCGTCCGGCGGTTGCTCAGGGCCAGCCAGCCGCGGATCACGCGGTACAGGAACCAGATCGAGATCACCGCCCAGGCCACCCAGCCCGGGATGATGAACAGCAACCACAACGGGATCGTGACGATGTACAGGCCGCCGGCCCACAAGACGCTGCGGATGCGCCAGCTGAAGTGCGAGGCCTGCCAGGTGCCGGCCGCGTCCTCGCGCTTGAACAGGTCGAGGAAGAACGCGATCAGCAGCAGCGCGATGCTCGCCTGCACGCCGGGCAGCACCGCGCCGATCGCGACGACCGCATGCAGCGCATAGCTGATGTGGCCGAGCGTGCGCAGCGACTGGTCGCGCTGGGCGTCCACCGGCGTTTCGCCCGCCGAGCCGCCGTGCTGTTCGGTCGAGTTCTGGACGATGTCGTTCATAAGCCCTCCTGGGACCTCGAATCGTGTTTGCGCAGCGCGAACTCCTCCAGCCCCGAAAGACCTTCGCGCCGCTCGAGCTCGGCCAGCACATCGGCCGGCGCGAGGCCGAATGCGCTGAGCGCCAGCATCGAGTGGAACCAAAGGTCGGCCGTTTCGGCGACGATCTTCTTCGGGTCGCCGTCCTTGCAGGCCATCACGACCTCGGTCGCCTCTTCGCCGACCTTCTTCAGGATCGCGTCGGTACCCTTGCGGAACAGCCGCGCGACGTAGCTCTTGTCCGGATCGCCGGCCTTGCGCTGCTCGATCACGCCGTGCAGGCGCGCGAGCGTGTCGGAGGCGTTCGGCGCGTTGTTGCTGCGGTCACTGCTCATCGCGAGGTCACTTGTAGATCAGCTCCGGGTCTTTCAAGACCGGCTCGACGGTGGTCCAGACGCCGCCCTGCAGCACCTGGAAGAAGCACGAATGCCGGCCGGTGTGGCAGGCGATGCCGGCCTCGCCGGGTGCGTGGCCGAGCTGCTCGACCTTCAGCAGCACGACATCGTTGTCGCAATCCAGCCGGAGCTCGTGCACCTTCTGCACGTGGCCGCTCTCCTCGCCCTTGTGCCACAGGCGCTGGCGCGAACGGCTGTAGTAGACCGCCTCTCCGAGCTCCGCCGTCTTCGCGAGCGCCTCGCGGTTCATGAACGCGAACATCAGCACATCGTTGCTGCCGACCTCCTGCGCGATCGCCGGCACCAGGCCCTGCGCATCCCAACGAACTTGATCCAGCCAGCTCATGACGGCAGTGTAGTGGGGCCCGAAAACCCCCGCTCCTCGGCGAACCAGGCGAGCACCGGCAAGGTGCCCGGCAGCACCGGCGCGACGCGCACCGGCAGCTCCTGCCAGGCCATCGCCTGGCGCTCGCGCATCTCGAATTCGCCGCGCCAGTCGTAGACCTTGCAGAAATGCAGCCGCACGCGGGCGTGCTCGTAGTCGACGATCTCGACGCGCCAGCGCTCGACCGCGCCGATCTCGATGCCGATCTCCTCGTGCAGCTCGCGCCTGAGCGCGGCCTCGACCGTTTCGCCGGCCTCGAGCTTGCCGCCCGGAAACTCCCAGTAGCCGGCGTAGACCTTGCCTTCGGGACGCGAGGTCAGCAGGAAGCGGCCGTCGCCGTCAACGAGCACGCCGACCGCCACGTCCACCGGCACCCGCTCCTCGGCGACGCCGGCGTTCACGTGTGGTGCCTTCCGGCGTAGTCCTTCGCGAACTGGAACGCGACCCGCCCCGAGCGCGACCCGCGTTCGAGCGCCCAGACCAGCGATTCCTGCCGCGCCGCGCCGATCGCCGCGGCGTCGACGCCGAAGCTGTGCAGCCACTGCGCGACGATCGCCAGATATTCGTCCTGCGTGAACGGATAGAAGCTGACCCACAGCCCGAAACGCTCCGACAGCGAAATCTTCTCCTCGACCACCTCGCCCGGATGCACCTCGCCGTCCTCGGTGTGCTGGTAGCTCAGGTTCTCCTTCATGTACTCGGGTAGCAGGTGGCGGCGGTTGCTGGTCGCGTAGATCAGCACGTTGTCCGATGCCTGCGCAACCGAGCCGTCGAGGATGGACTTCAGCGCCTTGTAGCCCGGCTCGCCTTCGTCGAAGCTCAGGTCGTCGCAGAACACGATGAACCGTTCAGGCCGATCGCCGACCAGGTCGACGATGTCGGGCAGATCGACCAGATCGGCCTTGTCGACCTCGATCAGCCGCAGGCCGCGCGGCGCGAACTCGTTCAAGCAGGCCTTGATCAGCGAGCTCTTGCCGGTGCCGCGGGCACCGGTCAGCAGCACGTTGTTGGCGCTCAGGCCGGCGACGAACTGCTCGGTGTTGCGCAACAGCCGCTCCTTCTGCGGCGCGACCTCGACCAGCGCGGCTAGCCGGATCGTCGCCACGTGCCGCACCGGCTCGAGCCGCCCCGAGCTGCCGCGCTTGCGGTAGCGAAACGCGATCGACGCCTCCCAATCGGGGGCGGCCGGCGGCGCCGGCAGGAGGATGGCTAGCCGCGCGAGCAGCGTTTCGGCGCGCTCGATCAAGGGCAGCAGGGCGTCGGCAGAGGTCGGCATCGGAACAGAGGAAAGCGGGCGAGGCGGCGAAAGCGGCAGTGTAGCGGCCGCTTACAGACGCTCGCCTCGGCCGCAGTAGCGTCATTTCCTACGCGCGCGCAGGCTGCCCGCCTACCGCCACGGGCCATGCGCCTTGTTACGGTTCCAAGATGACTTCCGATAACGCCGACAACGCCGATGACACCGAAGATGACCGCCTCGCTCCGCCGTTGCTGAATGCACGCAACGCGCTGTTCCTGGACTTCGACGGCACGCTCGTCGCGATCGCCCCGCGCCCGCAGGACGTGCATGTGGCGCCGTGGGTCGTGCCGACGCTGCGCCAGGTGCAGGCCGCGCTCGGCGGAGCGCTGGCCGTGCTCAGCGGCCGGCCGATCGAGGAGATCGACAAGCTGCTCGCCCCGCTGCTGCCGGTCGCCGCCGGCGTGCACGGCGCGCAGCGCCGCAGCGGCAACGGTCAGATGTGGGCGTTCGATGCCGAGCCGCCCGATCTGGTCGTGCGCGCGGCTCACGCGCTCGGCCGGCACCACCCCGAGCTGCTGATCGAGACCAAGCCGTCGGCGATCGTCGTCCACTACCGGGCCGCACCCGGGCTGGAGACGATCTGCCGCACGACGCTCGCCACGGCGCTGCAGGGTCACCGTGACTGGATGCTGCTCAGCGGCCATGCCGTCTGCGAGATCAAGCCGCGCGGCTTCAGCAAGGCGACGGCGTTGCACGCTTTCATGGAAGAGGCGCCGTTTGCGGGCCGCGTGCCGGTCGTGATCGGCGACGACCGCACCGATGAAGATGCGTTCGTCGCCGCGCTCGAGTCCGGCGGGCTGGCGGTCAAGGTCGGGCCCGGCAACACCGTCGCACGCTACCGTCTCGGCACCCCGGCCGCCGTCTTGCGCTGGCTCAGCACCAGTGCGGAGGCGCTGGGCCGCGGCACGAGGCGCGTCGACGACGGCGAGGAGCCTTGATGCCCGCTTCGCTCGACCTCGGCCTGATCGGCAACTGCGCGATCAGTGCACTGATCGACCGCGAGGCGCGGCTCGTCTGGTGCTGCATGCCGCGCTTCGACAGCGACCCGGTGTTCGACGCGCTGCTCGATTCGGCCGACGGCATACCCGAGAACGGCAGCTTCCAGATCAGGCTGGAGGGTTGCACGCGCACCGAGCAGTCGTACGCGGACGGCACCGCGGTGCTGCGCACACGGATGTTCGACTCGAACGGCGCCGCGATCGAGGTCAGCGACTTCGCGCCGCGCCACTTCGACAACAACCGGCCGTTCCGCCCGCTGCTGATCGTGCGCCGCGTACGGCCACTGCAAGGCACGCCGCGCGTGCGCATCGTGCTGCGCCCGCGCACGCGCTGGGGCGAGGGTCGGCCGGAGCTCACGCGCGGCAGCAACCATCTGCGCTACGTGGCACCCGAAGCCACGCTGCGGCTCACGACCAACGCGCCGCTGACCTACGTGATCGACGAGACGCCGTTCGTGCTGAACACGCCGTGCAGCCTGCTGCTGGGCTACGACGAGATGGTCGACGGCGCCATCGAGCACACCGCGCGCGACTACGAGGAACGCACCCTCGCCTTCTGGCGCCGCTGGACACGGCGCCTGGCGATCCCGCTCGAATGGCAGGAGGCCGTGATCCGCGCCGCGATCACGCTCAAGCTGTGCCTGTACGAGGACACCGGCGCGATCGTCGCGGCGATGACGACCAGCATCCCCGAGGCGCCGAACACGCAGCGCAACTGGGACTATCGCTACTGCTGGCTGCGCGACGCGTTCTTCGTCGTGCGGGCGCTGAACAGCCTGGCGGAGGTCGGCACGCTGGAGGACTATCTGCGCTGGGTGCAAAGCGTCGTCGCGACCAGCGACGGCGGGCCCATCCAACCGCTGTACGGCATCGGCCTCGAGCGCGACCTGCGCGAGCGCCCGGTCGAGCACCTCGCCGGCTACCGCGGCATGGGCCCGGTGCGGCTGGGCAATCAGGCGTACGAGCACTTTCAGCATGACGTGTACGGCAACATCGTGCTCGGCGCGGCCCAGTTCTTCTTCGACCACCGGCTGATGCGGCGCGGCAGCGTCGACGACTTCGAGCGCCTCGAGGCGCTCGGCGAGCGCGCCTGGGCGCTGCACGACCAGCCCGACGCCGGCATGTGGGAGCTGCGCACGCGCAAACGCGTGCACACCTCCTCGGTGCTCATGAACTGGGCCGCCTGCGACCGGCTCGCGAAGATCGCGGTGAAGCTCGGCCTCGACGCGCGCGCCGCCTCGTGGCGCGAACGCGCCGAGACCATACGCGCGAAGCTCCTCGCACAGGCCTGGAACGAGCGCCGCGGCGCATTCGCCGAAAGCTTCGGGGGCAGCGACCTGGACGCGAGCGTGCTGCTGATGGCCGAGGTCGGCTGCATCGACCCGCTCGACCCGCGCTTCGTCTCGACGCTGGACGCACTCGAAGCGGCGCTGTGCGACGGACCGTACATGCGCCGCTACGAAGCGCCCGACGATTACGGCCGGCCGGAGACCGCATTCAACATCTGCGCGTTCTGGCGTCTCGACGCGCTGCACCGCATCGGCCGCAAGGAACAGGCGCGCGAGATCTTCGAGACGCTGCTGGCCACGCGCAACCACCTCGGGCTGCTGTCGGAGGACACCCACCCGGCCACCGGCGAAATGTGGGGCAACTTCCCGCAGACGTATTCGATGGTCGGCATCATCAACGGCGCCGTGCGGTTGTCGGCAGCGTGGTACACACAGATATGACTCGGCTCGTTGTCGTCTCCAATCGCGTCGGCGACCCGCGCAAAGCTGCCGCCGGCGGGCTCGCGGTCGCGCTCGGCGATGCGCTGTCGGGCACCGACAGCCTGTGGTTCGGCTGGAGCGGCCAGGTCGCGGCGGCCAGCGGCGAACTGAAGCAGCGCCAGCTCGGGCGCCTGCAGGTCGCGACGATCGACCTCGACCAGGCCGACCACGACGGCTACTACCTCGGCCACGCGAACCAGGCGCTGTGGCCGAGCTTCCATTCGCGGCTCGACCTCGCGGCGTTCGAGAGCGGTTTCATCGAAGCGTACGAACGCGTCAACCGCCTGTTCGCCCGCAAGCTCGCGCCGCTGCTGCGGCCCGACGACCTGGTCTGGGTGCACGACTACCACCTGATCCCGCTGGCCGAGGAGCTGCGCCGCATCGGCTGCACGCAGCGCATCGGCTTCTTCCTGCACATTCCGCTGCCGGCGCCGTCGCTGCTGACGGCGATTCCGGGCCACGAGAAGCTGATGCGCTCGCTGTTCGCGTACGACCTGGTCGGCCTGCAAAGCAGCTCCGATGCCGAGCACTTCGCGCGTTATGCCCGCACCGAGCTGAACGCGGACGCGCTCGGCGAGGACCGCTTCGCCGCGTTCGGCCGCGAGGTGCGGGTGCGCGCGTACCCGATCGGCATCGACGTCGGCGCGTTCCGCAGCCTGCTCGCGCAGCGCGAGTCGCAGGAGACCATGCAGATGCTGCGCCAGCAGTACGCGAAGCGGCGCCTGCTGGTCGGGGTCGACCGGCTCGACTATTCGAAGGGCCTGCCGCAGCGCTTCCGCGCGTTCCGCGAACTGCTCGCGAACTACCCCGAGAACCGGATGAGCGCGACGCTGATCCAGGTGGCCTCGCCGACCCGCGAGTCGGTGCTCGCCTACGAGGACATCCGCCACGAGCTCGAAGGCCTGGCCGGCGAGATCAACGGCACCTACGGCGAGCTCGACTGGATGCCGATCCGCTACATGCACCGCACCTTCGCGCGCAGGCGGCTGCCGGGGCTGTACCGGATGGCGCGGGTCGCGCTGGTCACGCCGCTGCGCGACGGCATGAACCTGGTCGCGAAGGAGTACATCGCGGTGCAGGACGAGGCCGACCCGGGCGTGCTCGTGCTGTCGCGCTTCGCCGGCGCGGCCGAGCAGCTGCGCGAGGCGCTGCTTGTCAACCCGTACGACGTGCCGGCCACCGCGCAGGCGATCCAGCGGGCGCTGCACATGCCGCTGGCCGAGCGGCTCGAACGCCACGCGGCGCTGCTCGCGCGCATCACGCGCGACGACGCGGCGCGCTGGCGGCGCAACTTCCTCGACGATCTGCGCGCGGCGCGCACCCAGTCGCCGCCGGTGCACGTGCTCAGCGCTTCGGTCTGAGCTCGAAGACGCGCTCGTCGGTCGCGGCGAACACGCGCTCGCCGCGCCGCGCCTGGATCGCCTGCATCCCGGTGAACGAGCCGAATGCCGGCAGCACCGCGAACTTCGGCGTGAACCAGAAGCAGGCGAGCCGATGCCAGTCGTGCGTGCGCCCGCCGAGGCTGACGCACGGGTGCAGGTGGCCGGCGAACACGTAGGCGTCGAGGTTCGCGTACGGCTCGTGGCACAGCGCGATGTCGTCATGCATCAGCGGCTCGTCGACGCATTCGATCTCAAGGTGCTGCGGCGGGTCGCCGGCGCGCTCGTCGTGGTTGCCGCGCACCAGGATCAGCTCGAGCGACGCGTGCTGCTCGCGCCATTCGGTGACCGCATCCATCGTCGACTCGACATGCGAACGCGCCGAATGCAGGAAGTCCCCCAGGAACACGACGCGCCGCGCCTCGAGCCGCCTGACCAGCGATGTCAGCACCGCCAGCGTCTCGCCGGTCGCGCCGGGCGGAACCGGCACGCCGAGGTGGCGAAACGTCGCCGCCTTGCCGATGTGCGCATCGGCGATCAGCAAGGTATCGCTCGCCGGCAGGAACGCCGCCTTCTCGGGCAGCAGCATCAGGTCCTGCCCGGCGACGCGGACGGTCGCGATGGTCGACTGGGGGTTCACGGCGCTCGTCCCGCAGCAATCGAGGCAGCGAGGTGGTCGACGGTCGAAAGGCGGCGCCGGCGATCAGCCCACGAGCAGGCGCAGCGCGACGTCGAGATGCTCGGTCGGGTGGCGCTTGAAGCCGGAGCGCGCATAGCGCTGCAGCCGCCCGACCGCGAACGCGGTCAGCACCGAGGCCTGCGCGTTCGCGTCGACCGTCGGCGTCGCCGAGCCGTTCGCCTCGGCGCCGGCGCGTAGGCACTGGCGCAGCTGCGACTCGATCTTGTCGAAGAACTGATTCATGCGCGCGAGCAGCCGGTCGTTCTCGAACACCAGCGCATCGCCGACCATCACCCGCGCCATGCCGGGGTTCTTCTCGCCGAACTGCAGCAGCACGGTCAGCACGCGCTGGGCCTGCACGAGCGCATCGGTCTCGCGCTCGTGGATCTGGTTGATCAGCGTGAACACGCTTTGCTCGATGAACTCGATCAGCCCTTCGAACATCTGCGCCTTGCTCGCGAAGTGGCGGTACAGCGCGGCTTCGGAGACATCGAGCTTGGCGGCCAGCGCCGCAGTCGTCACGCGTTCGGCGCCGGGCTGCTCGAGCATGCTCGCCAGCGTCTGCAGGATCTGCACGCGGCGCTCGCCCGGCTTCGGGCGCTTGCGCACCGGCGCCGCCTTGTCCGCGACCGGCTCGTCATCCACCGACGTACCCACCAACTCGGGTTCGTCGTGGGCCTCGGAGGCAACGGGGTCGGTCGCGTTAGGGTCGGAAGTCGACGTCATGACTGCGTGCGTAACTTCTGTAGTGATTTGATTTTGGCACACACGTATGCGGGCCTGCGGCAGCGGTGAACACCTACTTTCGGCGGTTTGAAGCCGCGGTTCGCGCGGGCGTTGAAAGCGTCACGAATCGAGCCTGCGAAACGGCCGTCGAGGTAGCGCTGCATCCAGGCGGTTGTCATTCCGACGCCACGCGCGGCCTTCTGGTGCTCGAGCGTGTCTTCGATCAGCACGCAGTCGGCGGGCCTCACGCGCAGCCGTGCGGCGATGTAGCGGAACATGCGCGCATCGGGTTTCGGGCGCAGTTCGCCGAACATCGTCATGTCCTCGATGCTGATCACGCCGTCGAAGCTGCGGTGCAGGCCGAGGATGCGCAGCACCCGCAGGGTGTACGCGCGCGGCGCGTTCGTCAGCACGTAGCGCCGGCCGGCCAGCTTCTTCAGCGCAGCGCGGTCGTGCGTGCTGGTGCGCGCGAGCTGATCGAGCTCGGGGTGCACGTGCGTCTGCTCCAGGAAGTGCGCCGCGGCGACGCCGTGATGGCGCACCAGGCCGAGCAGCGTCGCGCCGTAGTCCTTCAGATAGCGCTGGCGCAGCAGCGCGGCCTCGTCCTGCGTCTTGCCCAGGTGCGCGACGATGTAGTCGTTCATCGCCTGGTTGGTCCAGCCGAACGCCGCATGGCTTGCGTCGTGCAGCGTGTTGTCGAGGTCGAACAACCAGACGCGGCGCCTCGAGCCGGAGATCGGATCGCTCAATCTAGTGAGATCGAATCATGGTGC
>Ga0070706_100000456_pt1 | contig 48697 bp, 56 predicted proteins | sample KBSK5501metaG_FD_65476 | JGI IMG/M metagenome (GOLD analysis project Ga0070706, IMG submission 65476) | Corn, switchgrass and miscanthus rhizosphere microbial communities from Kellogg Biological Station, Michigan, USA - KBS K5-50-1 metaG | ecosystem: Host-associated > Plants > Roots >... | reverse complement strand
AGCGGCAGTCGCTGCGCAAGGCACTTCAGGAGCTGCTTCAAAAGGTGGCCGAAAGGCCAAAAACGCCACCGGTGGCGCATCGGGGTCATGTTCGTAAAAGCGATTAAACGGCGGGCACTTGCGCCATTTTTGGCCTCCGAATTATTGAAGAAAAATACCCGCCTCCGGACCGGCTCCCGGGGCAATCCGTCCGGCTTTGCCGTCACGTCCGCGCGGCCCGTCAAGCGGGCCGCTCTGGGCCCTCCGTCCCTCTTTCCCGACTACCCTGGGCTGAGCTGCTCCGCCGGGTTTTCCGCGAGGACGTCCTCGAGTACAACCGCTGTGGCGGTCGCCGAGTGGTGCTCGCTCTTCCGCAAAGAACTGCTTCACTCCTTCACAGCTTTGACGCGCCGGAGGTGACCGACTTGCCCCTTCGTCCAAAACGCCGTTGAGGATGCGCTTGAGAAACTCCACCTCGAAGTCCAAGCTCCGGCGGCGTTTCACTGAGATTGTTGCAGTGCTGTCCGCTTTTATTGCGCTGCTGCGTTCTAACCAGATGCAGGGACGGGTTGGCCTAAACTTACAGTCATGCCTTTGGAAAGGACGCGACCATGCAAAGCTCATACGCAAAGCCCATCGCTCTGATTCGCGCAGGGCGCTGCCTTTGCCCGGGCCCCATCGCCTTTGCGGCTCTGGCGATTGGAACCGGCGCCTTTGCCGAGCAATACACCACTGCTGACGAGCCCTCGACGCGAACCTCGCTCTCAGTTACTCACGGGCCGGAGCTCGGATTGCGAGCGGGGTACGGCGTTCCCTTCGGATCAACCGCTGAAGGTTACGACTTGAAAGGAAACCTGAGCGGGCTGATTCCAGTCTGGCTGGACGTCGGTTATAGGCTCAATCCACACATTTTTCTCGGCGGTTTCTTTCAATTCGGTTTCGGCCTATCGCCGGAAGGGTGCGGAGGATCCATCAGCTGTTCGCAAAGTAACATGCGGTTTGGTTTGCAGGCTCACTATCATTTTCTTCCGGCGAAAATTTATGACCCGTGGATAGGAATTGGCGCCGGATATGAAATCTTGAATCAAACCGTCAGCGGAAATTTCTTCGGCCCGTTTAGCGGCTCCGGCTCTGCATCGGGATTCGAGTTCGGCAATTTGCAAGCCGGATTGGATTTGAAAATTGCGAAGGGATTTACGCTGGGCCCTTTCGCCACGTTTACACTCGCTCGTTTCTCTTCAGGCGACCTGTCCCTCAGCGAAGCAGGAACAACCACGACCATATCTGGAATCCAGAATAAGGCCCTTCACGAATGGCTGATGTTCGGACTTAAGGCCACGGTCAGTTTCGACGTGGACTGATGACAAACCAGTGGACGGCGGGGAAGACATCGAAAGCTTGTATCGACGTTACTTTCCGCTCGTCCGTGAAAAGTGTCGCCGCATGCTCGCGGACGCAGAAGAGGCAACCGACGTGGCGCAAGAGACATTCATCCGGTTTTGGCGCGCGCGGCCCGAGAACTTGGAGCCCAATCAGGTGACTGCATGGATCTACAAAACAAGCACGCATTTGGCAGTCGACCGGATTCGTCGGCGCAGGCCTCGCGAGCCTCTAAACTTGGAGTCGTCGACAGCGTACCCCGTCGCCGACGCCGCCGCGACGGTGGACCTTCGTCGCCTCTTGGCTCAAGTGGCGCGCTACGTGCCCAGGCGGGAGCTCGAGGTTGCGGTGCTCCATCGAGCGGACGGAATGGACCAAAATGAAATAGCTGAGGTCACGCGGCTCTCGGCTCGTACGATTCGCAGGTTGCTGACGCGATTCGATGAACGGGTGACGCAACTTCTCAAGGAGGAGGCATGACGCCCCCGTCTCATCCTTCGTTTCTAGAGTTGGACCGAATTCAACTCGGCGCCGGCTCGGCCCAGGCGCGCGAGCATCTGGCCCATTGCTCCGCCTGCGCGGAACATTTTAAGCGACTCGACATGCCGGCACCCGTTCCTCAGGCCGTCGTCGGTCTCGAAAAACAAAAAATCACCTCACCTTGGAAGAAATGGCCGATGCTCGTGCTCGCGGCGACCTCGGCGTTGGTAGTTCTGCTGGTTCCAACGGTCATCAATCAAACGCACAAATCAGACGTTCTGCGCGTGAAAGCTGGCAATCCTGCCATTGCTGTCTTTATTAAGCGAGGCGATACCACCACGCTCTGGGATGGCCTGTCTTCAGTGCATCCCGGCGACCAGATCAGACTTGAGGTTGCGCCCAGCGGCTTTCGGCACGTCCGGGTCACTGCGCCAACCACCTCCGGAGCGTCCCAAGTTTTGTATGAGGGGGATGTTCCTGCCGATCGATCCTCGCTGCTCCCGCTCAGCTTCCAGGTGGATGAGAGTGGCACCAGCGAAATGCTCGACATCACCCTTTCGAACGGGCCGGTGTTTGCAAGAACGTGGTCCACTCACTTGCTCTTTACCAAGACACCGTCCTTGGGAGTCCCCAAATGAGCTTCGTTTCTTTCGGCGCTCTCATCGCCGTCCTTGCCGCCACCGAAGGCCCAGAGCGGGTCGCCGTCCTGGTGGGAAGCAATCAGCCGGTCGCGGAACGCACCACGCTCCGATACGCTCATGAGGACGTCCAACGACTCGCGGATGTTTTGATCCAAGCAGGTCGCTTTTCTGCTTCCGACGTCCACGTTCTGTTGGATCCAACGTCAGCCCAAGTGCTGAGCACGCTCGACGACGCTCTCGACGCTCTGAAAAAGAGGGCCGGCGAGACGATGCTCTTCTTCTATTATTCCGGCCACGCGGACGACAGCGCTCTTTACGTGAAAGGCAAACCGCTCCCCTTGGAAGAGCTGCGCCATCGACTGGACCGGACCGACACCGCCGTGCGCATGGGTGTGCTCGACGCGTGCCGAGGTGGCGCCTGGACCCGAGCCAAGGGGCTGTCGCCTGCTCAGCCCTTCGAGGTCGAAATTCCTCTCAAGCTTTCGAGCGAAGGATCGGTGCTTATCGCGTCCAGCTCCGGGTTGGAAAATGCGCACGAATCCGAATCGTTGCGGGGCTCCTTTTTCACTCACCACTTGGTGGCTGGACTTCGGGGAGCAGCGGACAGCTCAGGAGACGGCATTGTCACGCTCAACGAAGCGTACGCCTACGCCAAAGAGCGAACCATCCGCGATACTGCGCTCGCCGTAGGCGCACCCCAACATCCGAGCTTCAACATGAATTTACGGGGACGGTCTGATCTTCCACTGACCGCAATCACCAACAGTCCGACCATACTCGCAGTCGAGGAGAGGCACGGGCCGCTGGAGCTCATTCACTTGAGCACCGGGCTGAAAGTGCTCGAACTGTCAGAGGGGGAAAGAGAGGTGCTCTTGGCCGTCGCTCCCGGCCGATACATCTTGCGTCGAATTGATGATGACAAGGTTTACTCGCGTGAATTTAACGTTTCAGCCAATCAAAGCCTGACCTTGGATGAAGGCAGTTTGACCTTGGCTGGATCGGATCGACTTGCGGCCAAAGGACCCCAAGAGCTTCACCGTTCCGATCGCACCACGTTGCCGGCCGGTACTGCGGAGATCACCCTGGCCATGGGCTCTTCACACTATTCGCCCTCACTCACTGGTGTGGGCGCTTCCGGGGGTAACTTCGTCCTCGAGGGGAGTTTAAGCTGGGGGCTTACGGACCGCCTCCAATGGCCGATACTCAGGCCGGCGATGGCTTATCGGTTCGGCGAGAGAGGAGGGCAAGAGTGGGTCCTGACCGGAGGGGTTCTTGGCTGGACCTTCAACGATGCGGGCGGATTTCTTTATGCTCCAGGTGTCCACCTCGATTTTCGCCAATGGCTAAATGAACGCAATGCACTGAATGCCGGGATTCGCTTTGGTTCAGTAGCCTCCATCGGAGGAAGCGCGTCGCGCCCGCCAAATGATTGGCAAACCGGATTTCTGCTCGGCTACTCGTATTTTGTCAGCGAGCGCGTCACCGTGAACTTCTCGGTTTCGTGGTGGCAACTGGCGTTTCGACAATCATCGTTTGTTCTCTTCAATCCCGATCCCGCGCGGACCGGAACGTTGTCCATCGGCAGCGTGGGGACGATAGGGCTTCGGCCGCTTCCTTTGGTGCAGCTCCACGTAGGACGCGTCTTCTCGCTGTTTGGGAATGCTGCGCTGCAGTGGAGCGTTCCGGACGGTAGCCTCTCCGAGCTCTACGAGTTGGGTTTCGCCTTTGTATTTTGATGAATCGGTAAAAACCCGACCTCTAGGGGCCGGGGGGAATCTGCCTGCCCCAACGAACCCGTCCGAACGGCACACTGAACAGGAATGCAACGGCCCCAACGATCACCACCGCCGGACCGAGACTGAGCCCGCGCTGCGCGGCAATCGCTCCGCCGACCGAGAGGGACGAAATGCTGACGATGGCGGACAAAATGAAAAAAGGGCGAAGTCGTGAGGTCCACTGCCGCGCCACGGCGGCCGGAATAACGATCAGCGCACCGGCCAGTAGCGTTCCTAAAAAGCGAAGAGCGAGAAGCACGGTCATTGCGAAGATGAGCGAGAACAGCAGGTCCAGACGACTGCGCTTCAGGCCGATCGAGGCGGCCAACTCCGATGAAAACAGATTGATGACAAATCCGTCCTTCCAACGATACAAGGCAAACAAAATTGCGACGGTGAGCACCGCTGCAGAGCCGAATTCCAGATCAGACGGTTGCTGAAAACCGCCAAACAGCGCTTCGATCAAGTCCTCCCTCGGGGTGATCAATCCGCCGAGCGCCAGCGATGCGCTGAAGACGACGCCGACCACCACCTCCGCGTCCAGGCGCGTCCGCACCTCCAAGCGCCAGATCAACAGCGCTCCGAGCAGGAGCGTGACCAGAGCTCCGAGCATGGGGTTGATATTGAGAAGCAGAGCGGCCGCCAGCCCTGGCAAGGCGATGTGAGAGATTGCGTCGCCGGCGAGGCTCATTCGCCGCATCAGCGCAAACCCGCCCACCAGACCTCCGGTAAGCGCAGCACCGAAGGCGAGAATAACGGCGTATGAAGACTGAAGAGTCATTGCAGCTAGTGCCCGTGCTCATGTTGATAAAACTGAAAGTGCTCGCCGTAAAGGTCTCGCAGCGCTTGGGGGGTGAGGATTTCCTTCGGTGGGCCGAAGCAGAGCCCCTGTCGATTGAGACAAAGGACGTTGTTGGCATAGCGATAGACCATGCTCAGATCGTGAGACACGATAACGAAAGTCAGACCGAGCTTCTGCTTCAGTCGGCGCATCAGCTCGTAGACTCGTTCCTCGGTGAGCTGGTCCAAGCTGGCGGTAGGCTCGTCCAGCATCATCATCTCGGGACCGCCCAGCAACGCGAACGCGATGAGCGATTTCTGAAACTGCCCTCCGGAAAGCGAGCCCACCGGAGTCTGGATTACTTCAGGCGTCAGCCCAACCAGGCTCTGCACCCAGTCCAATTCGCTCAAAGGCAAACGGAGCGCCCGGCACTTCGCCCTGAGCAAATCGTCGATGGCGAGCGGGAGCTTTCGATCCGCGTCCACCCGCTGCGGCACGTAACCGCGCTTCACCCCCGAGGCCCAGCGAATCGTCCCGGAGTACGGAATGATCCCGAGCAGGCAGCGCAACAAGACGGTTTTCCCAGAACCGTTTGGTCCGATGATCGCCAAGGTGCTCCCGCGTTCGAGATCGAACGAGATGTCCCGCAGGACCGTCCTACCCTCCAGCACGACGGTTAGATCTCTGACGCTGAGAATGACTTCCATTCTCCGGCTCACCGCCTGACTTCGGCAACCCGGCGCACCGTACACGGCCTTTAGCAACGGCGTCATTGAAATCTAGCCCTTCAAACAGCGGTCGCCTTCCCACTCTGGAAGCCGCTGCTCTTGGGGCCGTGCTCGCCCGCCGCGCTTCTGCCCTGGCACGACGGATCGTATCCGTTGCCGTGCGGGAGGCGGTCGCCGGCATCGACTTCGTCCGCGACGTCCTGCAGACGTCGGGCCCAGAGGGGCTGCTCGAGTACCTGCCGCGCTGGATGACGGAGCCGATCCGCGGGGCTTTGGCAAAGGTCTCCAGCAGCACGCAAGAGCTCGCCAGCTTTGTCGCTCGGCGCGCGCCGGCGACGGCTGCGGCGCTGTTCCTTGCCATCTGGGCGCTGGCGGTCGTCGGACTGATCGACAACGTTGTCAAGCCGCTCCTGATCAAAGGCGGCGTGCAGATCAACGCGGCCGTGCTCTTCTTCGCTTTGATAGGCGGTCTGGCCATGTTCGGAGCGGTCGGCCTGATCGTAGGACCGCTCGCGGTCTCTCTGTTCGTGGCGGTCGCGACCGCACCCGAGCCAACAGCTGAATCCGCGCTCGAGCCTGCGCAAGAGAAGCCGGCGGAAACCGCGCCCCACTGACCGCCTTCCACCGCTGGGCTGATTGCTGCGACTTAAACCTCGAGCAGGCGCAGTCCTTCTCGTGCGACGAGCGCGCCAAATGAGCCCGGATGTTCCCGTTCCGCGGTCGCGTCGATGGCGTGTCCACAACGCGCTGTATACGCGCAAGCGTAAGCGAATGCGGCTCCGCAGAGTCGACGCTCGGGCCCACGGAAGGGCTTGCCACGCGCTGACTCATAGTGTGCCACGAACGCGCGCGCTTCATCGAGCGTCGGCGCGGGCGGCGGAGGACTCGTGCTCCAGTCCGCGCAAAAGGCATGCGCTGTGCAGCCGACTAGGGCCGGTTCGTACTCACGGCATAGGCTGTCCCAATCGAACGCGACGACCGGCACGCTCCCCTTAAAACGCACGTGCTCGGCGCGCCAGTCGCCGTGCCCGATCACGAGCTCGCCGGCCGGCCGCATTAGGCGCCGCGCCTCGCGCGCGACCGCGTCGATGTAATCCGAACCGCCGGCCGTGGCCTCGAAGTCAAAGAGCCGGCTGTGCGGAGTGGGCCACAGTCTGGCCAACGGCGGATCTGCAAGCAGATGTCGCGGGAGCGACGAACCAGCCACGAGTGGGCGACATGCCGCCACGATGGCATAGAGCGATGCCGCCATTGCGCGTCGGACGTCCGGCTGATGCGGTTCGCTGCGAGGCAGCATCGCCGTGTCGATAAATGCCTCGGCCACAGCGTTGCCGAGCCCGAGCGGCGCGGGACCGCCGAGCACTCGAGGAGCCGGGAGACCGAGAGACGCTATATACATCTGCACGCGCGCCACTTCGCGCAGGAATGGCACCGAGCGCGACGGCTGATGGCCCTTGATCACCACGCGCCGGCCATCATCGAGCTGAACGCCCGCAACGCTGCCCACGCTGGACTGGTGAAACAGCGCCTCCGCTACTTCCGCGCCGAGGTACGTCCGGCAGAATCGGTCAATCTCTCTAGCGATGGCGCGCGGCTCATCCGTGCCGAACACGGCCAGCTCAACGTAGGCCGGAGCCGAGCCCCATTCGGCGAGGTGTGCAGCAATCACGCGCGTGGGCTGGACAAGACGCTCGTCCACCACGGTGTTGGTTTCAAGGACTGTTCGTCGCCGGTGGCGGGATTGCATTGCGGCTTTCGGTCGGAGACTGCTGCCTTGTCCCTGCGATCGCAATCTGCCACCCGAGAGCGAGGAGGCACGCATTTGCTCCTTCGCGTGCACGTTCTGCGCCGCGTGCACCGAGGCGCGTTTTTCCAACCGTTGCCCGAACTGTGGTGGTGAGTTAACACGCCGCCCAACGCGAACGGGGGCGGCGCTGGCCCGCTTCCCGGCCTCGGTGGAGCGGGTGAGCAAGGCCCGTTCGGAATGCGCTCCGGCGATGTGATCACCGTCGCGGTGCTCTCGAATGCCGGCACGGAGGCGCTGCACTTGGGCGATGAGCTGCTCGCGAGTCAGTGACTGCTTGCGCGGGCTGGAGCTGATAAATGTCAATCCTCGCCAAGTCGGGTCGCATGCGACCCGTCATTTTTGGCCTGTAGAGAGTTGTCCGTAGTTGCGCGGAGTACGATCCACAGGCACACGGTCTCAGACTGTTGCCATTTGAAGCGGTTAGCGGTGGCATGGTGTGTGCTCTTCCTTCAGCCCAGATGCAATTTCGACGTACTCACCGCGTGACGGGGCCGACCCATGAACAGCTCTCTGCCTAGTATGCGAAATAGACGTCGAACTGGAATACCACCAGCTGATGGAGCTCCTCACCGATACAGGCAGGCGCGTCTCGAGCATGCCGAACGGCGGTCAGCACCTATGAAGAACCTCCTGGTAAGAGGTTTTTGCGGATCCTTTGCCCTTTTGGCTTTTGTTCTCCTATCCCTTGGGGAAGCTCGGGCTTGGGCCGAAGGGTTGGCTGGATCCTACAGCATGGAAATGCGACTGACGCCCATAGCCGGCTATCAAGTTTCCGGTTACGAAACGCAGAACGTTCTGAGAGTCTATGCCTACCTTCCGCCCATTGTCAGATGGAACGGGGGTGGCACCGGACCCCTTGAATATCAACCGGCCTACAACCAGCCTTGGGTGGACGAATTTTGTGAGAATGGAGATCCTGACAATCAAAATGATTTCCCCGCGAGTCCAGAAGATTGCACAAATATCAGGGAGAATGACCCGCACTATCGGCCCCGTTTCGACTTGAATCGATCCAATCCCTTCTTTTATGGCCATGCGATGCGGGTTGTCGACGAGGCCAGAGATCATAACCCCCAAGTCACCGTGATTTTCATACTGACTCAAGGTACCGATTACGGGGCGCCGGGAGATCAATGGACTTGGAATCCACTCAATCCAGCCAATAATGTCCAGGGCGTGGATGCGAGCTCCTATCGCGACTTGATTACCAACACTGATCAAAATGACCCTGCCCAAAGTTATTTTTACGGCTATGTGGACCAAATGATAAGTACGTTCTCGGGGTACTCCAATGTCTATTTCGAGGTGATGAACGAAGGCACCGTTGGCCAAGTTAACACCGACCCCTGGCAGAATCAGATGGTCACTTACATCCAGAACCACCCCAATCGGGGCAGCATCAAGGTTCTCAAGAGCGCTCCAGAGACCGATGCGGGTGGATATGATGATGATGTATTGATAACCAGCAGTGCAGACGCCATCTCAGTGTCTATTCCCTTTATCGTTGAGAACCAACAGTGGTCGTGTGCAGATATTGAAAACAGCCCAGATCAGATTCCGGATGCGTCCAGCTTTAACGTAGGTCATCCCGGACGCCCCGTTTTCTTCGATACAGACCATAACTGTCCTGGCGACCCCTATTTCTCCCCAGCGGGAATCGATGTGCTCTACTGCAAGGGATATAACATCCTAAAGCTGGACGTGGTTTCGAACAATGCCGCTGAGCAGGAGCTAGCCAAAATTGGGTCCTGTGCAAACGGCTCGTCTTACTGCGACAACCTTTGCTCACCCAGGAACAACTGAGCGCCTGCTATTCGAATACCAAATGCATCGACTTGCCGTCGCTGCGAAAGAGCGCGGGTTCCAACCGAAACGCGGTCTTGATGTTTTCCCGAGTGAGCACTTCGCTCCTCGAGCCGCAGGCGAGCACCTTGCCTTCGTGCGCCAGCAAGATGTTGTCGGCGAAGCGCGCCGCCAGGTTGAGGTCGTGCACCATGCCAACGATCACCAGGTCGCCCATTTTCAAGAGCTCGCGTCGCTTCCCCATGAATTCGAATTGGTAATAGATATCGAACCGGGCCACCAATTGCCGGAGCTGCGGCAGCGATGCACAAGATGGATGCGATCGGCGAGTTGGACATGGTTCCCTCCTTGGATCGCGGGAGGCGGCGTGATCACCAAATTGCTTGGTTGTGAACGGAATTGCTATTTGTCGTACCTCGCGAAAGCCGAGTCGCGTAGCGTCCAATCGACGGGGGGCTGAAATGCCGCCACAACCTCGCGTTGAATGGGTGGGGGTCGGACAAACCCGCGCGCAACCGATCGGCGGAGTCCACTACGCTCCAGAGCTTTCCAGCGGAGATCTCTGGAGAGGTATTCGGCTCGTTCAAGTCGGCTTCAGCTCCAGCGGCGAGTTCCCGGAAGGCTACCTGAAGTCGCATGTGGTGGCGGTCAACCTGTCCGCGCCGGAAACCGTAGCTGAAGTCTCGATGGCTGGTGGGTGGAAGAACGTGCGTCGGGAACCCGGAGACGTCAGCGTCTATCCCGCCGGCATGCCTTACTCTTGCCGCTGGATTGGACCCGCGAAGGGACTTCTACTGGAGCTCCGTCCCGAGTCTCTGGTCGCCGTCACCGGGAGCGCTGCTCCTGGCGAATTCGAACCCAGGCCCGCGAGTGCGGCCAAGGATTCGTTCGTCACGCATCTCGCCCTCACGCTCCGCGACGAGCTGCAGGCTGGAAACCCACGGGGCAGGCTCTTCGGAGAGGCGCTGGGTATCGCCCTCGCAGCGCATGTGCTGCACACGTACGCCGGATGTCGACTTGACGTGCGGCAGCAACGCTATCGCCTTCCACCGGCACGTTTGCGCCGCGTCACAGACTACATCGAGTGGAACCTCGACCGTCCCGTGTCGCTCGTGACGCTCGCCAAAGTCGCCGGCTTGTCCGTTTTTCACTTCGCGCACGTTTTCAAGGAAACAACAGGATTCGCGCCGCATCGCTACGTCTTGAAAAGACGGATCGAGCGTGGAGTCACGCTGCTGCGAGAGCAGCACCTGTCGATGTCCGAGATCGCGCTCCGCTGCGGATTTGCAAACCAGAGCCATTTTGCCAGTGCCTTCCGACGTGCGCTGGGCGTGTCTCCGCACGAGTATCGGAGTTCTTACGTCCGCGCGCGATCCCGGTCCGCAGGGACCTGAGATACTGAACCGCTCACGCTCAGCCCGTCTCCTTTTCGCAAGAATCTGTTCCTTCCAGCAAACCCTTGGTATCCGAAGCTGCGGCGTTGCGCGTACGGTCGCGCCGCACAACCGCCTGACAACGGGAGGAAGGCAATGTCACGATTTAAGCGGAGGGCCATGCTCTTTGCGGTGCCCAGTTCTAAGTCTTGGATGCTCGCTGCGAACATCTTGCTGGCGATATGTGTGACAACCGCCGGTGAGGCAAGAGTTACAAAATTTGTTGTCGAAGATCCGACCGAGCCTAACAGTGTCATAGTCAACCTCGGTAAGGCCTGCGACCCAGGCACGACCGTGCAGACGGACAATGGGACCGTCTGCGGCATCGTCGTCAATGGCATCAATTCGTGGCAAGGAATTCCCTTCGCCGCGCCGCCGGTCGAGAATCTCCGCTGGGCGCCGCCCCAGCCGGCGGCCGCCTGGAGCGGAACGCTGCAGGCCACTGCTTTCGCCAGCCCGTGCACGCAGACCGGCAGCGGCGACGAGGATTGCCTGTACCTCAACGTCTGGGCACCACCGGGAGCGCAGGGTTTGGCTGTAATGGCCCACATTCACGGCGGCGGATTCCGCAGTGGCTCCGGGGCGGGTGACTATTCGCTGCTCAGCGGGACGGGTAACGTCGTTGTCGTCAGCTTGAACTATCGGCTGAACATCTTCGGTTTTGCTGCCAACCGCGCGTTCGGTCCGAACTCGGGCGATTACGGTCTGCAGGACCAGCAGGCCGCGCTGCAATGGATCCAGCGGAACGTCAGCGCATTCGGCGGCGATCCGAACAGCGTGACCATCTTCGGCGAGTCGGCCGGCGGCTCCAGCGTGTGCGATCAGATTGCCTCCCCCACGGCGGCGGGCCTCTTCCACAATGGCATCAGCACCAGCGGCCAATACAACACGATTTACGAAACGCCGGAATCCGCAGGCCCGCTTGGAACGTCACTTGAAGTGCAGGACTGCAAGTCGAGGTTGCCGTCCCTGGGGTTGGCCGAGTTGATCGGAGACCGATTCGCCGCCGCCTTGGGCTGCACGGGATCGGATGTGGCAGCGTGCATGCGCGCCGTGGACACGGCGACCGTCTTCAACGTCGCCGGGCTCGGGTATCAGTATGGTGGATTCGGCACCATCGCGCCCACGATCAACGGCACGACGCTGGTGGCCTCGCTCCCCCAGTTACTTGAGACGGGGAACGTAAACCGCGTGCCTGTCATCTTCGGCACGAACCGCGACGAAAACCTCGCAGGCACTGCCAACACGCCGGACGACTATGCGAACCTCATCCAAGCGCAGTTCGGGAAGTTTGCGGGTGAGGTCACCGCCAGATATCCACTGAATCGGTTCGCCTCGCCGGGCATCGCCTGGCGCACCATCGCAGCCGATGCATACACAGTGTGCAGCGAGCTGCGCACCGTGGGGGCTGTTTCGCAGTGGATGCCGGTCTACCAGTACTTGATCGAATACGCGGCACCGTGGCCGCCCGCCTACGAGGGCGTTCCTTCCGGATCGGGGCACGTCCGGGCGTGGGGACTCACGCCGGTACTGCCGAGCACGACATTGCCGAATGGGCTCGACAACAACCAGCAGGTCCTGCAGGCCGAGGAAATTGCCCATGTATCGGCGTTGGCACGAACGGGTAACCCGACCGCCGACGGCACGCCCATCTGGCCGCAGTTCACGGAGGGCCTGGTCCTGTCGCTGAACGCCGGCGGCTCCAGTCAGGCGACATCGGTGTCGGACATTAGGCGGATACACAATTGCGCTCTCTGGGACGCGCTGACGCCCGGCAACGACGGCGACTGAGCGTTGCACTGGCACATCCACCCGACGAAGTTCCAGATTCAATTGAACGGCGGGTAAAATCTCGCGAAGCTCGATGACCCTCGTCTCCAGCAGGGTCATCGAGAGAGGTCGAGTCGATCGCGGAGGGGCGTTGAGCGTTTCGCTCGGATCGACTCGGTTGGTTGTGAGATGAATGAACCTGGATGCCATTAATTGCTCGGTAGGGTGTAGACGGCGCCGAGGATGATTCCAAAGACAACATGCGCCACAACCACCGAAATCGGGGTACGCACGCCATAGTTGAGGGCCAGAAAACCGGGCGGTTCAAGCTGTCGCATCACGGTCGGGCCCTGCGCCTCACTGGCCATGCGCGGATGCATTCCTGGCATGATTCGCATGCCCGCTGTCAAAACAAACGCCGAGTGTACCAGACCAATCAAGGCGCCGAGCCACCAGGTGGCCTTCCCCAAGGACTGGAAGATGGCGACATAGAGCAGCGAGAACATCCAGCCATTGGCCAAATGAAACACGAAGCCGATGAGCTTCGCGCGATCACGGCTAGGAGTGAAAATGGCCCCTAACATGTATGGGATGTTCATTCGCGTGAACCGCAGGCCCTGACTTGCTGACATCAAGGTAGTGAGAACGAGCGTCGCCACGAAACCCCACAGCAGCCAGCTTGCAACATTCATAGGCGAGCCTCCGGTCTTTCTTGCTCCGCGCCGCGAGGCCGCACCCGGCGAACCAGGGGCTCGCGCCCCGCGAGCCGGTGACTCAAGGACAAGGCAGCATTGATCAGCCCCACGTGCGTGAATGCTTGGGGGAAATTTCCGAGCGCGTGGCCGGTTTGGGGATCTATTTCCTCTGCAAACAAACCGACGTCGTTGGCGTAGCCACAAAGCTGTTCCAGCGCATCCTCCGCCGCTTCGGCCCTCCCACCTCCCAGCGCCAGGTATTCCGCTCCCCAGAAGCAGCAGACGCCGAACGCGCCTTCTCCCGGCGAGTCCTGGCTTCGATAGCGGTAAAGCAAAACATCTCCCGCCCCGAGCCTCTCTCGGATCCGCGCGTATGTTTGTTTCATACGCTGAGAAGCGGCGGGCTCGAAACCGTACCAAGACAGAAGCAGCGAGCTAGCATCTAGCCGGTCCTCCTCGAGCCTGGCGACGTAACTCTCCAGATCGGAATTCCATGCCCGGGTTTCGATCTCCCTGCGAATCAGCTCGCCATTCCGCTCGAACTCTTGGACCGGCGCATTTGGAAGGTGTCCCTTTCTGCTGAGCTCGAGCAATCGGTCGAGCGCAGTCCAGCACAAGAGGCGCGAATGGGTGTTGTGGCACCTGCCGGAGCGAGGCTCCCAAATTCCCTCATCGGGCTCTTGCCAATGGCGACAGACGTACTCGCCAAACGCACCGAGCATCCGCTGCGTTTCTCGGTCCAAAGTTCCACCTTTACGGACAAGCTGCGTGGTGGCGTCAACCACCTCGCCGTAAACATCGAGCTGTAGTTGGTTTGTGGCCGCGTTTCCGATTCGAACCGGTCTCGAGCGCCGGTAACCGGCAAAGTGATCCAGCGTGTACTCACGATGGGGCATGTTTCCGTGGACGTCATAAAGGACGCGCAGCTCCGGCTGGGTCAACCGAGTCGTTTGCAGCAGCCAGCTGACGAAGGCCACCGCCTCATCGAGAAACCCAAGTCCGAACAGCGCTCGTACCGTCAATGAAGCGTCCCGCAGCCAGCAGAACCGATAGTCCCAATTGAGGTCGCCCCCGATTCGCTCGGGCAATGAGGTGGTGGGTGCCGCGACAACTGCGCCCGACGGAGCGTAGATGAGGAGCTTGAGCATCAGGGCGCTTCGGATCACCGCCTCGCGCACTGGCCCGTCGTAGACCAGCGGCGCAAGCCAGCCTCTCCACCATGAGACGGATCTCGACAACGCCTCGCGCGACCAACGGCCCAGCGGTGGAAGTACCGCCGGCCATTCGTCGACAAAAGTGAGCGACGCGTGAACGCTGTCCCCTGCACGCAGCCGGACGCGACTCCAAGCGCCTTGGTTTGAGTGCTCGAGCGGCACGTCTGTTCGCAGCACCAGCAAACCGGAGTCCGTTTCCACCCGAAGCCCAAGCTTTCCGCCATTGCGGACTTTCCAACGGCCTCGCGCGTATCCGGCCCGGGGGTCGAACAACATCTCAATTTCTACTTCGCCGCGCTCACAGTCGACGACGCGAAGAATCTCGTGGTCAGCGACGAAATATTTGCGTTTGTCCTCTTCGGAAGCAACGGGCATCAGATCTGTCAGCAGCAGTGAGCCGTCCCGGGTGACAAATCTTGTCTGAAGCACGTTGGTGTCTTTGACGTAGCGGCGGTCTCCCTTGAAAGGCGCGGTCGGCGAAATGCTCCACCGTCCAGCCGCATCATCCAGCAGCGCGCCGAAAATGGAGGGGCTGTCAAAGCGCGGCCAGCACAGCCAGTCAATCGAACCGTCGCGGCCGACGAGCGCGGCCGAGCGGCAGTCCCCGATGATTGCGTAGTCGTCGATTGCCTTCGTGCTCGGCGACAACTGCACCTGCTCACCTCCTTCGACGCGAAATTGAGGAGCCATGGCTGGCCTCGTTCCTTTGCTATGAAAACAATCTAGGAACCGACTTTGCGAGACCAGAGGTGTTCGTCGATCACCAATGTCGGCGGCGTCCTTAGGTGCAACGTCCCCCGTTCGTTTAGCGGCTAAGCCGCGCTGCGCCGCCCGCCTTGCTGCTGAGCTTGCGGCAGGGAAGCGAGTGTCAGCGCGCCAGCTGAGGCGGGCCTTCTGGCCATGCGAACGGGAATGCCTAATTTTGTACAAGTATGCCGGGTGGCGGCGGGAAAAGTTGGAGGTCGTATGGAAAACGAAAATCGAATTGTCAACTCGGTGTGGTGGACATTGAGCTGACGTTCGGCCTGGGGCCATTCCTCGCCGGGCTGGACAAGTTTTTCAACCTACTGGTTCACTGGGACAAGTACATCGCTCCGGCGTTTGCGCGGATGCTGCCGATGAGTCCAACCGCCTTCATGTACGTCGTCGGCGTCATTGAGATGGCGGCCGGACTTCTGGTCCTGTTCACATCGTGGCAAAAGGTGTTTGGCTGGGTAGTCGCCGTCTGGCTTTGGTGCATTGCCCTCAATCTCGTTGTAGCGGGTTTCTACGATATCGCCGTGCGGGACGTCATCATGGGTATCTCCGCCGCAAGCTTGGCGCGACTCTCCCTCGCGATTCCCGTCGAGCAGAGATCTCGAATGGCGGTTCGGCCGCGAATCGAAGCACCAGCTCACCAGGCGCCTCGCTAATCGCAATCGCGAGCTGACCTGCTCCGCCAGATGTTCGGTCTCCGTCGCGCGGATCACGTCGAGGCGATGTTGTTGTCGCCGAGCGACTTCCCTGAGCGGCACACGCCTTCTCGAGCCAGCACATGCAGTCGCGGATTTGGAGCAATGGAATGCGCTACAGCGAAGCAGAGCAACGATCGAAGATGACGGTACGGCCGCGCGCGCAAGCACAAGCCCATTAGGAGCAAGGTGCCAATATGGTCAAGCTTAAGCGAGTCTACGAGCCTCCTTCGCGTGAGGATGGATACCGCGTCTTGGTCGAGCGCCTCTGGCCCCGTGGAATTCGAAAAAAGGATTTGCTCCTCGATGCCTGGCTTAGAGACATCGCACCGAGCACAGAGCTTCGAAAGTGGTTCGCTCATGATCCAACGCGATGGGGCGAGTTCCAGCGCCGGTATGTCAAGGAGCTGCGAGCGGGTCCGGCGCTCGAACAACTGAGAACACTTGCCGAGCGCGCATCGCAAGGGACGGTTACCCTACTGTTCTCGTCACACGATATGGAACACAACAATGCGGTGGTGCTGAAGTCCGAGATCGACGATCTCGTGCGCGAGAAAGATTGGCGGCCACACGCGTGAGCACGCCACCTCGCGAGGCGTTGCCGGCTAACGGCCCACCTGCCATGAGCGCACGTGCACTCGCGCCACGCCAATCGCATCACCAGGTTCGGCTTGTCGCAGTAGCATGTCTCAATTCAGTGCGACATACTCGCTAACCCTGGATAAGCTCAATGCGGTTGCCGAATGGGTCATCCACGTAGCAACGGCGGACGCCAGGCAGCTCTTCATCATTGCGGACGGCGATGCCTGAGGACTGAAGCTTGGCGCAGAGCGCGTCGAGCCCACTGACAATGAGAGCCGGGTGCGCCTTCTTGGCGGGCTGGAAATCCTGCTGGACGCCAAGATGCAGCTGGACGCCTCCCGCGCGGAACCAACAGCCGCCCTTGGCCTCGAGCAAAGCTGGTTTGGGCACTCGTTCAAATCCAAGCAGGCCGACGTAGAAGCGCTCAGCCTCAGACTCGCGTTGAGGGGGCATGGCCAGCTGAACGTGGTCCAAGGCGACGATTTTGAAGTCCATGGTGAGCATATTGGCCCCAAACCTGGTGAGGTTGGTAGAGGGTGCCGCTGAGCCCTTGGCACACTTTCTCGCGACGCTTCACGGCTGGCATTCGAATTTTTTCCGCCGAGTAATTTGATCTGGTCCTTCGCGCTTCGTGCTACAAGGTTTGGGGGGGAATCGATCGGGGTCCAAAAATGAAAGACAAAAAAGCCGCCAAGAAGCTGAGCCTGTACAAAGAGACGCTCAAGGAGCTTTCCAAGCGTCAGCTCAATGAGGTTGTCGGCGGAAGCGATAACGGCGACTGTTATTGCCCAGGAGACTCTAACCCAAACTCTTGCATCGCGTACTGCGGAATTTGAGCCATCAGGCCCGAGCTTCCTGCGGACTCAGCGAGTCAACTCTTTCGGGATGTCAAACCCGCGCAGGTAGTGCGCGCAGATGAAGTTCGTGGCCTCGGCCAGTTGGCTCTCCTGGAACCGCATCACGTGAATGGAGTGGGGGCCGTAGACGCCGTCGGCGCCAGGCGTGTACCACGCCAGAGCGGGTAGCCCGTTGGCGCGCGTGTGCATTGCGAGCAGTCCCCTGGACCAGAAGGCGGCAAAGCGCGGTATCTGCACGAAACGCCTCACCGCATCGGCGCCACGGAACCAGCTGGCGTGGGGCGGCATGGCGAAGACGACGTCTTTCTTGAGCAGCGCAACCAACGCCTCGAGATCGCGCGCTCCCAAGCCCGGACGTAGTCCCGAAGAACTTGAGGCGGTGGATCCTCGATGGGTTCCCTCGGCCTTGCCGCCGCTGTGTCTCGTGCCCGATGGAGAGCGCTGCTAACCGAAGAGACAGTCAGGCCGAGCTGAAGCACGTCCTGGAGAAGGTCCTCGGCGTCCGCAAAGGAGCCGAGCATCCGGTAACAGTGGCGGAGCAAGTCCGGTCGATGCTTGCTGAATGCGTCGCGAAACTCTGCCGAGGGCGTCGCTCTGGACGTGGTCATCGGTATCAGGCCGTCGGCCGCGCCGCTCTTTGCGCGATTTCGTCCATCACTGCCTTCCACGGTACGCGGTCATAGTAAAGGTTGATCGAGCGAATGCGACCTTTTTCGAATTGCAGCCACTCGATGGTCGGGAGGGCGCCAGCCGGCGTGTCGGTTACGAAGTCATAGATGACGCAGACCTCATCGCCGTCCGTGAAGACACGCTTCACGTCGTTGCGCACGTGGATCGCCCCGAGGCGTTTCAAGGCACCGATGAAGTCTTGTGCCGTGGAACGGGTCATCGTGGGGCCGGTGAACTTCAGATCTGGCGCAAGCAGCTCCTGAACTTTGTTGAACTCTTTCTTTCCCACCGCCTCAAGGTAGGCGACGGCAAGGCTCGTCAAGTCGTTTTTCATGGAACCTCTCCTTTCGTTGCTATTGACCAACGAGGCCTTCCAAACTGTGCGGCCAACGCGGATGCTCGTGATGCAAGAACGCTGCGTGCCTCGAACCGCAGCGACGGAGGGATTGCTCAGCGTCAGTGCTCCCATCACGTTCGGGCTCGCGTGCGTAGTCCCACACCTGTCGTCGTTCATGGCGGCACAGACGGGATTTCGCGTGGATCTGCGCCTCGAAGATCGTTTGACTGACCTCGCCCTTGAAGGTGTCGATGTCGCCGTACGCTGCAACCCGCTGCGCGTTCCTGCGTAGACCTTTGGGCCGAGGTGGGCACCCGGCCGTGAAACCCGAACATTCTCTCAGCACGGCGTTTATCGTTCCGACGAGAGCGAACCGCTCCTCAGAACCTCTGGGACGGTCGTTACGCCGGAGGTCCCAGGGGGTTGTCGATGCTCTCGCGCGCTGACGCTCTCGGCCCTCGAAGAGGTAAGTCAGACAACCGGGCTATCCGTAAACTCGATGCGCCGGCCCTTCGGCTCGAGGGGCTATGGGAGAACGGTCAGTACCGGGGTCAACTTATACGTGCCGTTTCCTTGTTTGTTGATCGATGAAGCGGCATTGAAGTCGAGCTTCAGCTCCAATACTCCGCCACTCGGCACAGTGCGATCCACATTGATTTTCAGTCCGCTCGTAGATCCGCTCGGCACGGCGAGAGTTGCGGTGGGCGTCCCGTCATTGAAGAGGAGTTGCGCGCTGGTCAAATGCAACCTGAGCTGCGAAATGTGACCGGCGGGAACATCGATTGGACGTGATTCCACGCCCCCGTCGGCGACTGCTTGGAGGCAGAGTGGAGTAAACCGGCCGTTTGTGAGCTGCATCAGATCCATCGTTTGAACGTTCGTACAAAGGACAATCCAGCCTTTCCCATCAACACCATCGTCAGCTGCCGCTGGACCTCCATCAGGAGCACTCGAAGAAGCATCATCGTGAACCCGAATCTCATCGAGCGTAATGTTGACCTGACTGACATTGACAAGATCGCTTGGTGTGTCAGTCATCGACATTTTGATCTGACCTGAGCCGCTTCCACAGCCAGCCACCGCGACCAAAGCGAAAACTACAGGAAGGCGAAATGCCATAGGAGAAGACCTCGTGCAAGGGCTGTTTGTTTTGTCGGCCGCAAGCATAAACTCTTGGAGGATGTGCAAGTTTCAAATTATCTTCGGTAACCAAAAGACCTGCATTGGTGCGGGGTGATCACCTCCCACAAGAGCGGCCGTTTGGTTCTGAACCTGGTACAGCCGAGCACAGCTAAGGAGGGAGTGTGAAAGCAGTCACTAGTTGACCGCGCAACGCTGCTGTTAGCCTTTACGCATCCCTCGCGAGCCAGATGTGAGTCAAGTGCAGGTGAGAGTCACCGCAACCAATTCTGTCGGTCCGGGTTCACCTGGGCTGGTGCACGGCGCGGCCGGATCGCGTCGCGTATTTTGGCCCTGCTGATGCGGTAAGCCCGGTTACCGCAAAACTAACAAGGAAAGAGCAAATGCGGCGTGTTTTAACAGTGCTGTTGTTTGTCATAGGTCTTGCCTTCGCTTGCTGCCGAAAGATGGAAGGGCCGAGCCCCTCCATTTCAAACACCATCAATGAAATAGACGCCAGCCGGTCACCAGCGGTGGTCTGCAATGCTCAAGGCGATCCCTCGGCGGGATGGCTCGTCGACATCATGGGCGATAACTTCTCACCCATTCCCGAAAACGTGCTTAACGATGCTCCTGGGACGATGTTGCCCACGGTAAGCCTTTCCGGCCCACAGACTTATTCATTTTCGGCTAATCGCGTGTTCTTTTCAGACAAGACGAAGCTCGTAGTACAGATGCCCACAAAGGACACCGCCGCATCTCTTCAGCTGACGCCGGGCAGCTATCGCCTCACCGTAACGAACCCCGACGGAGCGTCAGGTTCTCTCGACGGTGCGATCGCCATTGTCCCGCCGCCCACCATTGCCAGCATCACGGTGCTGATCCCACCACTGCCGACCTCGGACGGGACGATTGCGCTGGACGGCGCGAACTTCGAGCCGGGGAGCACTCCCACGGTAACGATCTCGGGACCGGGATTGCCGACGGTCACGCTGGTCAATGTTACGGTGGTGAATGCAACGCGTGTCACTGCGGTCGTGCCAGCGAACACGCCGGAAGGGATCTATAACGTAACGATCACAAATCCCGACGGCTGTAGCTTCACTCTGCCGCACGTATTCGCGATCAGCTACAACTCGCTGGGCGCCCTTGCGCTTGATCCGCGCTTCGGCTGGCAGCTCAAGAATCAGGGTATCACCATTTACAATACGCCGACCGGGAGCCAAAAGACGTTCTCGGGAGGAGCCCCACAGGGCTGGATTGTCGCCCCGATCAAGACCAATCCAACCATTGCGGTCGAGATCCCGCTTCGAAGAATTGCTTACCTATCGCCCACCGTGATCACTGCTGCGGTGCCCGATTGTTCGGGCATCAATGCGGCGCCGATTACCGATGCAACATGTCCAAACGGCATCCAACCAGGAGGGCCGTATCCAATCAAGATTCGCGACCCAAACGGTGCGATCGGCGTGATTCCGGCGGCGCAAGGATTCTGGGTCCTAGCCGATCCGCCGCCCACGATTACTTCTATTGCACCGGCCTCGATAGATACCAATGGACTACCCTCATCACTGGGAAGCGCACTGGTAGCCACCGGGCAAAACTTCGGATCCGGCGCTCAGCTTCAGCTGGTCTTCCCGAATGGATCCGGCGGCACTCGGGCGTGCAACTTAGGCGTGACAGGGCGCAGCGCAACAAGCATTCAGGCGCCGGTGCCGACGTCGCTTCCCGCGTCGAGCTGTGTGGAGCTCGATTCCAGTGGCAACCAGACCGCAGCCACCGCGGGATTCACGTTGTCCGTCGGCCTGTATGTCGTTCGCGTGCAAAACACGACGAATCCTGCATATGCGAACTACTCTGGTTTGATTGTGACGAACCCGTCTTTGAATCCACGGAATGGAGACGCGCTTTCAAGCATCCTTTCCGTCGCGCGAGCTGATTTTCCACTGCTCGAGGCGAGCGATGATCTTGGCAATCAATTCCTCTATGCACTGGGCGGAACGGACGGCACACATGTCCTAGCTTCAGTCGAGGTTGCACCGGTTACGCTCTTTGGGGATCTCGGTGGAGATTGCAGCTCTTCTCCATGCAAGTTCCGCCTGCTCGATCGAACCCAGATCGGCATGGGAAACATGGGAAATTCCCCGGAACCAAGGCGAGGAATGGCCGCCGTCGTGCGGACCGTCGCCAATGATACCAGCTACATTTATTTGATTGGCGGCGTCAATTCGTCAGGAACCGCCCTCAAAGTGGTCGAGCGCGCGCAGGTGCTCAAGGCGTCGGATGCGCCCAGTCTTTCCGCTCCGGACACGGTAGCCGGGGGGAACCTGTCTGCCGGGACCTACTACTACCGCGTCTCGGCTGTTCAATCCACATCCAACCCGCTCAATCCTGGGGGCGAAACCCTGGCTTCCGATGAGCAGCCAATCACCGTCAATGCGGGAGCCCAGGCTGTTCTTTCGTGGACCTGTATCCCCGGTGTTCAGAAGTATCGCGTGTATCGGACGGGCGCTGCGAACGCAATTTCTGGGACAGAGGTGCTTCTGACGGAGGTGACTCCGTCCGCGGCCTGCACAGGCTCGCCGCTTCCTGCGGAGACGTACTATGACACAGGCGCGTTGACGCCAAGCGGGGACAAACCGCTGCCTCCAGGGGCACTCGGCCGCTGGGCCAGCCAGCCTTCTCTTGAGGTCGAGAGGGGCAACGCAGCTGCGAAGTTGCTCGGAGACCAGTTGTACGTCGCGGGTGGATTCTGCTCCACCTTCCCAGCGACAGGCTGCTCTGCTGCGGGCGCAGATTTGGCAAGCGTCGAGACAGCCGCGTTCCCGGTCGGCTCGGCTGACTCGGGGTCCTTCTCGAGCGCCGGTACGCTGCAAAAGGCCCGACGGAGGTTTGCCCTGACCGTCGCCGATGCGACTACCGCTCCGTCATCGTTTAGCTCCACGAGCCCGAACAACACAAAGGATGCATGGCTCGTGGTCGTGGGAGGTGACAGCGCTGGCGCCGTTATTACCGGCCTCCCAGTCATCGAAGTCGGACAAGTTCAAAACAGCAGCGGGGTAATTACCTCGCCGAGTTTTGCCGACTCCGGCTACACCGCCCCTGGAACGCACGGCGGCTGGTCTGAAATTGCCGGGAACGATCTATTCGAAGCGGGGACCACTTCCACTGGCACATTTGACTTTCACTCAAACCGTACCTGCCCTGACACGGGCGGGCAGGTCGGTCAATGCACCAGCGCGGCGAGCTTCAAGGGAACGCTCAACAGCACCGGCATTTCCTACTCGGCGGGCGGCGATCGTTATCTCGGAGGCGAAACCCTCTTCCGCGCGTATGTCTACGTCGCCGGCGGGTTCCCCACCGACGTCTCAACTATGCCGAGCGCCACCATAGAACGAATCATTTACTAAGGATTGAGCCATGAAAAACTTGGTTTTGTTGATATCGCTTGTGGTGATTGCCACTCCCGCCCTGGCGGCCGACAGCTCCGAGCCCGCGGTCTCCAAGGGCTCACATGAGCTGGGAATTATGGTCGCTCCCAAGGTCGGCTTTTTCAAATCGACCAGTACTCTGCAGGGCACTCCATACGTTGCCGTTGAAGTTGGATATCTAACGCCTCTGCTCGACCACCGGATCGCGATCACTCTCGAAGGAACCTGGTATCAGCCGTCGCTGAACGGAAGCACACCCTCCTCGCAGCTGACCATCAATGGGACCACCGCCGACAGCAGCTATCGGCTGTCGGAGCGGCAATTCGCGCTTCTGCTATCGCTGGTGTACCGCCTCCAAGACCTGGCGCCCCATTTCACGCCCTACGGCGGTCTTGGGCCGGGCTTCTATCTTCACCGGACCAGCGAGAGCGCCTTTGGAACGACGAACGTCGAGACGGAAGGCAGCTTTGGATTTCAACTTCTAGCCGGGGCCGAGTATGTGCTCGGCCCGGGCGCTGCATTTCTAGAAGTCCACTACCACTTTACCCGTGTCGATTTCGTCACTACCGGCAATGCCAACGTCGGCGGTTTCCTCGCAATGAGCCTCGGATACCGGTTCAAGTTCTGAGGCGAGCCCCTCCGTCGAGGGCCTGCAGTTAGTCGCGCGCTACCTCGACAGGGTTGAGGACGGCTGCTGCCCGCGACAGCGAGGTTCGCCTGTCAGCGAAAGCAATTCCGGCAGTCGCCAGGCTGACCACGAGCATTACGGCTCGTGGATCATCCTGGCCATGGCCAGCACGCTGGCACGCGACGTGTGCTCGCAGTCTGTGTGATAATGCGCAAACACTGCCCAATCGGACTCGAATCGCCGCAGTAAAAGCCATGACCCAGCAGCCAGATGACACCACCATCCCCCACCTCGTTCCAAAGTCGAAGTCCGGGGCCAGCAATGGCGCTGCGTGCCTTCTGGTGATCAGCGGCAAGGCCATTGGCAGGATGTTCAAGCTCTCGAAGCCCGAGATGGTGCTCGGGCGCGGCGACGACGTGGACATCATCATCGACGACGATGCGATCAGCCGACACCACGCGCGGATCGTGACCAAGGCGGACCACACTGTCTGGATTGAGGACCTGGGTTCCAAGAACGGTACTTACTTGGAAGGTGAGAAGGTGACCAGGATCGAGCTCCATGACGGAGACCGCGTGCAGGTGGGCTCGAGCACCATCCTCAAGCTGACTTATCAGGACAAGATCGAAGAGGAGTTCCAGAAGCAGCTGTACGAATCGGCTACCCGCGATGACCTCACCGGGCTGCACAACAAGAAGGTCCTGCTGGAGCGGCTCTCCGTCGAGTTCGCGTACTGCCTACGACACAAGGTGACCTTATCGTTATGCATGTTCGACATCGATCACTTCAAGCAGATCAACGATCGCTGGGGGCACGTCGCCGGCGACGTAGTCCTGAGTCTGCTGGGCAAGCTCGTCAGAAGCGCCACGCGGCCAGAGGACGCGGTGTGCCGCTATGGCGGCGAGGAGTTCGCCGTGCTGCTCCGCGAGATCGACAGCGGCAGTGCATGGCTCTTTGCCGAACGCATCCGCAAGCGCGTCGAACGCGCGGACTTCTCCTTCAACGACAAGGATGGGCTTGGGCAGACCATCCGGGTTACCATCTCCGTTGGTGTCGCGACCCTGAGCGAGATGGCGCAATACGCGACAGTCGAAGAGTTGGTCGCCGCTGCTGACAAGCAGCTGTACGCTGCGAAGCAGGCCGGCAGGAATCGGGTCGCATCGGCATCGTAGCGAGCCGGGCTGGCTCACGGACGCCGACGGATAAGAGGACAGGCCCCCAATGCGCCAACGTTGGCGGATCGGGCTTTTGGGCGAGTTTTCGAACGGCTCCTGCGGGCGATTACATCGCACTCGTAATCAGAAAGACCTGGTTGCCGTCCGTGCGGAAGGCGAGGCCGTTTGTGCCCCAACGAATGAGGCTGCTCGGATTGCCATTCACGCCTGGAATATTCAAGCTTCCATTCGGAGCAAAAGTATCGATATCAAATATTTGAACCGTCCATGTTGAAGGTGCCGGATTTTGGCTGAGGTAAAACACGCGGCCCACGGTCGAGTCCGCCTTGACCAGACCTGTTGCTTGAAACGTGTGTTCAAGGATCAGGTTCGCCACATCCAGGACCTGCCCAGAGGTCGAGAAGATCCTTTCGCCAGACGCTGAAACCCCGAGACTGATGTCGCTTCCCGATATCAAGTTAGAGGTATTGGCAACTGTTACTCCGGTCGCGTTGACGGACATCTTATAGAAAACGGGAGGGCCGCCGTCTCCCACGTTCAAGCCAAACAGCACGCTTGGAGTCGCGCACAGTTCGATGATGTTGGGAGAACTGCCGGCGGCTGTGGTTGTCGGGCGTTGGGTGGCGCCGTCGAAAATGGCAACGCCCGCGTTTCTGGGAGTGCCGGGGACTTTTCTCGCCACCGCAATCGAGTTGCCCTGCGAGCTTTGGAGTACTTGAAGGCTTTCCACGCGTAAGTTGGGATCGCTCCCGAGCGAAATAGTGAGCGGATCGAGCGCCGGCCCCGAGGAAAGGCTCAATCTCCGCACCGATGGCGCCTGATTCAGAGCGAAGTAGAGAAACTGCCCGTCGTCGGAGATGGCGACGCGCCCTGGGTCACCTCCCACGCTGACGGGCGCCGGCATGTCCAAGACTTTGCCCGCGACCGGATCGATCGCAGTAATGGTATTTGCGCTGCCGGCCCCAGGGGCCGCGTTGGCTGGAACGGAAGCGTAGATCCAATTGTTCGGACTGTTGACCTCGTCATAGATCAGGTCGGCAGTAGAGAGACTGAGGAATACGGGAAAAATCTGCACTGCCGACTCCCCGCCGCCCGGGCCTGGATTGAAAACCGTCACCTTGCCGATCCCCGCGGCGGCGATATCGGTCGTCGAAATGGAGACGGCCACCTGATTTCCGTTGACAAACTGGGTCGCGCGGTCCTGGCCGTTCCACCTCATCACCGTGCTCGAATTAAAGTTGTTGCCGTTCACCACGAGAATAAAGGTCGGGCCACTCGCGGCTCGACTTGCGGGTGAGAGGGAGGTAATGCTCGGTCCCGACCCGCTGACTGAAAAGGTCAGATGGCTCGACGTGCCACCTTCCGGTGCCGGATTGAAGACGCTCACCTGAGCAGTTCCCACCGCTGCGACGTCGGCTTGACTGATCGACGCGGTGAGCTGGCCACTGTTTACAAAACTCGTGGGTCGAGGCGAGTCATTCCAATTGACGACAGAGGATGAAATGAAACCACTCCCATTCACCGTAAGGGTGAAGCCCGAGCCGCCGGCCGTCATGTGATCAGGTGACAAGCTGGAAATCACAGGCACGGGGTTGTTGTTGTTTGACGGCTTCGAACCGCCGCAATTGCAGGCCGTCACACCGCAGATCAGCGCTGAGAGCGACAGGGCGGCCAGCCGTGAGCTCGAATACATTCGCGGGGCTCTTGGTTGTCTCACTCGTTCCATATCAATTCTCGCTTTGATTTGGCCTCAGCCCCCCTCAAGGCTGAGTGTGATGAGGAAGGACCCGGCGCGCGAGGCCAGCGGAAAAATGACTTTGCGCGCAGAAGTTGTCAACCTAGGCCAGAAAAACCCGTGATTTATCGGAAATTGTTCTCGAGTTACGGTCAACTGCGGCCGGTGGCTTAATCCTGGCGCTCACTCTGGAGATGGTGCCGGCTTACATGAAAGCAGTGACGACAAACCCGTCCTTGAAAACAATCTTTTGTCGCGATGGTCCGATTCCCTGCCACAAGCGACAGGAGCTCAAATGGAGCGCGCGGACAGAAGCTCTCGAGCCGCCGCCACCTGCTGGTCGGCGGGCCATGCTCCGTTCGAGCGTTTGCCGCCCTTCTTCGGACACGGCGTCGTAGAGCCGGGTGAACTCGAGCGCGGAGATCAAATCAAGCCTGCGCTGCTGCTCATCCGCGCCGTTCTTCGCGTCAGCGGGCAGTTTGATCCCCTCCTCAACGCCTTTCTGCACCACCTCGGGCGAGTCGGCGAGCCGCAACAGCCGCGTGACGTTGTTGACCTGTAGGCGGGTGACCTCGGCAATCTTCGCCGCGGTGCTCAACGCGGGCTTGAGCTTGCGCAACTTGACCAGGCCGAGCGCCGCTCATCAAGTCGTCTTTTTTTTCAGGCGCCGGTCGGACTCACGCCTTCGCTACGTGCACGGTATTGGGAAAAATGAAACCAGGCCTGGCCAGGCGGGCGTGCACCCTTCCGTCCTCGGCGATTCGCTCGTCGAGGATTACTGCTGCTCGTCGGCGCCTTCTTCGGATTCGTCGCCCTGACTAGCGTGCTCCGCGCCCGCGCTCCCCAGCACGTCGCTTGCTTCGGCGGCGTGAATCAAGGTGATCGCATCCTCCTCGAGAAGGAAGCGCGCGTGCACCAGCTCCCTCGCGGCGCGCCTGACAGCTCTCACGAACCCGCGGTGACTCCTGTAGCGTTCCCGAAGTGAGAGCCGCGGATCGCCATTGGCCTGCCGCTCCGCCCTGGTCTGCGCGAACGGGATGAACGTGCCCGTCAGTCGGCAAAGGTTTGGCGGCCGATGACCTGGCGCGCGCACGTTCCAGCCTGTGTTCGTTCCGAGCGGAGCTCGGATCTGCAGCGGCCGCACGCCTGCGATATCGAGCCCGTCCTGGTCCGCCCTCGGCACGAATTGCGGGTACGTGAGGCCGAGCAGCGGGGGCTGCAGCGTGATCACACCGCCGAAGCGGCCAAACAGCGGGCCGAAGTTCAACAGCTCCAGCGGATTCTGGACCGCGGCCACGGCTGCGCCGGGGATCGCCGGGAATTCCGCGGCGTAGTCCGGCACCGAAATTAGCGTGCCATTCTCGAGCCTCGGATAGTTGCTCGCGGGTGGCTCGATGCCCTGATCGGCCCACTGATCCATCGCCACCAAGAGCGCGCGAGCTGTCTCGGCAATGCCCGCGCTGGGCGTAGAATTCTGGCAGAGCACGTTGGTGCCCGGAGGCGGTGTGTTGACTCCCGTGAGAATGTTGCCGTGCGCAGTGCTGGAGTTGAAGTACATCCGAACGTTGTCCGGGATGGGCACCGGGGCCCCGAGAGCGTCGACGACGTTAGGGGAGCCCCGCAACTGCCAGAACTCGGAGGCCGAATCGGTCTGGAACACCAATGGATCCGTGTCCGGCCGCTTCATGATGCCGTCGCGAATGCCCGAGATGGGATCGGTGGTAACGGCGTAAGTGAACGGGGGATAGCTCGACATCAGGAAGTCGTGCCGGTCCTCTTGTTCGGAATAAATATTCGGATCCGCAAACCGCACGTTGATGAAGACACGCAGGGTCCCAGCGATCGTGGGCAAGATCCCGTCGAAGACCTTGCGGTGCGACTCGTCCTCATTGAAGCCCAGGTACATGAAGTCGCGCAGATAGGCGGCGGTCTGAGAGCCGCCCGTGGCATAGACGCGTCGGATGCCCTTCCCGAGTGGGTTGGGACTACCGGACTCGTCCTGCGGCTCGTATCGGAGGAATGAGCCAACGTCCCGCGTGATGGCGTAGCCGAGTCCCATCACGATCGGGTTCTTCGCCGGGTAGATCAGCTCATACAGCTTGTCATTCTCGAAGCCGTCGAAGTAGCAAATATCGAAGGCCGAGGGAACGAAGCTGCCTTTGCCGGTCGGGCAGCGCCCGAATCCCCAGCGATCGGAGGGAATGGGAATCCTCGGCGCGTTCACTTCGTCGCGGACCGTAAACGTCGAGTGCGTGGTGTCCGTATCCGCCGCCTCGTAAGAGCGAAAGGCGGGATTTCCCTCGAGGGTCATGGTGAAGGTACCGGTCAGGGGAATGGTGCGGTCCGAGTACTCGACGCGCATCCGGCCGAGGATCGGACTGCCGTCCGTTTGGGTCGCGATGGGCAGGTTCGGGGCCAGATTAATGTCGGTGGGGACCACATCGCCCTCCCAGCCCGCGTCCACGAGGGTGTAGCCCATGCGCAGGTAGACGTCGTTGCTTCCCACTTGGCCCACCGTCTCCGCCGGGATCAGACTATCGTTCCCGCGGTTGTTGACGGTGTAATAAATTTTGTGGTTGCCCCGCGACATGTCGACAGGTTTGAGGATGAAGAACGGGGTGCTGAGCTCAACCATCCCGCGTGCGTTCTTCGGCGCGTTATCGAGGTCGACAATCACTGCGTTGAGCGGATCGCGAGGATCCACCTCCATGTAGGCTGTGCCGAGGAGCTTCTCATAGGGGCCCGCCGTTCCCCACGCGACCCCCCCGACGAATGATTGACGGCGCTCCACCACGAACCCGACCACGCGGGCCTCGCTTGCCCGCGGCACGGCGGTAGCCAAAAAGAATCCAATTGTCACGAAGACAGAACTGCGACTGATGTGAGCTTGCATGACTCCCTCTTTTCCTGGGTGCCGCCGTTTGAGACGATTCAGCGCAACTGCGGGCGCACGTTCACCGAAGCACGTTCCTCGCCGCGGCTGCGCTGATGTACCGCTCTACGTCCTCTTCAAGTAGGAACCGTTCCCTGGCAAGGCGCCGGGCTGCCCTTTCGACCGCCTGTACGTAGCCCTCATGAGTCCGGTAGCGCCTTTCGATCGACCGCCGCGGATCGCCCGTGGCTCGTCGCTCCTCCTCCTTGCTCGCAAAGTCGATCTGCTGGCCCGCCGCATCGCAGCCGTCGTTCTCGGCAAAGCCCTCAGCGCGCAACGCCCACCCGGTATACGTCGCCAGCGGGGCGGCAACTTCGGGGAGCCGGATCCCGGCAATATCGTTGCCGTCGCGATCGGTTTTGGGGACCAAGCCTGGATACACGAAACCGGTGGGCACCGGGGGGAGGACCGTGAGGATGCCTTGATCAAACATCGGCCCGAAGTCGTAAAGATCTCGGGTCGTCATCAGCCCGTTGTAGTTGACCCCGGGGATGTTCGGAAAACCGACCGAGCTCTGTGGCAGCGAGGGGACCAGTGTGCCGTCGCGCCGCCTGGGCACCTGGCTGGGGGGTGGCTCGCTTCCGTTCGCCACCCAATCATCCAGCGCGACCAAGAGCGCCCGCAGCCCGGCGTTGGGAACGACCGGATTCTGCGGCTGCTGGCAGATACCCCTCCCACTTGCGGCGCCGTGTTGCAGGCTGGAGAAAAGATAGAACCGGACGTTGCCCGGATCAGGAAGGTCGTTCCCGAGAGTGTCTGTATGCAACAGTGAACTGGACTTGGCCCAGTATTCGTTCTCCGAGTTGGACTCGATGATGTTGGGACAGGTGTCAGTCTCGAAGCAGCGGCGAAGGCCGCCGTCGGTCGCGCCGCTGATCGGATCGAATATTACTTGGTCGGCGAAGGGGAACCTGCCCTCGGGATACCAGCGATCGCGGTGCTGGCGCTCGGTCCTTCCGGGCTGGGCGAAGCGGTAATTCGCAAAAACGCCGTTGGCCCCTCCGATATAGTTATCAACTGCGTCAAAGACGCGTTGGCCTTGTTCGTCTTCGTTGAAGCCAAGATAAACAAAGTCGCGCAAATAACGTGCGGACTGCGAGATCCCGAACGCGTAAGCGAGCTGAACATCGCCAGCCAGCGGGTTGGCGGTCCCGAAATCGTCTGTCTTTGCTTGGCGCAGGAACGCGGCGAAATCGCGCGTGGCGGCAAAACCAATTCCAGCCACGATCGGATCCTGCGCAGGATAGGTGAGCTCAAAGAGCGTTCCTTGCGGAAAGGGTGTTCCGGCGGGAAGCAGCCTAATGGTTTCACTGTCGACATACTCCCAGTCGGTGATCGCAACGGGTGGATCAGAGAAGTGGACGCGCATCGTGAGGCTGGCCTGAGACGTGTCCATGTTCGCTGCCGGATACGTCAGGTGGCCCGTCATCGTGGTGGGATTGTCGATTTCAAATTCTTCCAGGGCGGGATCGACGATCGACGAGCCATCCGGATTGGTGGCGATTGGGGCGGTGATCGTCAGGCCGAAGTTGAGCGGGGACGCGGTGATGTCCCAGCCGCTCCAGGCGAGGGTGTACCCCTGCCGCATCAGGAAGCCGTCGCCGGCGTCGGCCGCCGTGGTCGGATTGTTCGTGCTGTGGGTGATGCTGTCGAAGAAGTTGAGCCATCCCAGAGCAAGTTTGTTGCCCCGGTTATTCACCTCGAAGAAAAGCTTGTGGTTGCCGCTCCCTAAATCGATCGGCTTGAGAACATAAACGTCCATGGAATACTCGACCATGCCGCGGGCATTGCGTGGCGCCAGACCAATATCGGTGATCACGGCATTGCGACGGTCGGCCGGATCAATTTCGCCGAACGCCCGGCCCACCAGCTTCTCATACGGGCCGACCTTTCCGAAGGATGTACCTTCGAAGGTCGGCGACTCCGTCGTCTTCATCTCTATGCGCGTGATCCGCGCCTCGGCCGCGGAGGCCAGAAAACCCAGGGCGGCGACAACCGTGAACAGCTCAAACCTGATTTTTTCATTCATCTCTAGACCCCCTTGTGTGTTTTGGCCGCGTCGTCGATTTCGGGCGAGCGGCGGATTGGTTCAAAGCGGACAGAGGCCGGCGCGATCCAGCGTTGCGGCCTGAAAACCGAGGGCGGGCGGCCGCGCACTGCGGTCCAGATAAGCTGTTCAGCGTCTGGCGCGGGTCCACTGGCGTCTTGTACATGGTGTTCCCCTTTTTGCGGCTCCTTGTCGAGCGAGACAAAGAAGCGGTGCCAGGCGGCTTGCCAGGCACTGTTCCACCCGCTCCAAGAGGGGACTCGTAGACGGACCGGTAGCCAGTCGTCTTTCAAATTCTTGCGCGGGCTTGCGAATTATTGCCCGAAAGATCCAGCAAGTGGGCGTGACTCTATGCCGAACCCTGACTCAGATCAAAGCCATGTCCACCGGGAGTGACTTTGGCCCGCCGATGCCCCGGCCGACTGATTGGCCTCAGAGACCGTAGTGGCGAACCACGACCCAGCCGGAGAGGTGACGAAAATGATCGGTGCAAAGCATGGAACCGGCAATTTGATGGCAGCCAAGATTGTCGAATTCGCGTCCGTATCGGCGGGAAAAATTATCTGTGCTGACATTGACCGTAGCCACCTCGCCTTTGTCGTCTATGCTCTGGCAGCTGACCAGCCCGCGGAAGTTCGCAGCCGGGTTCATCAGCGTAGAGACCAAGACCAAACCACTCACGTCGATGTAAAGTACCCCGTCCGAAGTTAATTGGCCCACGTCTCCCCCTAGAACTACCCAGGGCGCGCCGCCGCGGGGATCCCACGAATGGGATTCCGGCTTCCGATGAAGGGTCCGGAATTTCCAATCATGGTCCCAAAGCTCAAGATCACCTGGCTCTCCGAAGCAGCAGCCGACTCAATTCCAATCACAAACAATCCAAAAATAACCAGCGTTAACTTTTTCATTGTTCTCACTCCTTTTTTGACAGCTCCACGGCCAACAGGATCATGTCGGCCGCCAACACCAGCCTGTATTTGTTTTCATGCCCCCTCATTTCCGCTCTCCATGATTCATCCCACCCTGGACTTTCTGCTTCGGCGGGCGGTTTGGCCGGAAAACCAGCCGGCGGCGCGGAAGAAATCGACGACGGCATCGAGCACCGATCCCGTCCAGCAACGGTTCAGTCGTCGTGGACGCCCTGCGCCTCTGCGCAGGCGAAGTTCGCCGCTTCGTTGATGCTCCCCTGTCCGGTGTAGCGCGCTACCCAGACGAAGGTCCGGAAAGAGCCGTGAGTTGACGGAAGATGCCTTATCGGTCCTAACCTTTGAAGGGGCAGCTGATCGCCGATATGGAAGCTCGTCTTGACCGCGTTTCTGCGCCGGAGTCTCCGTCTTTCGATCCGCACGCCGCGGAAGCTGCCGCATCACGCCTGGCGGCATGATACAGGCAGCAAAACAAAAGTGAAGACGTGCAGCGTGTGCTTCTGCAGTTCAGAGATGCCTTTATTGCAGTCTCCCGTCACGCAACGGGCATGATCGCGTCCGCTTGGATGGACCGGGTTCATTCCATTCTCACGGATCAAGGGCTAACGAAGGACGCCCGCACTCTTGAGCGTCTTCTCCGGGAGCACGGTCGGCGCAGCATGGATGAGATGAAGACCGTCGGAGTCTCTGTGACTATCACAGAAGAGGAGACAGAGGCCGCATACGCTTCAATAGCTTCGGGATCGTCTGACGAATCACTTGTTCGCTTGGCCGCTGAGTTTCTTCCGCGCAAAAGCCAGGTGGAGACGAGCCTCCAGAATCTTGCAGCTCAGGCGCCATTGCTCTCTAGGATTTCGATCGTCAACGTCGACGAGGAAGGGAGGAAGGTTGCTTCGGTTGGGTCCGTGTCGTCAGATCCGGGTGGGCGTTTGATCAATGAAATGTCACAAGAGATGAGAACGGCCGCTCCCGTACTCCGCGCGATGCTCGCAAGGGCCTTTTCGCGAATCCCCATCGACGTCGAGCGAATGATGGCTCAGGTGCGCCAGTCACCCGTCTTCGTAGAGAACCGCTATACGCTGATCGAAGAGGGACTACGGCTATTTTTTGCGGAGCAGCACATCGCGGCCGTTCACTTGCTTATTCCGCAAATTGAACATGCCTTGAGGCACCTCGCGGAACTAAATGGAATATCCAGATACCGTCGAAACAAAGAAGGCGGACTTGATCTGCGCACTCTCGATGATCTGCTTGGTCGGCTCACGGGCGTGCTCGGCGATGATCTGACTCTGTACTTCCGCGTTCTGCTGTCAGATCGGCGCGGTTGGAACTTGAGAAACGTGGTCTGTCACGGATTGCTGCCGAGCGAAGCGTTTGGGCCATCGCTGTCAGACAGGGTATTCCACGTACTGCTGCTTCTGGGCATAATACGCCGGGCTGGCGAGTCGCCGTCGCCCACTGACCAAGCCTCCAAGCAGCTGGGTTATCCTTGAACCTGAGACGGGATGACGAATGGAACTGACTCTCCCTCAAGAGCTGCAGCCTCGAACCGCGCCTTGTCCGCTAGCACGGGGTCGTTCAACCGCCTCGCGATTTCGGACTTGAGGAGTCAGGCTTCACGTAGGACAAGGTTGGCGCAAGCAAGATCGTGTCGCGTTCTCGATTGCTGCCACCAGAGTATCACCCTCGCCTCGAACCACGAAGAACAGATCGTCTATGAGGATGCCGACCGTGTAACGGTAGCGGCGGGTGTGTTCTCTGTTGGTCTTCTTGTCCCGGAGCGGTCGGATGCCGAGGGGTTCGTTTCGGTACCAGCGAATTGCCGCATTCTTGCCTCAGGCTTGCTGCAGAATCGCCAATGCTGCTTTTGAGTGAGCTGTTTCATCAGTTTGCCAACCTTTCCGCACCGACGTTGAAGAGCAACCCGTCGTTGTTCATGGCCGTCAGCAGACCTCGACGTAGTGCCAGTCGACGCTCAGCGCCCCGAACCACCATTGCCAGTCCTCATATGCGCAGTTGTCGTCGATCCACATTCTCGCCTGTGGCGTCAGTGGCCGGATGAGGAAAATGTTGCCGTGGTTCGTGACCTGGAAGTCCAGGCGTTTGATCTCGATCATCACGCGATTCTCTCGGAACCGCTGACCGCCGCGCCATCGAGGTCCTCCGGTGCCTGTGCATAGAGAGACGAGAGGGCATCGGCAAGTGGCTGGGATTCTTCCCGGCCGCAAGAGCAGCGAGGAACGCGAGAACGTCTGTGGCAGGCATTTGCATCACCATCGATTCGGCGTTGCCAACGATTGCCCCTGACCGGGGAAGGTTGGCCGGCACTTCTTCAAGCCGATTCTCTCCGTGCCTGTCTTGATGGACGTCACCACTGTACTTCTGGCAGATCGCCCGCACAAGGGCCCCTCCTACGAGCTGCGATGCGGTCCCGCCTGCTGGTCTGTTGCGGATTCCGGGGCAGACCCGCCCCGTGTCGCTGACGGTCCCGCTGCTTCCGGCCGAGCAGGGGCGGTCACTCTCCCTCGAACAACTCCTTGAGAGACACGCCGAAAGCACGGGCAATACCTACAAGCGATGCTAGGGTCTTATTCGCACGCCCTCATTCGATCGCCTGAAGGTGCTTTGGGTCAAGATGCGCGAGGTCGGCAAGCTTCTCCTGCGAGAGTCCTTGCCTCTTCCGTAACTCGCGGATGCGTACACCTATCTTTCGCGCAGCCACGCGTACCGCGGGAGCCGCTCGTGCTTCGGAACGCCAGGCTCGGTGTGCATCTCTGCGGGGCGATGGCAAACCACTCAGCGTTGCCGTAGCCGTGCTAGTCCACCGGACTGGCTCGCGTAGAGCGCGCATCTGCTAACCGCGCCGGGGCTTTTGCGGCGAGGGCCAGGTTTCTAGCCGCAGGGGCCGAATCTACATCACCCGGGCTACCCGCTGACTGCCGGTTCATTCTGAAAAATGTAGCTCTTGAGCGATTGCTTCACTTGGCGTATAGCGCAATTTGAGGGGTGCGAAATGGGGGGCGGACGACACCGCAAATCGGAAATGCAGGCTGAGGGAGCTGCCAGCTTTTCCTAGCCATGGCTAGACATCTCGATTTGGCGCTGTTGGACACCGGAAACGGCGACGCGCTGACCTTTGCCCGGTACGGCGCGGACTTTGCCGTCGAGAAGCTCGCATGCGGCAAGCGACTCCCTGAGCTCATCGACTTCCGCGACCGCATCGAGAAGGCCGTGAGCGGCGCGCTCAAGAGGCCCACTTTCAAGGAACTGGTTTCGTTCGGAGAGCAGCTTTATCGGACGCTGATCTTCGGGAGCGTCGAAAAGCTCTTTGCGACAGCGGCCGCGGGCAACGAGGATGTCCGGTTGCATATCGTGTCGAATCACCCCGCGCTTCAATCGCTCCCTTGGGAATTCTTTCAGGAGCCCGGCCAACCTTCGGGCCCGCACAAGAATCGCTCGGTCGTGCGCATTTTCTTGGGGCAAAGCAAGCCGCTCCTGCCGCCTTTGAAGCTTGGCGAGTCGCTTCGTGTGGTTCTTGCTTACGCCGAGCCGAACAAGGAAGACCCGGTGCCGTGGCCTGAAGTAGAGCAGAAAATGACCGATACCTTCCACAGGGAAATACCGGAGACTTGGAAGCTCGTCATCGTTCGGGGTTCCAACCTAACCGAGCTCGACGGCGCGATCTCCGAGGGGTGCCAGATTTTTCATTTTCTCGGCCATGGAGACGTGCGCAATGGAGAAGGCGTCCTCTTGCTCGAAGGCGGGGAACTGACGGCAAGCGTGCTGTCCGGTCTGCTCGGGGCGAGTGGAATCCATATGGTCGTCTTGAGCGCGTGCAAGACGGCAGCGGGAGACTTTAGCTCGAACTTCTCTGTGACCGCCCAGACGCTATTGGCTTCGGGGATTCCGGTTGTCCTCGCGAATCAGCTGTCGATTCCGACACCATCTATCGCGCCGTTTGTGGGGAAGTTCTACAAGTGTCTCTTGGCGACCGGTGATGTGGACCGCTCCGTCGCAGAGGCGCGGGTGCTATTGAATGCCTCGCTGAGCTTGTCCGCGGACCGGAGTGAGGCGACCTTCGAGTGGGGCATTCCGACGCTCTACCGGAACATCGAGCTGCAGAGATTCTTCGAGTCATGAATCGGCTACCACCCTTTACTTTGGTCCACGTGCCGTCGAATGGTACCCCCGGGGGTGAGGACTCAGGCTTCGACATTGGCTGGACGGGTGCTGAAGGGCCGGAGGGCATTGACCCCTTGCCTGAAACGACACCACCGGAGCTGCGACAACGATGGAAGTCCCTCCCGCCAGCACTCCAACGCACACTCGTTGCGAGTGCGCGCTCCGTGGCTCCCAAAGCAGTGGAAAGCGTACTGTTGCCGATGCTGCAGGATTTGGACCGGCAGGACACGGTCAAGACGGTCGCAATCTGGGACATCGATGCTCAGGTTGGCTTTCTTCCTGACGAAGTGAAGAAGCTCAACGAGGCACAAAGCGCATTCACTTTCTTCGTGCTCCAGGCAGCTGTACCGGCTGGTCTCGTTAGCACACCGGCGCGGATCGCTGAATGGGCAAGAAAAATCAACCCCAACATCAACCTCGACGATCTTCAAAGCATTCAGCTCAACGTCATCGTTGATGATGTTTTTCCCCGGGCGCTCAAGTTGCGGGAGGACGCTGGCGTAGAGATGCTCGTCGGCATTGTGGCGAAGCCGCTCGCGTTCACCGACGCCAATGGGCCCCACTGGAACTACTTTTCCTTTGGTGTGCCGGACGGCGTCTCATTGATCTCCACCCGCGATCTCAGGCAATTCGCCCAATTGGCCAACCGTGAGTTCGCGACAGCTGTGGCTTTCGTGCTCATTGGCCAAATCTTGGCGACGGTTTCTCCTCTTCAGTTTCACGAGAAATCGCATGGGAGCCCTTGTCTTTTCGACTTCAACCGCAGGCGCGAGAGCATCGTGGACAACATCAAGCACCCAGAGATTCACCCAGATTGCCTAGCAAAGATTCCCATCGCCTATCGATCGGCTGCCGTCGCATTGGTGAAAACCCTGGGGTCTTGAAGAAGCCGTACGATAGAGGGGGTATGGCAAAAAAAGTGGTTGTCTTCATTCCGGGCATCATGGGCTCGTGTTTGCGAACACCGGATGGAAAGCAGATATGGCCTGCCCCGATCGATCAGCTCGTTCTGCCATACAAGTACATGAACGACCTCATGCGCGACGAGCTTGATGCCTTTGACGTCATTCGCAAGGTATCCATCTCAGAGCAGTACGCCGGGCTTGTCGATCACCTTGGGCGATGCGGTTTTCGAGAGTCGGATCTTCCGTCGACGCTTTACGTGTTTCCCTATGACTGGCGGAAAGACAACACACTCGCAGCCGACGGGCTCGAGCGTCTGATCAAGAAAGTCATTGCGGAGCACGGAAACGAGGTGAAGGTCACCCTGGTGGGCCACAGCATGGGGGGCCTCGTGTGCCGCCATTTTCTTGAATCGGGACGCTTCACCGACACCCCGGCGTGGCTCGCCGTCGATCGCCTTGTCACCTTGGCCACGCCCCATCGGGGCGCACCGCTCGCCTTGACCGGCGCGATGGGCATGGAGAAGAGGCTGTTTTTGAATGCCGACCAGGTCCGGCTGCTCTGTAGCGACCCTCGCTATCCTTCGCTGTACCAACTGCTTCCGCCACAGGGGGAGCCGTTTGTCTGGGATGAGGGAAATGCGTTCTCCGTCATCGATCCATATGAGCAGAAGGTTGCGGCTTCCTTGAACTTGAGCACAGTGCAATTGGAGGCCGCGAAGACGTTCCACGGTACCTTGAGCCTCTCGCGCCGTCCGAAACACGTGCCGTATTTCTTCTTTGCAGGGCTGAGGCAGCGGACAGTGACGACGATCGGCGTTCGGCAGGATCCTGCGAAGCCAGGTGCCTGCCTTCCGCACAGCGTGAAACGCCTCGAAGCGGAGGACGGAGGCGATGGCACGGTGCCGGTCTGGAGTGGCTCAATGACGTCAGTGCAGAGCCAACCCGTCGGCGGCGAGCATTCGACCATTTATCGTAGCCGCGAACTGAGGCTCACGCTTTCCGGACTCCTCGGCAAGCCGGGAACGCTCGCTCCAGAGCAGGCCGTTGTAGAGGTCGCAGTGCGGGACCGCGTCGTAAGCCCAAGTAGTCCCCTCCACATCAGTCTTACGTTTCCTAAGCCCCGGAAAAAGGTCGACGGCGTGCTTAGACTCGTGCCGGTAAACGGCCAGGGACAACTCTCCTCCCACTCGATCTCCTACTCGGGTCTGGACGCCGAAAATCTGAGCCTCGCTGTTGACGGTCCGGCTGCCGTTGGAGTGTATGAGGTTGCGTTTTACGAAGGTCCAGCCAAGGTAGGGCAGGACGAACTGTTCGTTCAGCAGAAATAGACAGCGGTTCGGATTCCGCCTTTCCATCCTCGGTGATCACCCAAATCCGGCCAGTCATGATCTCGGCAAAAGCGGCCAGTTGAGCGCTGAGACGTTGACCAGTGCGAGGAGGCAGTGCTGCTCCTCCACGAATGAGCGACGTCTTGAGCGATACGAAGAGAGAGCAAGTCCTCGCCTTGGGCCAGCTCGGGTGGTCCTTGCGCGAAATTGAGAGGAAAACTGGGGTTCGACGAGAGACGATCTCGGTAAGCGATCGAGCTAAGACGTAGGCCGCTGAGTCGGAGCGGCCTGGCTGGCCCCAGGACGCGCGATCGGCGCCACGGGGAACGGCCCTTTCTAGGGCGACCAGCATAACGATCTAATCCGACAGCAAAAGAACCCAGCCAACCGATCCAGAGCACGCTGAGACCCATGCCTCAGTTTGTCTTATGATGCACCTGTACAGGCAATAGATGCCGAGTCGACCTGGGGAGACCGAACAGTCAGCCGTACGCAGCGCCCCCAGCGCTACGTAGCGGACGTCGGTCCCCGAGAAGCGCAGCAGCGCACCACTGGCGAGCGCCAATTCCAGAGCGCACGCTAGGATCTGAGCGGGCTCCCCGCCTCTCCATCCGGCGCTGAAGTCGATCTTCGGGTTCCGGGCATGAAATCGATGTTCAGAGGGCTGCTTCCCGGCGTTCCTCGCGTCGGGGATGTTCTCTGGCATCCTCGTCGCCGTATCTCGAAAGCACGGCCTCTCAGAGTGCAGCACGTAGAATGGTGCTCGGCTGGGCTCGATTCGCGAGTCGAGGTTGCGCTTGAGACTATTGCTGATGAAACGCTGTTGTCTCCGCGGCCGGATCCACTAGGCTTTACACGGCTAACGGCGCGGGCAGCGAGGTACGCAGGGGCGGAGACCGGATGACCATTGAAGACTTCCTACAGAGCGCGCCGCTTTACAAAACGTGCGAGCTGGACGAGCCGCCTTTGGTTAACCGCTTCGCTCAAGCTCGACCGCAATTGCCATGCTCCAGGTGCGGAGGGAACGAACGGACCTTCCGGTGTATTAGCCCAACGCCGAGAGAGGTTACGACGTTATCACAGAAGATTGGCACGCTCGAAGTTGTTGAAGCAGACAAGACTTACAAATTCGAGTACCAATGCGTCGCGTGCGACTCCTTCCGGGTGACTTTCCTCGTAACGGGGGCAACAAACAAACGCGTCCTGAAATCGGGGCGTTCGCCGCCGCCCGAGATCCAGATCCCCAAGGAATTGAAGACCGCGCTCGGCTCCGAAGCTCCATATTTCACAAAAGGACGCATATCGGAGGAGCACGGCTTCGGGATCGGTGCCTACGCGTATTACCGGCGCATCGTCGAAAATAACATCGGGAGCCTGCTTGAGGAGATAGCCAAAGTGCTACCCCTAGAAGAAAAAGCATATCGGGTTGCGTTGGAAAAGGTAAGGAAAAGCCGTATCGCCGACGAGAAGATCAAGATCGTGAAAGACCTGTTGCCCGCTACGCTCCGGCCAGCGGGCCAGAACCCTTTAGCCCTGATTCACGATGTTCTCAGTGAGGGAATTCATAGCAAATCCGACGATGAGTGTCTTGAATTGGCGGAGGACCTCAGGATCGCGCTGACCACGTTGGTTCAAGAGGTGGCCCGGCATTCGCAAGCGCAGAGAGATTTCACGAGGGCGATTAATAGGCTTCAGAAACGCAAGAAAACCAGTAACGAGCAACAATAGCCCGAGCATTGCTGCCGTGCCCGCGGCAGCTTGAGGAGGCGAGCGATGCCGTCTGAGCCGAAGTTCACCGCGGGCATATCGAGGCAGGTGCGCCCCTACGTCACCATCTGGAATGCAGCAAAGGCAATGTTGCCTCCTCCGGGGGAAAAGCCGGACCGGCATCACTGCCTAGCGATCGGGGTCCTGACTGCGTTTGCTCTCGAAGGATACCTGAACCACGCTGGCGTCGTGCTCTTCGAAAATTGGAACGATTCCCTCGAACGAGAACTAAGGACCACCGACGAAAAGCTCCGCCATATCGCCAAAGAGCTGAAGATGGAGATCGACCGCAGTACGCGCCCTTTTCAGCTGATGCGGACCATCTTCACGTTTCGCGACAGCATTGCCCACGCGAAGACCACCGAATCAACTCAGGCAAAAGCGGGCAAGGGCCTTCCCGTTCGGATCGCGATAGGCGACGCTCCCACTGCTGACTGGGAGCGTCAGTGCGAGCCGACGACGGTTCTTCGGTGGTTGGAAGCCGCAGAGCAAATGATCAAGCGGCTACACTCAGAACTCCTCAAGCACCCAAAGGCAAGCGACTCGGAGAATGCGGACCCGTTCGCCACGGGCGCACGAGGGCACGTCCGGGTGACCATTAGTCTTACTGACTAGGGGACACGGGACACTGTCTAGGACGCCGATCGGTTAAAAACCGTAGGGGTCTGGATCAGTTGCGGGAGAGGATCGACCCCGTGCTCGACGCATGATCAAATCACCTGCCGCGCGCCTTTCCGCGCGGGAGGTAGACCTTTGGCGATCCAGCGGTGGAATCCCAGACACGAATTGTCGGACCGAGAAAAAAGGCTTATCAGTCGCACGAAGTCACGGAAGTTGCTGCCCTTCCTGCGACGCTACCGGAGCGAGATTCTCTCGGATGAATTCCAGGCCGAGTTGGAATCGATGTACCGCGACACCGGCGCAGGCAAGGAGCCGATCTCGCCTGGTTTGATGGCCATGGCCACGCTGTTGCACGACTACCTTGGCGCCTCGGATGCTGAGATGGTCGAGCTCACCGAGGTCGATTTGCGCGTTCAGATGGTCCTCGATCTTCTCGGCAACGAGAACCGCGCCTTTTCGCAAGGCGCGTTCAGCGATTTCCGCCAGCGGTTCATTCGAGCAGAGATGGACCGCCGGTTGCTTGAACGGACCGTCGAGATCGCCCGGCGGACGAAAGAGTTCGACTGGCGCAAGCTTCCGAAGACCTTGCGGGTTGGCATCGATTCGGTACCCCTGGAAGGCTCTGGACGCGTGGAAGACACTTTCAACTTGCTCGGCCACGCCGCGCGTCAGGTGGTCCGCTGCGCCTCACAGTTGTTGGGCTGGAAAGAGCAAAGGGTTTGCGCGGAGGCGGGGATACCGCTGCTGCTTGCACCGAGCATCAAGGCGGCGCTGGACATCGATTGGAGCGACGAAGAGCAGAAGGACGGAGCCATCAAGTTGCTCACCAAGCAGTTGGACGCTCTGCAGAGCTGGCTCGAGAAGCGGCTCGCCGAAGAATTGAAGAAGCCGCCGCTCAAGGAGCACGTCGCCACCCTCGAGCAGATCCGCAATCAGGATCTCGAGCCCGATCCAAAGGGCGGTGGCGAGCGGATTCGCGAAGGCGTCGCCCACGAGCGGCGCGTCTCTATCGAAGATCCCGAGATGCGACATGGACGGAAGAATAAGAACAAGCTCATCAATGGCTACAAGCAGCATGTCGCCGCGGATCTGGACCGGGAGCTCATCCTCGCTGCTGCAGTGACACCAGCCAATCGACCTGAAGGCGAAGCGGCTCCAGCGTTGAAGCGTGACATCGACCGGCAGGGGCTCGTCATCAGCGGCGCATACATCGACCGAGCGTACGTGACGAGCGCGATGGTGAAAGAGATTCTCGCCGAAGGTGGCCAAGTTTTCTGCAAGCCTTGGATGTTCAAGAACGGCGAGCTCTTTGCGAAGGCCGACTTCGAGATCAACATTCGCGACCGGACCATCACCTGCCCCTCGGGGCTGCAGACGTTGCGATTCGATCTCGGCATGACGGTCAAGTTTGACGCAAAGACTTGTGACAGCTGTCCGGTCCGCTCGCTGTGCACGAAAACCCAACCCGGCACAGGACGGAGTGTCACCATCGGTGCTGACGAGCCCCTACAGCAACGAATGCGCAAGCTCCTCAAGACACCCGCGGGGCGCGAGCGGTTTCGTCGCCGTTCGCGGGTTGAACATCGGCTGGCTCACGTCACCCGCCGGCAAGGGCGTCGAGCTCGGTACAGGGGCACTCGAAAAAACCTCTTCGCTCTGCGACGTGCCGCTACCGTTCACAACCTTCAAGTGCTACAGCGCAGACTCGAACCCCGAGCTACCCCCAGGGCCTCGTAATGCGATCACTTTCAAACCGTTCGGCGTCCTAGCAGGGCGTCGTAGGTTTCCTCTTTCTCTCGATCACCACGGACATGGAGCGCATATTCCATGGGCACGGGCATCCTCGGCTTACCGGAAGGCCATGTATCAGCGTCGCCTGACGACTTCACCGGCGGCTCATCTTATTTTCGGGGAGCTGGTTAGGCCTTCGGCACCTAGGCGCTCAGCAGTCCCGGTACAGCCTGACAACTTCTTGCACCAGGTCGTCTTGCCCCAGATGGGCCAGCTGATTGAGGGTGAACTCCAGGGACTCCAGCTCCAGGCGGTCCGTGTCTACGTGCGACCCGTCCCAACTGATGATTCCGCGGTCCGCCAGCTCCTTGAAGGACATGAGCACCGACGGTAGCCGGACCCCGAGAGGGTCAAGCTCGTCCCTGAGTCGGTGGTGGCGGTCCAGCTCTTCCAGGGGCCTGAGTCAATGCTGCGTCCATACGCTTCGCTTTCTCTCTGTCGAGGGCTCGGATTTCTTCCTCGTTCAGATAGCAATCGAGGATGAACTCCTGAAGATGCGTTAGGCCCTCCAGGGAAAGCTCTTTGTCCGGAGGACTGCTGCCGCTGGACTTCGAGGGGTCAACGTGATTGCCGCTGTCATTCTGGTTCATCTGATTCTCCTGGGGTTGAGGGTTGGTGCGATCAAACCGCGATCGACCTTGTCTCAGATCAGACGTGGGCTCCACAAGATGAGTCACTGCTGAATTATTATTTTCTAAAGACCCACCCGCGGTAGCCCGACTCGGTTGCTGCAGAAAAAAATAAAAAACGATTGCCAGACAAAGGTCCGGAAAGAGCCGTGAGTTGACGGAACATGCCTTATCGGTCCTAACCTTCTTGCTGAAAAACTGGGGGATGTCCCAGGCGTAGTTGAAATTTGAAGAGGCGGCTCCCCCCAGTCTGCGAGACTGGGGTTGCCAATAACAAAGGAGCCGCAATGCAGGAGAGTCGCAAGAAATCGTCACGCAGGAAAGGGTCTGTGGAGATTGTGCCGTTCCAGCGTTCTGTGGACGTCGGTCAAATCGCCGTCAACGTGGGAGCAGAGTTCAGGAAGTTGCTCATCACCGGAGGACTGGCGATCGCCGCTGCCTTGTTCCGAGAAGAACTAGAGAGAGTCCGTGGTCCGCCGCACTCTCGGAAAGGAGAGGGATTCGCCACCCGCTGGGGTCAACAACGGGGCGAGGTCGTTCTCGGCGGCAGGAAGGTGAAGCTGCCCCGACCTCGTGCTCGCCTCGGTGGCAAGGAAGTCATCCTTCCCGCCTATGCCGAGCTGCAACGTGAGGATCCGCTCAACGATCGGACCATCGAGCAGATGCTCATCGGCGTCAGCACGCGCAAGTACCACCGTTCCCTGGAGCCGGTCATCCCCGACCTGGCCGAGTTCGGAGTGAGCAAGAGCGCGGTGAGCCGCCGTTTCGTCGCGATGACCTCCGCGCAGCTCGAGAGTGCGATGAGCAGGCCGCTCGGCAGTGAACAGTGGGCCGCGCTGCTGGTAGACGGGATTCAGTTTTTCGAGCAGGTCATCGTCATCGTTCTGGGCATCGACGTCAGTGGAAGAAAGCACGTTCTGACGTTTCGCGAGGGCTCGACGGAGAACGCCACCCTGTGTCGTGAGCTTCTCAGCGGCGTCGTCGTGCGAGGCGTCCCCGCGGACCAGAGCATCCTCCTCGTCATTGACGGTGGAAAGGGTCTGCGTCGAGCAGTGACCGAAGTATTCGGCGAGTACGCGGTGGTGCAGCGATGCCAAGTTCACAAGAAGAGGAACGTGTTGGACCATCTGCCCGAGGAGCTACGAGCTCAGCTGCGCGGCGCCCTGAACCAGGCCTATGCGGCCGAGACATACGAAGTAGCGCTGCGCCAACTGGAGAACTTGGCGCGGATGTTGACCCAGGCACACCCGAGCGCCGCCGAGAGCCTGCGAGAGGGCATGAAGGAGACGATCTGCGTGAAGAGGCTTGGTGTGACAGGCGTACTCGCGAAGACGCTGGAGACGACGAATCCGATCGAAAACCTCAACGGTGGGATTCGGCGTATCACCGGCCGAGTGAAGCGCTGCCGTGGAGGGCTCATGGCACTGAGGTGGGTGGCAACTGGCGCGCTCGAGGTGTCACGAGGCTTTCGGCGCCTCAAGGGATATAGAGAGATGCCAAAGCTCATCGCAGCGCTGAGAATGCTTGATAACAAAATAAAACAAAACAAACTAAAACATGCCAATGTTGCAAATGTGAGAGAGGTCGGGTAGATGTTACGGTGGCGCCGCCTCTGAGAGTTTCAACTGCGAGCGGGACAATCCCCAGCCTGAAGCTCTTCGTCGGATGCATCAACAACAGCTTTGTCGGTTGGCTCTGCCATTCGAGAGGCGAACCTAGCCGAAGCCCGCGCCAGCGCCAGCTCTTGGCGTGCACGAGGTTCGAGGAGTTCCAGAACGCGCATGGCGAGCTGATCTCCGGTGCGGATACGGCAGCGGCTCTGGCCCGTTCCGCCGGTCGTATCGGCACCGGCACCGGGCGCCGCGGGGCCATCGTGGCCCTGGTGCTGGGGCCGATCGGCCTGGTCATCGGTGGGCTGGTCGTGGCCACTGCCGAGGGTGGTCTCGGCACCGGCCACGGGCTAGGCGGGGGCATCCTAGCCATGATGGTGGGGCTGATCGGCATGGCCCTCGGTGGGCTGGCTCTGGCCCGCTCCCGCCGCACCGGCCGACCCCGCTCACGGCGCCCATCATCATGCGGAGCATCCGCTTGATGATCGCGCCGTAGATGCCGGCTGCATGGCAAATGGAGGTTCGACAATGACGGAGCCGCGAAGCACACAACAATCAGGACCTTTCTCGGCGGACACCAAGGCGGCAGTGGTTCGCTATCAGGTGAAGGACGTCGAGCGTGCGCTGGCCTTCGTGCAGCGGTCGGATGCAGTGATCGCGATCATCGCCCGGGGTAACCTTCATCTGATCTTGAGCGGGCCGGGGAGCTCCGGCTCTCGCCCGATGTCCGATGGCCGCCAGCAAGAGCCAGGCGGATGGAACAGGATCGTCCTGTACGTGGAGAACCTCGCCTCTACGATCGCGTCACTCGAGACGGCAGGAACGCGGTTCCGGAATCAAGTCGAGGTGGGCCCGGGTGGCAAGCAGATCCAGGTCGACGATCCTGACGGGAACCCGATGGAGCTCCACGAAGCACCCGGTAAGTAGCGACTATGAAGATTGAAGGAGACACGATGGCGAAACAGACGTTACCCACGTCGAGCTCCGCGGATCGGCCGACGTGCCGGTCTTGCTGACCAGCGCCACGACCCGCGCCGCCGACCCGGAAGCGCTCGGCCGCGACCTCGGCGCGGCGGCCGAGAAGCGCGGCAAGGTGCGCGCGCTGATCGCCAAGCACGCGCAGGCGATCACCGGCCTCCGCGAGAGGGTCGCGTGATGCGGAGTCTGAGATGTTGGGCCGAGCGGCTGTTGGCGTGTCCCCACCTGCCCCTCACCTGGACGTTTTCGAACAAACGCCAGGAGAGGAGAGCCGGACTTGAGAATCGAAGCACTGACCGCCGAGGAACGCGGTCGCGAGATCGCGCAGCTCCTCGGGCGAGCGCTGCGGCGCGTCCTGGAGCGCACGAAACGAGAGGCCGGCGCGCTTCCGAAGGTCGATGCCAGCGAGGGGGCACCTCTGCCTGGCGAGGCGCACGTATCGAGGGAGGCCAATCGTGACGGACGGCCTCAATGAAACGGAGCTGCGAATGTCCGAGGAAAGAAAGTAAGAGCGCAGCACTTTCCAGCGCGCACCTAGAGATCGCGCCGTGCCGGGATTTGATCTAGAAGCCATTCAAGGTTAAGAGGCTTGAGTTCTTTTTGCGGCGTACCTTTTTGAGAGCGCGCCGTGCCGAGGGGGTAAGCCATGGAAACGATACACAGACGTCCGACGAGCTTTGCTGCGCGTTCGCTAGGCGCGATAGCACTCGCGAGCTTCGTGTTTTTGCAATCTCCTGCGTCGAATGCGCAGGCGATCGATCGTGTCGAAGCGATTCAAGCCAAAAGCTGCACAGTTGCCAGTCTGGACGGAACCTTTGGCTTGTACAGACAAGGCACAACCGGCGTCGGAACGGCCACCCCGAATGCTCTCGCCGCGGTGGGCATCATCGTTCTTGCGAAAGGGTCTGTCGTCAGCGGACACCAAACGACGAGCAGGAACGGGGTGTTCATTGACACCGTGTTCGGAGGCCTCACCTACGAAGTAGATCCGGACTGTACAGGCAGACTCTTTTCGGCAGACGGCACCCTTTTGGGCCGCTTCTCCATTGTTGACGGCGGCAAGGAAGTTTTCCTACTCAGCATGACTCCGGCCAATGCAGTCATAGAAGTCTGGAAAAAGGTGGGAACGCAGGAACAAGGGCGCTGAATTCTCGATCTGTTCAATCATCCTGCCAGCCCGGTGCGTACCACGGGCCACAGCGTTGCCACGCTAGGCTAAGGCTAGAGCTTGCCCGGAAATTCAGCGACAGGACTTTCCTTTGGTGTTGTGCATCGGTCCCTGTTTCGCGCGAGGCGGGAGCATGCCCACAAGGGTGAGCGGGCGACACTTGCGAGTGTTCGCTAACCGGCCAACACCAGATTTCTTCGGTTTGCCAAATCTCTTATCAACTTGTTGAGGTTGAATCCCAACACCGCCCGTTGGCCTGCTACTCCCATCATCTTGACCGAGCGGGCCGCCGGTCGATTGAATCCATATTTGGGGCATTTCAAGGTACCGATGCCGCCCTCGACTCGCGCTCGCTCTGTTATCAACCGCTCCTTCACCTTGCCTTCGACCAACCATTCCGTCCTTCCTCGGGGTCCAGTCCAATGTGTTTCACCCCCATTTTTTTCAGTCTTCGTACATTCGCGGCGCTGTATCCGGCGCGGTCGTAGGCGTAGGCGGAAGGAGAGCGGCCAAAGAGAAGGACGTGCTCCTCGACCGCTCGGACGGCAAACTTCGCATCTACCAATTCGCGACGGTCCTCGGCCAAAGTCGCCAAGAGGTACCCTCCGCCCAGTCGACGGATGCCCCAGCTCAAGCCGAATTCGACCGCCTTGCCCACCTTGCCGCGGACAATGGCGTAGAGCTCTGGAATGTGCAGGTTGATGATTTTGCCGACCGCCACCCGCCCCGTGGTAAGCCAGTAGCGTATCTGCGGAAGGAGCTTCTTCATCGTGTGGTGAAGGTGAGCCACTTTGGCAGCGGCGACCTTGCCATAGTTGTGCAATCGCTCTGAAGCCGCCTGTTTCAACGCACCGGCCAGCGACAGTTGGACCGCCTCGACGACGCTTGCGATCTCGTTGAGTATTTTCAACCTCTCGGCTTTGGTTTTGGTGAAGAGCCGATACCGGCGGAGTTTCTCCTTGCCCGCCTTGAATTTGTTGCCCACTTTCTCCACGAATTGCCGGAGCGCCTGGCCTGCTTTCTTGCTCGCCGCCGCGACCGAAGTCAGAAAAGACGCCATCAATCCCATCTCGTTTGGCCAGGGAATCGCTGCTTCCTGAGCCGTGGTATCGGCGACCATCCACTTCGAATCCGCCAACTTCTCCGACACCGCCACTTTCACCACGTATTCGTTGATGAGCTTCATCCCCTCCTCGCCCATCAGCTCCTCGAAGTCTTGGATGGTATTGGCATCCGGAGTCCAATCGCTCTCCGTCAAAGCGCACAGGTAACGCGCCGGCGCGTAATGGCGGATTTGGTCTTCTGTTTCTCGATACGTCATTTTTCGAGTGGCGCGCAAAACC
>Ga0070706_100000454_pt1 | contig 48917 bp, 45 predicted proteins | sample KBSK5501metaG_FD_65476 | JGI IMG/M metagenome (GOLD analysis project Ga0070706, IMG submission 65476) | Corn, switchgrass and miscanthus rhizosphere microbial communities from Kellogg Biological Station, Michigan, USA - KBS K5-50-1 metaG | ecosystem: Host-associated > Plants > Roots >... | reverse complement strand
TGTGGATCAAGCGAGTTGGGAATCATCGTTCCTAGACGATCCTGACGCGAAATTTTTCTGTGAAAACGGAGACGCGCCCATAAAAAGAAAAAACGGACAACCAAGAAAGAAACCGAGGCCTGTGGAAACTGACACCACAGACACGACGGCGGGGGTTCGAATCAAAACTTTTTTCAGGCAGCGATTCACCTAGAAAGCTGAATTTCTGTCCAACGAATGGGAGCACCTCAGCCACGAACACAACTTTCTTGACAAGTGCCCTCGAAACAGGGCAGATCTCGTACCTCGCGCTCGTAGCTGTCATAGGCATCGGCCAGCTTCCGCCCACAGCCCGAGCAAACCAGTTTCCGGTTTCCACGCTTGCCCCGAACCCACAGCTTCAGCGCTATCCATTTCGTGGAGAAGAGCTCACATCTTCCTCTGCACGAAGTTGAGCCCAGCGCAGGCGGTCTGCATCTTCGGTTGCCAGGCTCCCTTGGTCCTTGACGCATAACGCTCGGATTTTTCCCTGACTCCTGAAGTGAACCCTCGCTCCGCCAAAAACCCTCCCGCGCTGGACGGTGCCCAACCAGCGTTCCAAAACCCCTACTGAAAGCGCCCCCTAAGTTCACAGTTCCATGGGCGACGCTCCTGGCTGTTTCACGGATCATCAAACACTTGTTTGTGGAGCGCGGGAACAGCGGCCTACTTGCTGAAGATACCGGGCGGGAGGCACGGCAACAGTTCAGTCCTCGAGCTACGGCGCTCCATCGCTGCCCCCACGCCCAATGATGCTGATTGATCTCTGTCACTCGAGAATTTGGATCTCAGGGTAAAGCGGAGATGAAATCTTGAGCGGCGACGCGCTGGCACCCTTGAGGTACGCGTCGAAAAAGCTGTGTACGCAGTACGCCGTCACGGCAAGTTGACGACGCCCATCGATACCGAGCTTACCGAACACGCGGAGCACTCCCCGCAGGAGATGGCTCTTCAAAAGGGCTCCATCATCGCTGAAGGTGAAATGGTTGGCGCCACGGATCGCGATGCGTAGCCTTCCATTGGGAGGCAGACGATCATAGATCGATTGGACGTTAGCCAGGATTTGATGGCTTTCCGGGTCGGACTCACGGCTGTGGTCGCTCAGAAGGAACATGAACGGCCGGTCGATTCCTGCCTGAATGATGGTGCCGTGCGGAGCGCCGTCCACATCGATGCCTGCCTTGCACCTTGAATCTTCGTGGCAAAACTGTGCCGCCGCGGCGCGGCCGAAGGAGTGGCCGAATACTCCTATGCGCGTCATGTCGAGCCGTCCCGTGAACGTGGCGGATGCGTCCGAGACGTTCAGTTGCTCCAACCGATCAAGAACGAACGCGATGTCCGCAGTCCACGCAGCCAGCAGCCTGTTCGCACAACGTTCCTGCTGTTCCTGGCCCAAACAGAGTTCCGGATTATTTTCAGGCGTCCTTGCGATGACGCGGCCGTCAGGAAAGACCACGAGTCCCGTGCGATAGGGAGCATCGAAGCCCACGACGATGTAACCGTGGCTGGCCAGGTCCTCGGCGAGTGTCGAGTAATTCGTAACCTCGGCAGAAGCCCCCGCTCTCATAATCACTACGGGGAACGATCGCTGCTGCGGTGACATATCGGAGTCAGGGGTACTGTGGGTATGAACCTTCGACAGATCTCGCGTCAGGAATTTTGTGATCAGCGCGGGCCGAGCACGTTCGACCGCCGCCCGCAATGGAGCGGGCAGGTAGTCGCTCGTCCTTGCGGTTGATTGCCCGGCCGCCGACGGGTACCAGATCCAGACAACGAGCTCGCGCCTGGTTGCCGGAACCGGCGCCAGCGCGTCCGAGTGCGCATCGTCGGTCCAAGCATAGATCTTGCGGCCCACCGCGAATGGCCCCGTGGGTGTCGGGAGTGTGACCTCCGTCCTGTGCTCCAGCCAGAGTGACCCCAACAACGTCGCGACCCCGAGAACGCCCAACATCGCCAAGACTGCGAAGCCTTTAAATATTCGACGGGCTAGCCGCGTTTTAAACATCGGATGCCACCAAGACAAGCGCAGCGAGGGACTTGGCCATCGGAAGCAAGGCACTCGGGTGCTCGATCAGTGAGGCGCTCATCAGAACCTCCGCGCGGCCCGTGATCAGATGCGCTGCAGTAGAAAGTCCTTTACGTAATAAGGGTATATGCGGTTTCTTGTCAACTGACATACACAATCGGCTGGTGACCGGGATTCAGTGGCCTATCCGGCCGGAGATTACCCCTGAGTAGTCGGCCAGCGATTGCCTGTGTGGCTCTCAGCGCGCCCAGGGCGCGGCGCACTTGGTCGCCATATCGGAGATGGGCGAAATCTCTGATCCCCCAAATTTTGAGCGGATCGAGTGTCCGAAATGTGGTGAGAAGTTCCTGCCAGGCGCCGCGCGGGTTGAAAAAGCCGATACTTTCTAGATTGGGGGGAGTATGAGATTCGACTTCTGAACGACTCACTGCGTTCCAACCTTTCCATAAACACCACTGTGCTCCATGAGCACAGGCGCTAATTTCGAGGTGCGCCTTCTTCCCCTACCACTACGCCGACTCTGTAACTACGCCTCTCTACAAAAAGGTGCGGTCGTGCAGCGGAGTTTGTTGAGGCAAATCCCGGCAGCCATTCGGCTGAGTTTTGGAACAGAATGGAACAGATTGTGCTTGGGAAAGTTTCTAAGTGATTGATTTATTGGTGGAGCTAGTCGGGATCGAACCGACGGCCTCGTCGTTGCGAACGACGCGCTCTCCCAGCTGAGCTATAGCCCCACTTGCCGAAACCAGTAATGTAATTTTAGCAGCGTTCCCAGCCAAGACCAAGACCACGACCAAGCCGCCCAAGCCGCCGCGGGGGGCCCGCGCCCGCCAACAATTGTGTTTACCTCCCGCCTTTTTCAACGTCTAATGGAGAGGCCTCGCGGTTTCGTACTGCATGTTTACGTCGCCCCAACCCGGCATTCATCGTTATCCTCTTGCCGTACCGTGCTCGGCGGCCTTGCACTGTCTGTTTCTGCTGTGGCTCCTGCGCGCGCCCAGCCCGAAGGTTGTCGCGCCGTCTTTTGTGGTCAACGGCGACCACGGCACCCAAATCGCGCATCTCTATTGGCCAAATCAGCGAACCCAGATGGTAACCGATGCTTCTCCGGGCACCTCCGACGCCTCCGCTCGCCAGCAGTTGAGAGCGCATCTGACCTGGAAGCAGCACGCCAAGAGAACAAGGTCAGCCAAGCGTGAGTTGCCCCGCCCGAAACTTGGGTCGGACATTGAGACCGCCGCGCCCGGACAGGCAGCGCAGGCCCGCCCCGCAGGCTCGCCACTGGGTACGGTTCTGGCAGGACCGTTGACCGGAGAGGAGGTCCGCCCCGCACTGCCGGTCGTCTCCCCCGATCCCATCGTGGCTCCCCCCGAACTGGGTGGTCTTCAAGGCGATGTGGTGGTCGAGGTCACGATAGACGAAAAAGGAAACATCATCCAGAAAGTTGTGATTCAAAGCCTGGCTCCGTCGATTGACGGCAAAGTCCTCGAGGCCCTGGAGAATTGGCGCTTTCGCCCCGCCACCCGCAACGGCGTCGCGATCCCTTCCAAACAGGACGTGTTCTACCATTTCCCCCGACTAGGCAAGGGTTAGCCCGGCATTACAAAAGGCGCTTTCTCCGGCTGTCCGCGCATCCCGCTATAATGCCATGGTGGCTTTTCGCGTTCACCAAATTGCGTCCGCCGATTTCCCCACCCGCTGGGGCAATTTCCGCATCCACGGCTTTCGCGGAGAATTCGGCACCGACAAGCAACCACGGGAAGAGGATGCCGTAGCGTTAGTCATGGGCGAAATCTATTCTTCGCCTCCGCTGGTCCGCATCCACTCCCAGTGCCTTACCGGCGATGTCTTCGGCTCGCTGCGCTGCGACTGCCGCCAGCAACTGGAAATGGCTCTGTCGATGATCGCCGAGCAACGGGCGGGCATACTGATCTACGAACAGCAGGAAGGCCGCGGCATCGGCTTGATGGCCAAGTTACAGGCCTACGAACTGCAAGATCAGGGACTGGATACAGTGGAGGCCAACGAACGCCTCGGCTTCAAAGCCGACCACCGTGAGTTCGCGCTCCCCGCGGAAATCCTGAAAGCGCTGGGCGTTTCAAGGGTACGCCTGCTCTCCAACAATCCCGATAAAGTTGCTGCTCTGGAAAAAAGCGGTGTCGTCGTGGCCGAACGCGTACCCTGCGAAGTCGCGCTCTCGGCCTACGCCGAGGATTACCTCAAGACAAAGAAAGAAAAGCTGGGCCACCTTTTCACGTCGCGCTAATCAGCCTTCTGAGCTGAAAACTGCCAACTCTCAACTGACAACTGCCTTCAATACAACGGCACTTTCGGATCCACGGTCCGAGCCCAGCCATCAATCCCGCCCCGCATCGATTGTACTTTTTCAAACCCCTGCTGTCGCAGCCAGTTGGTCACGCTCAAAGACCGCACTCCGTGATGACAAAACACAACGATGTGGTCCTCCGGGTCGAGTTCCTGGTTGGCACGCATCGGCACGTCGCCCATGGGAATATTCGTGCTTCCCTCGAGGCTCGCCTTCGCCAATTCCCAAGGCTCACGCACGTCAAGCAGCGTGAATTTCTCCCCGTGCTTGAGCATGATTTTCACTTGCCCGGCGCTGATTTCGAAGTCCATGATTGCGCTTCGCCAGCAACTAGGATTTAGCAATTGGTACTTAGCCGTGCCAGGCTCGTGCTCGCCCCAAAGTCTCCGACGTCAAATGCTAGTGGCAAATGCCAATTGCTGGCTTTTCTAATACCCAAAATCCGCCTGCGCTGCGTACGCGTGCTGCTTCACTCCCAATTCTTCCCCGCGGCAGGCTCCGAGTTGGTTCATATATTCGCGGCGATCCCCGACTCCGTAAATCCAGCGCTGCAGCCAGGCGGCACTGTCCGCTTCCGCTTTAGTCTGCTCGTGATACTGGCGAAAGAAGGCGTGGTCGCGGTTGTAGTATCCCTGTACGGGCGAGGGATGCGCTCCATACCGGCATTCCACCACTGCACTAACCAGAAATCCCGGAATCACGGTGCGATTCGGATCGCTCGCGATCACGTCAGCCTCGACGATTTCTTCAGCCACAACAATCACCCGCTTCGCCGCGCGAACCGCTTCCAGCATTACGCCGAAGTTCCCCCAAGAGTGGGCGTTGCCGTCGCGGTCGGCACGCTGCAGATGAACGATGGCCAAATCGGGATTCAGGGCTCTAACTGCATGCAGCTTTACACGCTCACGTAGGGACGGCCGCGCTCGTCCGTTCGAGTGAGTCACAGAATCGCCAGTTTGATCTCCCGCGAACGGCGATTCGATTTCGGCGAAAAAGTCGTTCTCTCGCGCAATCTCGCTGCCCAACGCGCTCCAAGTCGGCAGAAATGGCACCCCCATAGCCCCCGCCTGCAAAGCCAGCGCCAGCGTGAAGTTGGTCATGTTTACAACCTTCACGCTACCCTGCTCCACCGCCCGTCGGAAGTTATAAGCTGACCCCATCATCACGTTTCCCACCCATGCCGCAATCACCCGCTCGACGCATTGGGAGGCGATCAGTTGATCAAACAGAATGTCGGAGATTGGACCGATCAGCGTGAGTCCGTGCTTTCTTTGCCGAACCATCTCCTGGCCCGCGGCAAAAGGAATCATCTGCTCCATCTGCAGACCAAGGGCGACGGAAGCGCCGTCCGGAACAAACTCAGCAATAGCCTCGCGCATGGACAGGAGCTTAGATAACCTCGCCATCTACTTCCCTTTCCACACCGGCTGCCGTTTCTCCAGGAAGGCATTGGTGCCTTCATGCATATCTTCGGTCTTCATCAATTCATCCAGATAGATCTTTTCCGCTCGCGCCAGTCCCTTCTCGAAGTGCATCGAGTCCCAGGCATAGATTGCCTTTTTGGCAATAGCCAGCGCAGCCGCGCTAAGTTTCGAAAGCTGCCGCATGACTTCATGCACCGCGGGCTCTACCTCGACGTCAGGAAGGGCGCGGTTGGCCAGACCGATGTTGGCCGCTTCCTGACCGCTAATCGTGCGGCCGGTAAGGATCAGGTCGGCAGCGTGCTTCTGCCCAACCAAGGCCGCCAGGGCCGTAGCCGCCACCGGGGGATAGCATCCCAAATTGATCTCGGGGAACGCCCACGTAGCGTTGTCCGCGGTGTACACCAAGTCGCAGATCATCGCCAGTTCCGCTCCTCCGCCCAGACAATGGCCATGCACGGCAGCAATGGTCACCTTCTTCGTTCTGACTACGGCACGCACCACCGCGTGAAACTTGGCGAGCATGTTTGCGACCCTGTCCGGAGTGTGGTCGGCGACGTCCACTCCAACGGAAAAGGCCTTTCCCGCGCCGCTTAACACCAGCGTCGATAGATCATTGCGCTCTTCGATCTCGGCCAGCGCCAACGCCAACTCCTCCATCATCGTGCTGTCGATGACGTTGAGCGGAGGATTTTGCAGAGAAATCCGCGCCGCCGGAGGCCGGAGGTCCATTGCAATCCGTGAAAACCTCATCACCGCTTCGGTTGCCATATCGCTTTCCCGGGTGAGTCGCCCGTATCCCACACCGTTTTACCTGGTCCAGAACCCATCTTTGTCATATTCTCGGATCGCCTTCAACTCTTCCGCGCTCGGCTCCGGCGTGGACGTCACCTGGTCAGGAACCCGCAGCTTCCATCCCGTATTGCGCACGATATCGTCTAGCTCCACGCCGGGGTTGGCAAAGTTTCGATGCGCGGATGACAAATAAGCCTCTCCGTCGTCGCCGAAGCGAAGTACAGCCTTAGTCGTGATCGCGGCCGCCGGCCCGCCACGAGGCAGTCCGACCCGCTCCCGCCAGCCAGGCCCGTCCCCGTTTCCGGGGCTGGTGACATGGGAAACCCGCTCCGGCAAGCGCTCTTTGCTATGCTCCAGCAACACCACAAAACGTTGCGCCAGCGAAGCAATATCACACGCCCCACCCGACCCCGGCAACCGTGTCAGTCCCTTCGGCCCGCGTACTTCGGTCGAGTTCAAGTTGCCGAAGCGATCCACCTGGGCGGCGCCCAAAAAACCAAGATGCACCCGCCCCGATTGCAGCAGGCTCATCACTCCAAGCATATCCAGGCACTGGGTTGCACCCAGAACGTTCGGCGGATCGGCCATCGTGTAGATCAACTCCGGGGCGGGCGTGGCCCGGATCACGCCATTCTCGAACAGACCTACGGCATTTGGAGCGTGTGTCTTCTTAGCCACCGCAAATGCGATCAAGGGCAATCGCATCCCGACGAAAACCACTTCGCCATCGCGGATTTCCCTTGCCGCGCTGGCCACCATCAGCTCGCCCAGAGTGTAAGCCTTCCCCTGCTTCGCCGAAATAGTGTCAGCCGTCGTTCTTGTCATCGCCATATTCGACTGAGAACCGGCAACCTGTAACTGTCAACCGGGCCTTCAATCGAGCAAAATTCAGATGCCCGACTAGGCGAGGCCCAAAACTCACAAATTAATCGCCGATTTGCGAACCTCGCCAATCGAGGCCAACGGATCGCGCGCACCCTCTTTCGGCGCAATCCATTTCTTTTCACTGCTGATAATATCCAGCAACAGCTTCCTGTCCTCCGCCGACGGCATGTACTCTCTCAGATGTCCCTCGTAGGCGCTGTCGTCCACCGGTTCGCCCGTCTGTGCGTGAAATTTCTGTCCTGCCCAGCGTCCGATGTGGCGGTTGAACTTGATGTGAGGCGCGTAAAGCTTGGGCTGGCCAGCCGCCAATACGCTATTGAAACGCTCGATCAGACCCGCCACTTCGTCGCGATAGAGATGCCGGTTGTAATCGTTCAACTCATCGAGATGCGCCGCCTGCTCATTTTTCGGCTCGTCATACCGGCCCTTAATTCCCCAAACATAGGCCCAATGAGCGGACGAAGAATGGTCCGTGCCGAACAGGTCGTAGGAGCTCGAAATCCATTTATTGAGATATTTCTGGATCAGCCAGCCCGGAATCACGCCCGCCTCCACAATGCGGCGCAGGCCATCATTTCCGGTTCCCATGTGGAACGCCTCTTCGCGCAACATGTACGACATGGAGCGCCCCAACGGCGCGAAGGCTGAATATTTGAACATCTGCAGCTGGAACTTGCCGTCTCGATCCACAAAGTCGGTGTAGGTAAAAAAGTCCATCCAGTTGTCGACGTCCACGTTGAAAGCGCCCAGCAATCGTTTGTTTTCAAATGCCCTGCGTTCAAGCATCTTCTGCGCCTCAACCTTGCCGGAATGACCGAAGTGGTCAACCAGCAGTGCGCACATCTGCCAGCCGTGCCGCATTTCTTCGATCATTACTCGAGTGATGGCCCGGCGATCCCAGTCGGTAGGAGCGCTCTCAAACAGGTAGCGCTGCTGCTCCACGCTGGCGAATTCGGTGTCGCCCTGATAAACGATCATGTTGATCAGCGCGTCGCGCATCTGTTGCGTCGGCACTTGGCGCAGGTTCTCCCACTTCCGCCGGCCTTTAAAGTGGCCAAACTGAATTTCTTCAGTCTCAATCGCGCCGAACAGCGTGTCGAACTTGAAGCTGGCAATTTCGTCGTGGTTGACGCCAATGTCTTTGCGCCAATCGTCAAACAGTCCAACCCAGTCACTGAACGTTCCGATCTTTGCGACTTTGCCTGGCATAACACCTCAATGTAACGTTTGCCGCACGACCGACTTCTTCGGCCGGTGAGGATGGTGATGAACTAAGCTTTCATCTCTTTGCATCCATCCGCGAAATTCGAGGCTCGGTTGAGATCAATGAAGCGGCGCTGCACATGTCCGCCGTACGAAATTCCCCGGACCGAGGATAAGTACGCAATCTCCGCCGATGCGCCTTCATGGTTGTGATCTATCAGGTTGGTGCTCACGACCTGTCCTTCCGCTTCAGGCCAGTTCTCCGTACGACCTACTACCCAACCGAACTTTCCGGCACGCAAACGTCAAAGCGACCAGCAAAGCAAAGGCAGCAACAGGGACTAGCCTCTTCGTCCAGCTCATTTCGCCTTCCAAATACACAAGCGCTAGCATCGTCGGAGTCGTGCATGCTAGTGGGTGGTCACTTGGCCTTGAACGTAGCCGGACGCTTCTCCACGTATGCCGCCAACCCTTCCTTGGCGTCCTCGCTCTGAAAAAGCAGTTGCTGATTCTCCCGCTCCACCGCCAAAGCCGACTCCATCGGAATTTCCCATCCCGTCTGCACCGCACGCTTGATGCGTCCCACCGCTTTCGCAGCCTTATTCGGCGGACAGAATTGCCGGGCGTACTCCATAATGTTCTCCATGAAATTGTCCCGCTCGTAAATGTCGTTGATGATCCCCAGCTCTTTCGCTTCCTCGAAAGAAAAAGTGTTTCCGGTCACCATCAGCTCGATAGCCTTGCTCTTGCCCACCATGCGCGAGAGCCGCTGCGTACCGCCAGTCCCAGGCAGCACACCCAGATTCACTTCCGGCAGCCCAATTTTGCCCGCATCCTGTCGCGCGATACGAATGTCCGCCGCCATGGCAATCTCCAACCCGCCCCCAACGCAGTGCCCGTTCAGGGCAGCGATTACCAGCTTGGGCGTGTGCTCCAGCCGCAGCAAGGTCTCGTTGGCGTGCAGACAGAAGTAGTACTTGAATGTCGGATCGACGCTGGCCAGCATCTTGATATTCGCGCCCGCCGAGAAAAACTTGTCCCCTGCCCCGGTAAGCACAATCACGTGTACATCGTTGTCCATCCGCGCCTTGAGAATCGCCTCATCCAGCTGCCGGTTCATCTCGTAGGTATAAGTATTCGCCGGAGGGTCGCAAAGTTCGATCACCGCCACGCCGGCATCGACGCGGTAGTTGATCAGTTGTTTGGTAGTCTCGCCGCTTGCTGGCTGTACTGTAGTCGCCATGCTCAAACTCCTTTTCGCAATCGTCAAAAATTTCGTCTTAGCTCGAGAATACAGATCTCTTCTTGCGCGACCCATTGGCCGCGCTGGCGCCAATGCCCTGCAAGAAAATATCTCCCATTTCGCGTGCCAGTTCTTTGGCATTGGCATCGACTCGGGGGTTATACCAGGTGTAAATCCAGTTCATCATCCCAAACAGACTGAGCACCGCCGTCCTACTGGAGAATTCTAGTCCTCTTGTGCGCTTGTAGTTGTCCAGAAGTTCCATGCAGATGCGGTAATACTCGCGTTTGATGGCGGCGATTTCGCTGCCAAATCCATTTTTCAGCACATCATCTTCGTGGGATAAAACCTTCATCGCCTTCTGGTTGGCAAGAAAGTACTCCAGATGATTGAGGATGAGGCTGCGAATCCGCTCCGCCGGATCGTCGATGTTATGCAGTCGCTCCTGCAACCGCACTACAATTGTGGCAAAAGTGTCTTTCTGGATCAGATAAAGTAGTTCCTCTTTGGACTTGAAATAGTAGTACAGGCCAGAGAGTGAAACGCCGCTGACACGCGCGAGGTCGCGCATCGACGCGGCAGCATAGCCCTTTTCGTAGAAAACATTCGTCGCATGGACCAGTATCTTGGCCAGGCGTCGATCAAAGCGAGTCGTTAAAGGCGGCCCGGAAATAAGCCCGCGGCGCCGCGCCGGGAGCTGGGAGCCGATGGGAGAAATATTGGCCATAGGTCGAACGTTCGTTCAAATTATAGCACCTTAGCCTTCCTTCGTTTCCTTGGTGGTTCTGCTCTTTTGGGGGCTGCCGCCAGGCAATCCCAGCAATTCAGTTCCGAACATCCGCCAGCAATTGCTCCACTTCGGCCTTCAGTGCGGCCGTCAGCGGCAACAGCGGCAAACGCGCCGGGCCGCCAAAATAACCGTTCAGATCCATTCCATACTTCAAGCCTGGAATCCCGAGCTCCCCCGAGACCCGCGAGGTGGCCTTGGTAATTCGTTCCTGCTTCGACCGGGCCAACTCCGCGTCGCCTTCCTTCCAGGCAGAGTATATCTCGTAGCAGGCGGTCGGTGCCGCATCGGCAAAGGCGAGGATACCGCCTACCGCTCCAGCCTGCAGCGACGGCTCCAGCTTCTGCGCCAAGCCCACTACTATCTGGAACCCGACTTCCTTCTGCCGGGTTTTTATCCCACTCACTACGCTGACTGCGGCGGACGACGCTTTTGCGCCACCCAGCGCCGCGACCTGCACCAGTTCGCCGCCCTGTCCGTTGCTGCTGCTGGACGCCTTGAGCATGCGCGGGGTCACGGCATCGAAAGTCTCAGTCACGGTGGCGGTGCGCTTCACCTGCCGCGTCGCTTCCACCATCTTGCGGATTTTTTCCACGTCGCCGCCCGATTCCTTCATCCCAATGATGTTGGAATGCCCCGCCAGTTCCACCACCACCTCCGCTGGGATGTCGTATCCCGTAAAGCCCGGAACGTTGTAGATCATTACCGGCAGCGGCGAGCGATCCGCCACCGTGCGATAGAAGGCCAGCATGTTCGTGGATTGCATCACCCTCTTGTAGAAGTGCGGAGTGCGCACCAGGGCCACGTCGTAACCGAGTTCAGCCGCATACTCAGTGAGCCGCAAGGTCTCAATGGCCGATTCAATGCCCGTTCCCGCGATCAGCACCTTGCTCGGCGCACTAGCTTCCCGTGCAGCCTTCAGCACCTGGCGCCGCTCCTCGTCCGAGAGCATGATTGCTTCACCGGTCGAACCCAATACGGTCAGGCCAGCCACAGGAGTCTTGGAATAGCGCTCGACATTGTGCTCGAGCTTCTTGAAGTAGATGTTGCCGTCAGGATAGAACGGCGTCGTAATCGGAGGAAAAATACCCTGAAGTAACATGGGATTCCACTCTCAGCGCCTGGAACGTCCAGGCTCCAGCTTATCAAATTTCCTTTCCATAATGTCATCGTGAGGGGAGCCGGAACTTCGCTCCGCGAAGGTGCAGCGGAGTCGAAGGATCTTTAACCGGGAGGCGTACGGCAGGAACGAACCCGATGCAGGTACAACCGTGGAAGAGTGCCGCGTTAGCGCCAAGGCGCTCAAAATGAACTAGGTTTCAGCCCCGTGGTGGGTTATTCTCCAACCTTACATTTTTCCACAACAGCCTAGACTTAGACTAAGACTAGGCCGACCGCCGTTCCACAGGCGCCACAAAATGCGTCGCGGGAACGGCTCCAATCTGCACCAGCAACCCCAGTTGGTCCCAGTTATCCCAGCCCTCAACGATCTTGCCGCCCGAAATCCGCTGGGTCGAAGTGCCCGTAATGGTCGCTTTCTTCCCGGTAGGCGCGATGCCAAGAAACTCGCCTTTGTGCGTCATGGTTGCCGTCCAACGAGCCACCACTTTGTCCCCTTGCTCAATGATGTAATCGATCGTCACCTTGAGATCGGGGAACGCGCTACGGAATCCCATCACAAAAGGCTTGAACTCCTTAAGTCCGATGTCGGTCGCATGCTGGGCTTGTCCGTGGCCAATCACGTCGGGCGATGCCATCTCGTCCACTGCCTCGATGCGCCCGCTGTTCCATACCTCCTCAAACCAGCGCCGGATGAGAATGCTATTTTCTTGCGCCATACCGCACCTCCGCGGCTAGACTAGCCGCTTCGGCCTCTCACTGTACGCTCCGCGTGCAACTGCTGCAACGCCTGCACATGCACCTCTCCGCGCTGCAAAAACGCGATTCCTTCTGCCGCCGCGCGCGCCGCCGAAAGCGTCGTGATGGTCGGAATCCGCGCCATCACCGCCGCCCGCCGGATCGCCTGCTCGTCGAACCAGGGATCAACCCCGTGCGGTGTATTAACGATCAAATGTATGCGCTCGCCCTTAATAAGGTCCACAACGTTAGGCCGTCCCTCTTTCACCTTATAGACACGCTCCACGGTCATGCCCGCGGATTCGAGCACGTCAGCCGTTCCCGCCGTTGCCACCAGTTTGAACCCCATATCCACAAACTTGCGTGAGACTTCAGTCACGTTCGGCTTGTCATGATCGGTGACGCTGATAAAAACCGTTCCCTGCGTGGGTAGCTTCTGGCCCGCCGCGGCCTGAGCCTTGGCAAAAGCTTCCCCGAAGTTGTCGGCGACGCCCATCACTTCGCCTGTCGACTTCATCTCCGGACCCAGTACGGTGTCAACTCCGGGAAACTTGTTCCACGGAAACACCGGGGACTTTACGTAGTAGCACCGCCCCGTGTCGAGTTCGGCGCTGTGCTCAATAAACTCCGGCAAAAATTCCCGCAGCTTGCGCCCAGTCATGAGCCGGGCCGCGATCTTCGCCATCGGGATCCCCGTAGCTTTCGAAACAAATGGCACGGTTCGAGAAGCCCGCGGGTTCACCTCCAGCACATAGATCGTGCCGCTACCGTCCATCTGGGTGCGGGTCTCTAACCCCTCTGCAATGCGCGGAATGGCAAACTGAATATTCATCAGCCCCACCACTTTCAGCGCCCGCGCCAGGCGGAACGTGTAATTGCGCATACGTGCCAGCAGCGCCTCGGGAATATCCACCGCAGGCAGCACGCAGGAAGAGTCCCCGGAGTGAATCCCAGCCTCCTCAATGTGCTGCATGATGCCACCGATCACCACATCTTCGCCGTCCGAAAGCGCGTCCACGTCCACTTCAATCGCGTCTTCCAGGAAATGATCAATCAGCACCGGGCGATCGTGCGAATACTCCACCGCTTCTTTCATATAGCGGACGACCATCTCTTCGTCGTATGCAATTACCATGGCCCGTCCACCCAGCACGTAGGAAGGACGCACCAGCACCGGATAACCCACCCGCTTGGCACCTTCGATCGCTTCCTCCACCGAAGCCGCCATCGCCCCCGGAGCCTGTGGGATATCAAGTTCGTCAAGCAGCTTGCCAAAGCGCTTGCGGTCTTCCGCTAGGTCAATCGACTCCGGCGTCGTGCCAATGATATTGACGCCCAAAGCCTTCAATGGCAACGCCAGGTTCAGAGGTGTCTGCCCGCCAAACTGCACGATCACACCCACGGGCGCCCCCGACGCGGCTTCATGCTCGCAGATGGCAAACACATCTTCCAACGTTAGCGGCTCGAAATACAGACGATCGCTGGTGTCGTAGTCGGTCGAGACCGTCTCTGGATTGCAATTAATCATGATGGTCTCGTACCCGTCGTCGCGCAGGGCAAACGCCGCATGGCAGCAGCAGTAGTCGAACTCAATTCCCTGCCCGATGCGGTTCGGCCCGCTCCCCAGGATGATGACTTTCTTCTTGTCGGTCGGCGCCGCCTCGTCCTCTTCCTCGTAAGTCGAGTAAAGATACGGCGTGAAGCTTTCGAATTCCGCCGCGCACGTATCCACCCGTTTGTACACCGGCAAAACACCATGCTTCTTCCGCAGATGGCGGACTTTTTCCTGGGCACCTTTGCCGTCGAGCCGCCAAACCCCAGCCAGTCGGCCATCGGAGAACCCCATACGCTTGGCCCCGCGCAGCACCTCGGTCGGAATCGACTCCATTGGGTGCTTCTCCACCTCCAGTTGCATATCGTTAATCTCTTTCAGCTGATACAAAAACCACGGGTCGATGGAAGTCATCTTCGCCAGCTGCTTAACCGTATGCCCCTGCCGCAACGCATAGCGAATGTAGGAAAGCCGCTCCGGATGCGGCGTGACCAGTCGCTGGGTAAGAATCTTCGGTTCAATCTTTTCCGACCCAACTTTTTTGCCAGTGTCGAGCGCTCGCACTCCCTTGAGCAGCGCTTCTTTAAAGGTGCGGCCAATGGCCATTACTTCGCCCACCGACTTCATCTGCGGGCCCAGGTTCTCATCGGCGCCGGGAAACTTCTCGAACTGCCACTTGGGGATTTTCACCACCACGTAATCCAGCGTGGGCTCAAAGCAGGCAGGCGTCTTGCGCGTGATGTCGTTGGGAATCTCGTCCAGCGTGTAGCCCACGGCAAGCTTGGCGGCGATCTTGGCAATTGGAAATCCCGTCGCCTTCGAGGCCAGCGCCGACGACCGCGAAACCCTCGGGTTCATCTCGATCACCACCATGCGTCCCGTCGTGGGATGAACTCCGAACTGAATATTCGACCCGCCGGTTTCTACGCCAATTTCCCGCATCACCGCAATGGCGGAATCGCGCATCGCCTGGTACTCGCGATCGCTGAGAGTTTGAGCCGGCGCGACGGTAATGGAATCGCCCGTGTGTACGCCCATGGGGTCGAAGTTCTCGATCGAGCAGATGATGATGACGTTGTCGCGCAGATCGCGCATCACCTCCAGCTCATATTCCTTCCACCCCAGCACCGACTCTTCGATCAGCGCTTCGTGTACAGGAGAGAAATCAAGTCCGCGCGCCAGCACTTCCAAGAGTTCTTCGCGGTTGTAGGCAATCCCACCGCCGCTGCCACCCAGTGTGAACGATGGCCGCACAATCACCGGAAAGCCGATCTTGCCGGCGAATTCGAGTCCATCCTTGAGATTATTGACCAGCGCCGACTTGGGAACGTCCAAGCCGATCTTCTGCATCGCATCTTTGAAGTAGAGACGGTCTTCTGCCTTCTTGATCGCCGCCACATTCGCGCCAATAAGTTGTACGTTGTATTTCTCGAGCACCCCGCCGTCGGAAAGTTCAATCGCCAGATTCAGGGCCGTCTGTCCGCCCACGGTAGGCAGGATGGCGAATCCCTGGCCCGACGAGAGCTCGCGCTCGACGCGAATAATTTCTTCCAGATACTCTCTCGTCAGCGGCTCGATGTAGGTGCGGTCAGCGATCTCCGGGTCGGTCATGATGGTGGCCGGATTGGAATTGGCCAGCACCACTTCAAACCCCTCGGACTTGAGCGCCTTGCAAGCCTGCGTCCCGGAGTAATCAAACTCCGCCGACTGGCCAATGATGATAGGGCCAGAGCCGATGATCAGAATTTTCGAGATATCAGTGCGTTTGGGCATTTGTACTGTCAGCTATCTTCAAAACTCCATCCCGTCCCTCTTTATAACTCTGTCATTCCCGACCGACCCAGTTGATTCGCCTTGCGAATCAACTGGCGAGTGGAGGGACCGCTTTCCCGGCAGCTACCCCTTCCACTCTTCCATCATGGTCACAAAATCCTTGAACAGATAATGCGAATCATGCGGCCCAGGCGAGGCCTCCGGATGATATTGCACACAGAACAAAGGCAGATTGCGGTGCCGCAATCCCTCCAGCGTCCCGTCGTTCAAATCAATATGGGTCAGTTCCACTTCACTCGGCGGCAGCGAATCCGGATCCACGGCAAAATTATGATTGTGCGCGGTGATTTCAATCTTTCCCGAATGCAACTGCTTCACTGGATGATTTCCCCCATGATGTCCAAACTTCAACTTGAAGGTCTTCCCTCCCAGCGCGATTCCCGCCAGCTGATGTCCCAGACAAATCCCGAAAATCGGCTGCCGCCCCATCAGACGCCGAATGTTATCCACAGCGTAGGCACACGGCTCCGGATCGCCGGGCCCGTTTGACAGGAAAATGCCATCCGGCTTCAGCGCCAGCACATCTTCCGCCAGAGTCTGAGCTGGCACCACCGTTACCTTGCACCCCTCGCCCCGCAGCTTGCGCAGAATGTTTTGCTTGATTCCGTAGTCGTAGGCCACCACGTGAAAACGCGCCGGTTCGTCCTTAACACCCACGACCTCGTCCGGCAGATGGGAGCGTTCCCCGGTTTCCCAAACGTAGGTGCTCTTGGTGCTCACAACTTTTGCCAGGTCAGTCCCATCCATCTTGGGGATGGCCCGCGCCTTCGCCACCAGTTTGTCGGCGTCGTTCTCCAGCGTCGAAACCACGCCGCGCATCACGCCGTGGTCGCGCAGATGCCGCACCAGCGCGCGCGAATCAATCTCCGCCAGCACTGGAATCTTGAATTGTTCGAGATATTCTTCGGCCACCTGCTGCGAGCGCCAGTTGGAGCTGACTCTGGAGAACTCGCGGACGATCAATCCTTCGATATAGGGACGGGTAGCTTCGTTGTCTTCGGCGTTGGTCCCGTAGTTGCCGATTTCAGGGTTGGTGAGAACTACAATTTGGCCGCAGTAGGAAGGATCGGTAAAAATTTCCTGATAGCCAGTGATGGAAGTATTAAAAACTACTTCCCCGTAACATTCGCCTTTGGCGCCGTAGCCTTTGCCTCGGAAGACTCGCCCGTCTTCGAGCGCAAGCGTAGCTTGCATTCCTACTCCAGGGAGTGGATTTTAGAGATTTTAGCAGGGATGCCAGAATCGCGAAACAAATGATTTCGATGATTTGGATTTTCTCGCGCTCTTCGCGTTTTCTCTTGGCCGCCCTCAACGCTTAAAAGCTCTTAACCGCAAAGTTCGCAAAGAGCCCGCCAAGGACGCAAAGAGTTCTCACCGTACCCGGCCCATCTTATCCATCGGCCAATACCCAAACACCGCTTTGCCGTAGATAAAGCCAACGTCCACCGCACCAAAGTCGCGGCTGTCGTTTGACATAGTGCGATGATCGCCCAGCACAAAGTAACTATGAGGAGGAACCACGATCTCAGAATACGAGCGCTGGTCGGAGTAGGCGGGCGGAACGTAGTCTTCCTCCAGCGCCGTGCCGTTGACAAATACCTGGCCGCCCTCGATGCGAATGCTGTCTCCCGCTAATCCAACCACCCGTTTGATAAAACTCTTCGACGGATCGCGGGGATAGCGAAACACGATGATGTCGCCACGCTGGATCGGCTCCAGCCGGTACACGTACTTATTTACGAAGATGCGTTCTTGGTCGTCGAGTGAAGGCATCATGCTGGTGCCTTCCACTTTGACCGGCTGGTAGAGAAAAATAATGATGAAGGCGGAAATCGCCAGGGAGATGATCAGGTCGCGCAGCCAGACCGAAAGCATGGGCAGCGTTCGAGGTGGAGCCGGAGCGGCGGTCTTTTCCGTGCGGGGACGCAATTCCGCTGGACTGGCTTGTTCCGGCATGTTGCCTCTTATTATACGGTCAATCCTGCCCCGCTGAAGTTTGTCTTCGCTGGTCTCGAGTCTCCGGTGGTTACCTCCGGGCTACTGCCAGCGCCCGGCGATTCAGGTTACAATTATCGAGCTAAGGAAGCTTGCACCATGTTTGCCCTAAATCGGTCTAATCTCAACCCGTTCAGCCTGAAGGCATTCAATCTGAAACTGATCAAACGCGGATCAATCCTTGCCTTTTTAGCTTTCGTAATTCTTGTCGTATCCACTCCCTGGGCGACGTCCCAGCAGGAAGGCGAGACGCCGGCATACCATTCTGCCCCCCCTGCCAAGGGGAATACTCTGCCTCCGATTTTGGGCAAGGAGCAACTCTGGGGTGAGAATGCGCAGTATCCTTTTCAGACCCATGCCTACGAATTGGCGGCCACGATGCCTGCCGTGTTGCATCAGCAGCCGTGCTACTGCTACTGCGATCGCAGCATGGGACACAAAAGTCTGCATAGCTGCTTTGAGGGCACCCACGGGGCCCAGTGCTCCGTTTGCCTGAAAGAGGCGTACTACTCCTACTCCATGCACCAGAAGGGCAAGACCGCCGTCCAGATTCGCCAGGGAATCATGAAAGGTGAATGGAAGCAGATCGACCTGCACACGGCAGCGTCCATCAACTAGCCGGGCTTGTGAGTGTGTATCGGCACCGAAGGGGCGGGCGGGAAAAGTTCTGTAGGTACGGAGCTGGCTAGGTTTTGGTTCGTGCCGGTCGACGTAACAAGCTACGTCTCTCCAGCTAACTGGAGGTTTGGGCGACTCTGGGCGACTCTGGCCCCGGTTGACGAAGACTCGAGTCCGCGTATAACCTGCTGATTCGGGATGTTTAAAGCTTTTCCACAGGTGATTTTCTGGGCCCCTTGACCAACAGTCATAACCTTGCCGGTCGAAATGAGCTAAAACTGGCAGTAATGGTTTGGCTGATTTCTTATAAGCACATAAAAAAGGAGCACTTACGAAGAGTTCGGGAAAGGTTTTGCGGATGGCCCAGAAAATTACCACCAAGAAGCCGGTGAGCGAAGATCCTCGTTTTGCACAGGCTGTGCAAAACTACGAGACCGGACTTCGCGCCATGCAGGAGCGCAAATTTGAAAAAGCCAAGGGTCTGTTGCTGAAGGCCGTGACCGGCGCGAGCAAAGAATTGGCCGATCGCGTCTCGGTGCACCTCAATACCTGCAACCAGCATCTGGAGCGCTCCGCTGCCCAGTTCAAGAGCCCTGAAGAGCACTACGATTATGCCGTCTCGCTGATGAATGTAGGCGATTACGTTACCGCCCGTGAGCATCTGGAAAAACTCTCCCGGCAGGTGCCAAAAGCGGACTACGTCGCCTACGGATTGGCCGCGCTTGATTGCCTGACCGGTCATCTGGAAGATTCGTTGCGCCATCTTGATTCCGCGATTCGGGTAAATGCGGCTCTTCGTTTCCAGGCCCGTAACGATTCCGATTTCCAAAACCTGGCCGAGGATCCCCGCTTTACCGAACTCCTGTATCCCGACCCGGCGGGTGAGTTCTCTCCGGACTCGACCAGTCCTGAGGACGACGGCTAGCCGTGGCAGTAGCAGATCCCCAGCGACGTTTCCGGCGTTTGCCACGAGGCAAGGCCTCTTCGGTCCGTGGCCTCCATGTCGTCGCCATCGGTGGGGGTACCGGCCTTTCCACCCTGCTCAAGGGACTGAAGAGCTACGTGACTCGTGCCGGCACACCGGAACAGCCTGGCGTTGCCCAAATCAGCGAATTGTGTGCGGTGGTCACCGTCAGCGACGACGGCGGCTCCAGCGGGCGCCTGCGCAAAGAGCTCAACATGCTGCCGCCGGGCGATGTCCGGAACTGCATCGTCGCTCTCTCGGAAGACGAGGCCCTGCTCTCCCGTCTGTTTCAGCATCGTTTCGTGAAAGGAGGCTTGGAAGGTCACAGCTTCGGCAATTTGTTTTTGGCCGCCTTGACCTCCATCACCAGCGACTTTAGCGAAGCCGTCCGCCTGTCTTCCGAAATTCTGCTCACCCGCGGACACATTTATCCTGCCACCACGTCCCACGTCGAGCTCGAGGCTTTAATGGAAGATGGCCGCAGGATTCGCGGCGAAACCAAAATCACCGCCAGCAGTGGTCGCATCAAGCAACTCTTTCTGGATCCGCCGAATGTCCAGCCCCTACCCCAAACCCTGGAGGCCATGGCGCGCGCCGACTTGATTACCGTCGGCCCCGGTTCGCTTTTTACCAGTCTCATCCCCAACCTCCTGGTCCCTGGCATTGCCCAGGCCATGGTCAATTCCGCGGCGGTAAAGGTTTATGTCGGCAACCTCATGACCCAAGCCAACGAGAGCCTCGGCTTGACCGCTGCCGATCATATTCGTGCCCTGAATCACCACGCGCAAACCAAGCGTATCTTCGATTTCGCGCTCATCAATCGTGCGCCCGTCCCCCCGGAACTGAAGGCCAAGTACGCCTTGGAAGGAGCCAACCAAATCGTCACTGACCTGGATGCAATCGAAGAATTGGGCGTAATCCCAGTGCTGGGGGACTACCTGGAACCGGGCATGGTAGCCCGCCACGCCACCGATCGCATCGCCGCCGACCTCATGGACCTGGCGAACCAGGCCCCAAGCGGAACCCGCGCCGCCACCCCGTAGCGAAAGCACATGGTCAGCGATAGCCGCCTCTCACCGAGAACCACCTAATGGCGTGCCCCCACCCGTTCTGCAACTGATCCAAGCCGAAACCCTCAGTAACCACGGTAACCAACCCCTGCCCGGCACGAACTTCTCGCGGTATATTGGATCAAATGGCGAAAACAAAGCATGACAGCCACACTCGCATGGCCATCGCGATCATGGCGGCGGGCAAAGGAACACGGCTGAAATCCAAGCATCCCAAGGTGCTGCACGAAGTCGGTGGCAAGCCCTTGCTGGCCCATGTAATCGCAGCCGCTACCAAGGTAGTTCCCCCCAGCGACGTGTACGCCATCATCGGCCATGAAGCCGACCGCGTCCGCGCTGCCGTCGCCGGCTCCGGCGTCGGCTTCGTCCTTCAAAGCGAACAACGAGGCACCGGACACGCTCTGATGATCGCGCGCCAGGCCCTGGCCCCCTACGATGTGGTCATCGTGCTCTCCGGCGACGCTCCCCTGATCACCCCCCAGACCATCGAACTGTTGCGTGATTTCCACTCCTCAAAGAAAGCCGCGATGACCCTACTGAGTGCGGAGTTGGAGAATCCAACCGGCTACGGAAGAGTGGTCCGCAAAAAAGCCGGCAGCGACGACGTCCAGGCCATCGTCGAGCAGAAAAATCTTTCCTCAGCCCAGCGGAAAATCCACGAGATCAACGCCGGCTTCTACGCCTTCGACGCCCAGCCGTTCTTTAGCCACATCGACAAACTGAGCAGTGACAATCACCACGGCGAGTTCTATCTCACCGACATGGCCGCTATTCTCGGCAAGGCCAGAGAGCGCGTCGTCGCCGTACAAGCCAGCAATCCCCACGAAGTCCTGGGTGGCAACACCCGCGCCGAGCTGTCAGAAATCGACCAGCACATGCGCCTGGCCAAGTGCCAGCAACTCATGGCCGAGGGCGTCACCATCTTTTATCCCCACACTTGCGTGATTGACAACGACGTCGAAATCGGCCCCGATACCGTGGTTGAGCCTTTCGTCCAGTTGCGAGGCTCCACCCGCATCGGCAGCGACGCGCGCATCGGATCCTACAGCGTGATCCAGAGCTGCGAGATCGGTGATCAGGTACTAGTCCAGACCGGCTGCGTGCTTGAACATTCGATGATAAGAGCGCGCGCCTCAATGGGCCCCTACAGCCATCTGCGCCCAGGCTGCGAGATCTGCGAAGATGCGCACGTAGGAAATTTCGTGGAGCTGAAGAAAAGCCGCCTCGGAAAAGGCTCCAAAGCCAACCATCTCACTTATCTGGGTGACGCCGAAATCGGCGAGCGGGTCAACGTCGGCGCCGGTACCATCACCTGCAACTACGACGGTGTGAATAAACACAAAACCATCGTTGAAGACGGCGTCTTTGTGGGCAGCGACAGCATCCTGATTGCGCCCGTTCGCATCGGAAAAGACGCCTACATCGCCGCCGCCACCACGGTCACCGAAGATGTCCCGCCGGATTCCCTGGCTCTGGGGAGGGCGCGCCAGATCGTGAAAGAAGGTTGGGCTAAGGAAAAAAGAGAGAAAGCCAAGGCACAAAAAGCCAAGTAGAGACCGCTGCGTCTGTGGGAATCGTTACTGCCTAACCGCGTCTTTTAAGCCTGAGGAAACCTCGTCTACCCGGATGAGCTTTGCAGAATGGAAGAATACGGCTTGTCATCCCGAGCGGAGTTGGATGATTCGCTCGCGAATCATCCAACCAAGGCGAGGGACCTGTTGCTTCTTACCTCCCGCACCGGTCCCTCGAGATTTTGTCCGCGCTCCTTACTTCGATACCGCTGCAAACAACTCCGAGTGCATCAATCCCTGGAACTGCTTGTCGTCCGCCTTGAAGTGCATCTGCAAATTTGAACTGTCCGAGTTGACGGTCACATTTTCCAGCGCCAGTTTCTCCGGCGCCGTGGCAGACATCTTCTTGTACAGCATCCCCGCCTTGAGCAGTGAAGACAGCGTGGTCGCCGTCATCGAATCGGAGGTAAGGACGTCCAAATCAAAATTCACTCCGCTCTGGAAATTCATGGTGTAGCGCGAACCCAATATGCGTTTTTTGACCGTCTCATAATCGGCCAGTCCAGCCGCATCACCCAGTGCCGAGTGCAGCATGTTCTGCGTTCCCTGCTGATCGAGGACACTCCACACCGTGCCCGATTCAACCGATCCGATCATGTCCGCGATCTGGGTATTGCTGTCCAGGCTGTAGGAGTATCCGTCGCGGGCATCGAGCGCACCCCGCAAAGCGCCACTGTCGCCGAACAGAAGGGTGCTGTCATCCAGAAAAGTCATTTGCATGCCGGCCGGCATGGGATAGATATCAGCATTCCGCAGCTTGATCGGCTTCACTTTCTGCAAGCGCATCTTCTTCAAAAAAGCCGCCATTGGAAACTCGCCTTGCGCTACCCCCAACACTCTTACTCCCTGCTTGCCGCTGCGATAGGATGCGAATGTGAGCTGCTCCACATCCTTGTCCGGATCAATGCCCACGCCTCGCAGAGCGCCCTCGAATTCCTTGAGACTGGGCGGCAAAACCTGCTGCTTCAACGCCATGGCGGTGTCGGAATTCTTGAGTGCGCGGTAGTCCACTGAAATAATCTGTTGGATGTCGGAAGGAATCACGGTCCGCGCCGAGCTGCCCAGCGGCATGGCCCACGCGGCGGCGCTCAACATGAGCAGAACACAAATACCACTCTTAACTGGTTTCATCACAACCTCGAAAGAATTATGTGCGGTTAGATGCGAGTTATCCTCCTATTGTATGTCAGTCTCAGGGGGGAAAGGCCAATCGAAAGGGCAAGTCGTGTTGCAACAAGGTGCATGGTCCCGACCCCTCAGCCTTTCAGCAAATCGGCTTTTTTGCGGGTCTCGATGACAAATCCCGTGTCTTTATCTTGCAGGGACTCCAGATTGATCTCCACATTGGCCAGCGCCCCTTCCATTGCCGCTCTCGCCAGGGCCCGCGCCGTGGTTAGATCGGATTTCATATTGGGATTCGTAATCGGCTTTAATTGCTCCGCGATCACGGCCACTTCCCTGGCTCGCTCCGCCACCCCCAACGGAATGCTGGTAGCTTGCTTCAAAGCAGCTTCGATGATGCCATCCGCCCCTGCGGAATCCTTGGCTGCTTTATAAGCCTTCATGACGGCGTTGTACGACTCCGCATCGCCATCGATCGCAGCCTTCAAGTCTTCACCTAGCTGGGAAAGCCGAGCGATAGCCTCACTCAACTGAGGCTCGTGCTGAAGGTAAGCCTTCTTGCCGCGAGACATGGAAGCCACCATCGTGGCCAATCCGGCTGCCATGGCTCCGCCGGCCGCCGCCGCGCTGCCCCCGCCGGGAGTAGCCGTGGGCGCGGCCAGCTGTTCCACAAACGGCTCCACTCCGGCGCGCAGTCCGCCAATCGCCATCTTTCCGCTCATCACCGCCGCCAGCCGGGTTTCCAGGATCAACGACGAATCGAAATTCTCCACCTGCAGAAACCATTCCGCCGCTGCCTCCAGCGCCTTCTTCGGAATCAGGCCGACAATTTCGCTGCTCACCGGCGCCACGCCATATCGCGCAGCTTCCCGCTTCACCGCTTCAAACACCCGGTGAATCGGGGTCTGCTCAAAGTCGGTCAGGTTCATCGAAACCTGCGCCAGCCCACGAACCAGAAATCCCGCGCCCTTGACGAAACGCATCCCACCACTCGAAAAGCGCACCGCCTTGGCGATCTTGTTGGCGATTTCGGTATCCGGAGTATTAAGAAAAACGTTGTAAGCGATGAGAAACTTGCGCGCCCCCACAACCGTCGCGCCCGCCGTAGGATGCACTCGCGCTTCGCCGAAATCGGGCTTGCGCGCCGGGTTCGTAGCGATGTCCGCCCGTATGCCTTCAAATTGTCCGCGCCGAATGTTCTCCAGGTTTTGCCGCTCCGGCGAAGTTGCCGCCGCTTCGTAGAGGTACACGGGAATCTGATAGCGCTTCCAGATTTGCTCGCCAACGTTCCGCGCCATGGCGACACAATCTTCAATGGTCACGCCGTCAATGGGGATAAACGGCACCACATCCGCCGCGCCCATCCGCGGATGCGCCCCCTGATGCTGTGTCAGGTCGATCAACTCCGACGCCTTTCCCACGCCGCGAATGGCGGCTTCCTGAATCGCCTCCCGTTCCCCCACCAGTGTGATCACGCAACGGTTGTGGTCAGCATCCATCTCGCGATCGAGCAGGTAGACGCCGTCCATCTTCATGGCGTCGACGATCGCGTCAACTTTCGCTTCATCGCGCCCTTCGGAAAAGTTGGGGACACATTCAACCAGAGTTGACATACGCGAAAAAGAATATCACCTGGGGATGGGTCGAGACTGTTTGCAGGAGAGTGCCCCATCCTGGTCTCGTTTTTTAGAGAGGCAGGGTGGGGCCGTTTGGGGCGGACCCCCTTGTCCTCCGTTTTGAATTTGAGTTGGGATTTTGAAGTTGTTGCGCGTTAAATCCCGGGTCTTTTCCTAAGACGAAGCTGTCTACTGCTTAGTCACAAACTCCTCCATCACCGCCTGGCGCATCAGGTTGGGTGGGAGCAGACTCTGCTCCAAGATAAAGTCGTGAAACTTTCTCTGATTGAACTTGGTGCCCAGCCCCGCCTCGGCCTCTTTGCGCAGCTCGATCAGCTTGGTGTAACCGTAAAAGTAGCTGTTGGCCCGCCCGGGCGCGCGATACGTGTAGCGCTCCACTTCCTCCTCGGCGAAGGCATGGGACTGCACCACGTCCTGCTCCAAAACGCGGAACGCGTCCTCCGGCTGGATCTTCCCGGCTTGCAGCTCCGGATCAAGAAACGCGCGTGCCGCCCGCATCAGTCTGTAATCGAGCGAAACCAACTGGCCCTCTAACGGCATGTACGGCCGGATGAGATATTCCGAATAGAGTCCCCACCCCTCCACGTTGGTACTGTTGAAAGCGTAGCGAAACCGCGCCACCGAAACTCCGTGTTCCAGCATGGAGTCAAACTGAAGTTCGTGTCCGGGGCGGGCTTCATGTGCGGTAAGGGTCTATGCGGCTGCGTCGAAGGTGAAGTCGTCATAGTTTTCGGACGTGGCCTGGCCGGGCCTTGCCGGAATATTCAGAGGTAGCACAAACTCTCCCTTCTGCCCGGTATTGTGCAGAAATGGCGGAGGCACTATGTGCGGCGCCGGCTGCTGGGCGGTCTCCGCCGCGGTGGCAATCCGGATCCGTGCCGAACGGTTCGGCAAGCTGACAATTTGCTTGTCGACGATGATCTTTTCGACCTGCCTCAGCCGTTCCTGATAGAACGGCAGAATGGCGTCGCCCACCAGCTGTTGCTTTTTCAATTCCCGTATCACGTCGCGATAGTCGCCCGAGGGCAGGTGCTTTCCCTTCGCAATCTGCGCCGCAATCGGCTTCATCTCCGTCTGAATATCGCTGAACGCCTGGTGAGCCATGGCCGCGAGTTGGCCGGGAGGGATATCGATGCCGTAGTCCTCCAGATTAAGCGCATACTCCTCCGGTGGAAGGCGAAAGTCGGCGCGCGCCCTGGGCAGCACATGCGCCTTTGTCCAGGCGTCGTACTCGACCAGTTGCGTTTTCAGCTTGTCATAGGGTTCCCGCCAGCCGCTCAGTTTGTACTCTTGCAGGAGGGTGGCGATTCCTTCCAGGTAGTTAGGGTTACGCGACAGCTCGGTCTCGATCTCGGTGCGCGCGGGGCAGACTACGCCCGGCTTGGCCATCTGCTCTATTACGCGCTGCTTCAGGATCTCGGTCAGCGACTGATACCCAGATTCCAATCCCGCGTATTTGCGGATGCGGACCACGGCTGCGGGGCGGCGTTCCGAAGGCGTCTGTTCATCCAGCAGAACCCGCAGCCCGCTAAAGGCCATCTTGCTGGCATTGAGAAAATCTACTTTGTGAGCGCGGTCGAAGTCCCGCTTCCTGAATTGCAGTTCGATCTTGCGGATCACGATCTGCAAGTCCTGCGCTACTGGCTTCTGCTTCGGCTGCCCCAGAGCGCCCTTCAGCGTCGAGAGCACACCTTCCTTCTCCTGTCGTTCCTGGTCCTCGTCCGCCAATGTTGGCTGGGACACCTCGGCGTCAAACTGGCTCAGACCCTGATTCGACCCCAGCTCAGGAGCGTGCTTCATCTCGAATGCCAGCAGCAGGTCAGTGTATTTATTGCTGGCAGCGATCCAGTCGGCGGCAGGTTCTTGGGCAGTCGCTGCCAGGCTCAATACGGCAGCGGCGAGACTCACGGCTATTCTGCGATTCAACCTGTTTTCTCCCGTCAGTCACTTTTTTGTGACTTTGCCGTTCCCGTAAAACTTTCCAATACCCAGCCGTACCTGCACCGTATTGATCCCAGGATTAGGATCAGAAAGCCCAGCATTGGAAATATGCATGTACCTGAACTCGACACTCCAGTTGCGTGACTCTCCCAGAAAGTGGGCGCCCAGAGCGGCAGAGGAAGTGAAGTTCACGCGGTCGGTTCCGGTTGGGACGTCATGGGTGGTGAACAGAGTTCCCCCGCTGAGTTCGAGGTAAGGCACTACTCGTCCACGGGTGGCAAAGTTCCATTTCAGGTTCAGCGGATTGAAACCCACTCCGTATGCTGTGTTGGCGGGCTGGAACACAACAAAGGCCGGCACCGCATCCAGCGCGTACTCGAATCTCCCTTCCAGGAAGCCGGGGCCGTGCGGCCGGGTAAGAATCCATCCATAACGCAACCCGGCGTTCCATACGCCGGTGCGGGAAGTCCCTCCCGGGACAGAGTGCCCGCCGCCGGTCCAAAGCTGCACTTCGTGCCCGCCATCCTCCACCCGGGACTGCCCCCAGGTCAACGAAGCACACACCAGCAGCAGCAGCGTCCCAAACAATTTCTTCATGAAGGTCTCGACCCTAGGCAACAGAGCGTAAGACTGGTCACGATACAGCAAACTTCCAGGCATGACAAATGGGTCTTTGCCCTCTAGAATTGGTTGCTTGCAAATCGTTTCAAGAGACGGCAAAACTTCAGAACCAAGGACTAGCTCGCTGAAATCACACGGAGGACGGCATGCCTAAATATGTTATCGAACGCGAAATTCCGGGTGCGGGAAAACTCACCCCGGACCAGTTACAAAGCGCTTCACAAAAATCCTGTGGCACTATCAAAAATCTGGGACCACAGATTCAGTGGGTGCACAGCTACGTCACGGATGACAAACTCTACTGCGTCTACATCGCCCCGAATGAAGCTATGATCCTGGAACACGCGAAGCAAAGTGGCTTCCCGGCAAACCGCATATCTCAGGTAAAGACAATCATCGATCCCACCACCAGCGAAGCCTGATCACAACCCCGGTCGCGCGGGGCTCCCTGCCCGCGTGCATGCATCTCTCATCCGCCGCCCAACTACAACCCTAACCCACCATCCACCGCCAGTATCTGCCCAGTAATGAACTTCGGAGCCGCCGCAAAAAACAGAACCGCGGCGGCGATCTCCTCCCCCCGGCCGTTACGCCGCATCGGTGTCTGCCGCGCCATCTTTTTCATGAACCCAGCCGCCGCCTTCTCTCCCAGGTCAATCATCCCTGGCGCCACGCAGTTCACCGCGATCTCCGGCGCCAGTGCCTTCGCCATCACCTTCGTCAGCATGTGTACCGCCGCTTTCGAAGAACAGTAGTGAGCGTGACTCGCCCACGGACGTAGCCCCCCCAGCGATCCCAGGTTGATGATTTTTCCCTTGCGCTCTCGCAGATACTTCAAAGCTTCACGCGAAACCAGAAACGGCCCGCGCGTGTTGGAAGCAAAGATGGCGTCCCACTGTTTGAGTGTCAGCTTTTCGAATGTAACGGTCTCGTAGTTGGCGGCGTTATTGACCAGGATGTCCAGTCCGCCCAGTTCCCTCGCTGTTTCCTTGATCGCTGATCTCACGCTCTTTTCGTCGGTGATATCGCAGCGCAGGGCCAGGGCGCGCCCGCCGAAACAGCCAGCGTCAATTACCGTATGCTGCGCCTCGCGCGTTGAATTCCGGAAGGTGATGGCGACATCCGCCCCCGCCTCCGCCAGCGCCAGCGCAATTGCACGCCCCAACCGCCGCGCTCCACCCGTGATCAGGACGGTCTTGCCAGAGAGAAGTTTGCCATCATTGCGAGCCATCCAGGGATTGTAATTGGAGTCGCGGGAGTCAGAGCATTTGGCGATTGGCAATTTGCGTTTGGCTGGTGCTTTGAAGAGGCCCAAGCATTATCGGGCTTTCCGTCTTTCAGTCGAATTCATGACGCGAGCGCTCTTGAGCTGGAAGACCACTCCGGCGCTCCGAACCGGCGCTCAGGATTCGAGACCCAGAAAGGCCCGCATGCGATCCAGCTCCGCCTCGAGTTCACGCTTGAAGGCGTGATCGCGCGGTGGCGATTCGACATAGCCGAACTCAGATTTAAGGTCACCGTTCTTCACCGAGAGGTTGCCCCAGCCAATCACGCGGTCGCGCCAAAGCAGCGGCAGAGCATAATAACCGCGCTTGCGTTTGGGCGGCGGCGTGTAGGCTTCAAAACGGTACACCCAGCCCCACAACAGCTCGAAGCGGGCGCGGTCCCACACCACCGGGTCGAAGGGCGCCAGCAAGCGCACCGTGTCTTGCGGCGCACGGCACGCCTCATCCGCCTGGGCCGGCCAATACCAGTCGACGCCATCGACGCGCTGATGCGCGAGCCGCTGTTTAGCCCGCTGCAAAGCGCTCTGCAACTCGCCGTGCCACTGCGGTACAGCGAAACGCAGCCGGCGTACCAGGAACGACAGGCTCGCACCGGGCAGCGGGGCGTAGATGCGGACGGCCACATCGACCAGCACGTCGACCCGCGCGCGGCGCGCGGCTGCATCGGTCGGCCCGAGCCCGTGCTGGTGTGCGCTGTAGATGCGGATGCCGCCCTGGCGTCGCACCACACGCAGCATGCCCCGGTAGTGCATGGCGTCCAGCAGGTGGGTTGTAGCGTTCGACGAGCCGCCCCAGTAGTTCCTCACCTTGCCGTGCGAGAAATGGTCATCTACCTCGCGCGGGTGCACTGTACCGCGTTCGCGTACGAACTCCAGCAGAAGCTGTGCCCGCTTCCTACGTGCCGCGGGCCAGGGCTGACAGCCCTCGGCAGGGACGCAGCTATTCGAGCGCGGATGCATCAGCGCCTGTATAGAACTGGTCACGAAGCCGTAATTGACGAAGAAGTCCTCCTCGATGCCGAGCTTCGAGTAGCGGCGGTCCAGGTCGTCGGCACGGTAATCCTTGACGCGATGGCGCAGCATCAGGTCTTGAGCTCGCGCCGGAGCGCGGATGGGGTCGGCCTGCACAAAGCCCAGCCTGTGGAGGGCGCGCTTTAGCGTGGTGGGCGTGGAGAGACTATGGGCGATGGCAAAGCGTCGCAGGTCGTCGAGGGTGATCAGCATCGCCAAGTGTTGCCCAAGGGTCGTGGCGCCACAACGCTTTCAAAGCGCTGGCTTCCGTACAATCCAGAGCCTAGTCTAAGTCTAAGCGGGGACTCCCCCCGCCCTGGATTGAAAGGAATCCTTCGTATGGGATGGGCCAAATGCCAATTGCTAAGTGCTTTCCCCCCATCATCAAACCTGCTAAACTCCGCCCATGGAGGCGTTACGCCAAGTCGTGGTTTACTCCCGCAAAGGCTGCCATCTTTGCGAAATCGTCAAGGAAACCCTGTCCAAGCTGCAGCGCCGGGGCGGCTTCGCTTGGCGCGAAATTGACGTGGAAACCGACGACGACCTACGCCGCCGCTTCACCGACGAAGTCCCTGTCGTCTTCATCGATGGCCACAAAGCCTTCAAGTACCACATGGACGAACGCGAATTCCTGCGCAGACTAACCAGCTAGACTTCGTCCTCACCCAGGCCTTCGCGCAAAACCCACCGCGTCTATCTCCTGACACACACGTGTCTGTCCTGACACAATCCAATCTCGCCGGGTGATCTAAGTTCTTTATTTAGATCTCACCTTCACGGGAATTTCTCGTGCTAACACAATCCGCAGGAGGTGGGTCATTTGATACGCCAAATCGCTGCGCTTGTGTTCATCTACATCTGTACCACCATAGCCTGGATGATCCTTGGAGCCACAATCTCATCCCGCACCTATTCCAGCAATGAACAGCTTCAGGGTCGGGTAGCCTCCACTTGGGGGACCCCACAGGAACAGGCGCCTCCAACTGCCACCTACACTCAGACCGAGCTAAGGAACGTAGCCAGATGGGAGAATGGCAAGTCGGTCATGCGCACCGAGAAGTTCGCCACTCCAATTCCTGTCCCGCTCGCCGGCAGCCGCATTCAAGTAAATCTCCATCTCGATCCTCGCCAGAAAGGCTTACTCTGGTACAGCACCTACGCGGTCGAATTCGCTGGCGACTACAGCTTCCCCAATCACAGTGCCGAGTCTCGGACTCTCTGCTTTCGCTTCAAATTCCCCGCCCAAAAAGCCGTGTATGACGGTCTCACCATGCAAGTAAATGGCAACATCATTTCTCCAACAACAGATGACCAGGGCGCAAACGGGCAAGCCACTGTGGGCCCGGGAGAGACGGCTATCTTCCATATCGTCTATCGGTCCCAGGGTCTGAACACTTGGCGATACAAGCTGGGCGACGGGGTCGCGCAAGCGCACGATTTCACCCTCAGCATGCGTACCAATTTCAAAGACATCGATTTCGCCGACGATACTCTTTCGCCCACCTCGAAGCAGTGGACATCAACCGGATGGGACCTTACCTGGCATTATTCCGACCTGATTTCCGGATTCCAGATGGGCATGACTATGCCTGAAAAGCTTCAGCCCGGCCCGCTCGCCGGGGAGATCAGCTACGCGGCGCCAGTCTCTTTGTTTTTCTTCTTTTTTCTGATGTTCATCATCACAACCATGCGCAACATCGATCTTCATCCGATGAATTATTTCTTTCTTGCTACTGCGTTCTTCGCCTTTCACCTACTGCTCGCCTATCTGGTGGATCATATTTCGATCCATGCTGCTATGGTCATTGCATCACTGGTCTCGATCACACTGGTCATCAGTTATCTACGGCTGGTCGTCGGCATCCGCTTTGCGGCTTTAGAAGCTGGGACCGCTCAATTAATCTACTTGATCGGCTTCTCCTACGCTTTCTTCTGGAAAGGATTCACCGGGCTCTCGATCACGATCATTTCCGTGACCACTCTTTTTGTAGTGATGCAGGCTACCGGCAGGATTCGGTGGTCAGAGAAGTTCGCCGGGCGGGAGGCCCTGAAACCCTCAACCAATGGTGCTTGATCCAGTCAGCTCGGCTCGAGAGTTCGCTTGTCGCGGACCTGCCCCGAGGCGAGTCAATTCAGCGCGACGAGCGGTTCTTATGACGGCGGCCCAAGTTGGTAAAACCTGGAGCCCACTCTCAATCGACAACAAGGGCTTCCGGAGAACGAATCACTACTTTGCCGCGCTCTTTGAGGACGGCGCCCTTACGTTCCCATCCACTCAGGAGCCGGCTTGCAGTGAACAGACTTACGTCTGCCAAAGAGCCGAGCTGCTCATTCGTAACCTCAACCTCGACTCCTTTGGGATGCTCCCGGCCGCTTCGATACCCGAGATCCAACAATTTATCTGCGAGCCTTTGTTCAGCTGTCTTGGTAAGCAGACCGGCATGACGTTCCGCGTAGGCTTTCAGATAATCAATAAGCATACGAAACGCGTTCTCGTGAAGTTGGGGGTAGCGATCAGTCAGCTTTCTAATGCTTGCGTGTCTCCAAACGGCCAACTCAACATTGGAAATTGCTTTTGCAGAACCGAGGCTCAACGGAGGGTTTCTCAGCAGAGCTCCCAGCCCGAAGACATCCCCGGGAACTAGCAAGCGGAGAACCAGTTCATGGCCTGTCTTGGTTCCCTTGTAGTAACTGACCCGGCCTTTTATCAATAGAAATAGATGGGTTACTCGTTCACCCTGGGTAACGATTGTTCGCTTGGCAGCGAATCGCTTAGTCTGTGCCGCGACCAGTATGACATTGACGCTCTCCCGGTCAAGACCTGCGAAGAGTTCCGAGGTTAGGGCGACCTGCAGAGTGTGTGAACTAGCTTGAGGCATAGGTTTGCTGAATCTATCCATGTGCGCCTCAAAACTTACCAGTGTCCAAACTACCGGGCTCGAACCTAAATCCTTCTCGTACCGTGCAACGTGTCGAAGTGAATCGATCCAAGCTGTTCCTGGGTTAGCCCATGTTGGTGCTCTCGTCAAACCAGGCAAACAAGGACAACGCGGGGATCGCGAGACGAATGTAGGACAGCGCACGCATGGGAACCTCCTCGGCGCTACTACAAATGTGGAAGGGCTCAGAGATGCAGGACGCCTGACCCGTTTTTTCCCTGGTGATTTTATCTCATAAATCGAGCACTTGGACGCGATCGTTGTGCAGTTCTTGCCAGGGTGGCTGGTGGCGTCTCTGGTTTGCCCGCTTTGCGAAACGGGACCTCAATCATTCTGCTGTCAGAAACTTGTACTGCGCCGCCGTCAACGGCACTACGCTTAGCCTTCCCTGCCGCACCAATGGAGAGTCCGCAAAAAGCCTATTGGCTTTCACTTCCGCCAGAGTCACAGGCCTGTCCAGGGCCTTGCCTGCCTTGATGTTCACCTGAGGGTTCTTGGGGTCGGAAGCGTCCACCGAAATCACCGTCGCCGTCCCCACCGCGCTCTTGTGCTCGCCGGTTTCGTAGATCACAAGCCGGTCGCCCGGCTTCATTTCGCGCAGATGTCTCAACGCTACCGGGTTCGCCACCCCGTCCCACACCGTGTTCTTCTCGCGTTGCAAGTCAGCAAATGAATAGACAGAAGGCTCGGTTTTGAGTAGATAGTCCATAGGGTTTTAGATTGTAGATTTTAGATTGCAGACTAAACAATAGCGCCTCAAATGGGCGGTGATCTTCAATCTGAAATCTGCAACGATATCTTTACTGCATCTTTACTGCGGTTTCGTCGAATCAGGCTCGGGAGCGCTCTTTTCATCCTGCTTGTCGCCCGGATGCTCTTCATAAATGGAATACTGCCCGGCTGGCCGCTTCATCTTGACCGTAATCTCGAGCGTGGGCTTGTCGATATCGTAGTCGGCGCCGAAAGTTTGAAAACCAGGAGCCAGCACCTGCACCCGCAATTTACCGTAGGGCGCGCCATCGAAGCTGGCCTTGCCTTCCCCATCGGTCTTGATTTGCAGCCCGCCCTTTGATTGCTTTCCGTTTTTCTGCACTGGATGCATCACCACGCTGGCGTTGCGAATGGGCTTGCCGTTGTAATCCCGGAGAACCTGAAAGTTCAGCATCGCGGTGTCGTCCTGGGCAAAAGCCGCCACCGAAGCCAGAAGAACAGTAATTGCGAAGCCAAGCACAAGTTTTCTCATAACCGACTCTTAACCGGAATAATCAATGTAGCCGCGGGCTCCTACCCGCGCAACCAGCCGCTTTTCAGCGCCGTCGTAGAGGGCCACAAACCCATGGGATCGCTTGGACTGAATCATTAATAAGTGTATAAGATTCAACAAAGTACGGGACGTTAGCCAATCCCCATTTGACATGAACCGCCGCCCAACCTACAATTAGCACTCGTGAGCACCGAGTGCTAACAATCCTTACAATCTAATTTCACTGGCGATCAGCCCAGATCCAAAACTCAAAAACGATCGAAAGGAGTCTGCAAGTATGGCTAAGTTCACCCCGTTACACGACCGTATTCTAGTCCGCCGTATTGAAGAAGGCGAGACCACCCGTGGAGGCATCATCATCCCCGACAGCGCCAAAGAAAAGCCTCAGGAGGGAGAAGTCATCTCCGTCGGCAAAGGCAAGAGCAACGATGAGGGCAAGGTATTCCCCCTGGCCGTAAAAGAGGGCGACCGCATTCTGTTCGGCAAGTATTCCGGTACCGAAATTAAACTCGATGGTGAAGATTTCATCATCATGCGTGAAGAAGAAGTACTGGGAATCCTCGCCGGCGCGGCCAAGAAAGAACTTGCAGGATCGCGGCGCTAACTGAGAACCGCGAACTGACACCTGAAAACTTGTTTTCACCAAATTTCGCAGGCCAAGCCTGCAATCAACCGATAGGAGATTCAAGTCATGGCAAAACAGATCGTACATGGCGAGGAGTCGCGACAGGCGATTCTCCGCGGCGTCAACCTGCTGGCTGACGCGGTAAAAGTCACTCTCGGCCCCAAGGGCCGCAACGTCGTCATCGAAAAGAAATTCGGTTCCCCAACCATCACCAAGGACGGCGTCACGGTAGCCAAAGAAATCGAACTCAAAGACTCGCTCGAAAACATGGGCGCGCAAATGGTCCGTGAAGTCGCCAGCAAGACCTCCGACGTAGCCGGCGACGGCACCACCACCGCCACCGTTCTCGCCCAAGCCATCTACCGCGAAGGCGTAAAGACGGTAGCGGCCGGCGCCAACCCAATGGCCATGAAGCGCGGAATTGAAAAGGCCATCACCGCCATCTGCGGCAGCATCGACAAAGAAGGCAACCGCGTCAAAGGGGAACTGGACAAGTTCTCCAAGCCCGTCACCGGCGACATGATCGCCCAAGTAGGCACAATCAGCGCCAACAATGACGAGACGATTGGGAACATTATTGCTCAGGCCATGAAGAAGGTGGGCAAGGATGGCGTCATTACTGTGGAAGAGGCGAAGACGCTGGAGACGCAGTTGGACGTTGTCGAGGGCATGCAGTTTGATCGTGGGTACCTCTCTCCTTACTTTGTTACCGATCCGGAGCGGATGGAAGTTTCGCTCGAGAATGCTTACATCCTGATCAACGAGAAGAAGATCAGCTCGATGAAAGATCTGCTTCCTCTTCTTGAGCAGATTGCCAAGAGCGGCAAGCCGCTTTTGATCGTGGCTGAAGATGTTGAGGGCGAAGCATTGGCCACGCTTGTGGTCAACAAGCTGCGTGGCACGCTGCAAGTCGCGGCCGTCAAGGCTCCTGGCTTCGGCGATCGCCGCAAGGCTATGCTGCAGGACATTGCCACCCTCACCGGCGGCAAGGCCATCACGGAAGACCTCGGCATCAAGCTGGAGAACGTCCAGATGTCCGACCTCGGCCAAGCCAAGAAGATCACCGTGGACAAGGACAACACCACGCTGGTCGAGGGCAAGGGTAAGCACTCCGAGATCGAAGGCCGAGTGAAGGAAATCCGCAGCCAGATCGACAAGACCACCAGCGACTACGACCGCGAGAAACTGCAGGAGCGGCTGGCGAAGCTGGTTGGTGGCGTGGCTGTGATCAAAGTTGGCGCTGCGACTGAGACCGAAATGAAAGAGAAGAAGGCTCGCGTCGAAGACGCCATGCACGCTACCCGTGCGGCCGTGGAAGAAGGCATTGTCCCCGGCGGCGGCGTGGCTCTGGCCCGTTGCGTCAACGCTCTCGACAAGCTGAAGCTCGAGGGTGATGAGCAGATCGGTGTCAACATCGTGAAGCGCGCCCTGGTAGAGCCGCTGCGCCAAATCTCAGAGAACGCCGGAGAAGAAGGCGCAATTGTTCTGGGCAAGGTCAACGACTCGAAAGACAACAACTACGGCTACAACGCCCTGACCGGCGAGTACGAAGATCTGGTCAAGGCGGGCGTGCTCGATCCGACCAAAGTGGTGCGCACCGCACTGCAGAACGCCGGCTCGATCGCGTCCTTGATGCTGACCACCGAAGCCCTGGTAGCGGAGATCCCGGAAGAGAAAAAGGGAGCTCCCGCCGGCGGCGGACACGGTGGCGGCGGTATGGAAGGAATGTACTAAGAAGCTGTCAGCTCTCAGCCGCCAGCTTTCAGCTAGAACGTGGCCCCGTGCGCAAGCGCGGGGCTTCGCTTTTGGAGTGGCAAGGGTTGCGTGGGGACGGGCGCCCTCGCCCGTCCAGGCCGAGCGAAGCTCGCCGGGTCTTCGGGATGCTCGGCTCACCTTTTCGAAAAACGTGAAGGGCTACTTTCTTGGCATTGACTGGAATATCGCGAAGACCGCGCCTTTGGGGGTCAGCGATTACCGCAAAGCGGCCCACGCCTTCCATGGTCATGGGCTCCAGGTGAAAACTGGCGCCCGTTTGCTTGGCCTTGGCGGCGATGGCGTCGCAGTTCGAGACTTGAATATACGGAAGCCAATGCGGAGGGCCTGGGGGACGATGCGTGGTTGGTGGAACGCCTCCGATAAACTGCTCGCCGTTCTTTATGTGCAGGTAGCCTGAGGAATCGTGCTCGGATTTTTCCAGCTTCCATCCAAAGAGGCTGGAATAGAACTTCCCCGCTTGCACTGGGTCGGGCGTGCTCAGGTCGGCCCAGCAGAGCGTGCCGTCCACTCCGGTAATCGCGTTCGGTTGTTGCTTCGCCTGCCACAGACAGAACGTAGCTCCGGTGGGATCCTGGACCACGGCCATGCGGCCGACATCGAAGACGTCGAACGGCGGGGCACACACCTTGCCGCCAAGTTCGGAGACGCGTTTCGCGGCCGCATCCGTATTCTCCACCGCAATATAAATGCTCCAATGGGGCGGCATGCCCTTTTGCTCGTTGCGCAGCGTGTATGCGGCAGTGCCAGCGTCACGGCCTGCGAGCTTGAACATGGTGTAGACCTCGCCCGGCCCGATAGGTATGTCGGAGGGAGCCCATCCGAAAAGATTGGTATAGAACTCTTTGGCGGCGCCCTGCTCGGTGGTGGCCAGTTCGAGCCAACAGAAAGAGCCAATCGGATATTTGTCGATGGTGGTCATGGCCAAAGTATATAACTGAAAGCAAGTGCTCGCTTCTGGCTACTGGCTACTGGCTTGAATGGCGAAGCTCGACGGGTCTTTGGTGGCCCGACCACCCTCGAAAAGCGCGAAGGGTGGGGCCCCGGACTAGAGCACACAGACTATTGACCATTGCATAATGTAGCTACACAGGAAACAACTCCGCCTGTTGCCAGAAGGCCACAACCACAGTTGGCCGCTGACGCATTGCGACGCAGAACCAATACAATCAGAGTTCCTGGAAAATCGCTGTTTACGAATTGAGGAACAGGATGGAACATAACCTGCAGCACACAATATCGCTTCTCACTCGCACCCCCGCTACTCTCAATACGCTTCTACGTGATCTACCGGAAACGTGGACGCTCCGAAATGAAGGTGAAAACACTTGGAGCGCGTTCGATGTCGTCGGTCATCTGATTCACGCCGAACGCACGGATTGGATATCGCGGGCGAGGATAGTGCTGCAATTTGGCGAGACTCAGACGTTTGAGTCCTTTGATCGTTGGGGACACCTACGAGAGAGTCAAGGTAAGTCGCTGGGGCAGTTATTGGATGAATTTGCTCGTTTGCGGTCAGAAAACCTGGGCGAACTGCGTGCATTGAATCTGCGGCAAGAGGACCTCGAGCTGCGTGGACGACATCCCGCCCTCGGAGTAATTACTCTGTCCGGGCTGCTGGCGACCTGGGCAGCTCATGACTTAACTCATCTGCACCAGATCTCAAGGGTCATGGCTTACCAATACAGGGAGGCCGTGGGTCCGTGGAGCGGATACCTTGGGGTGCTGCAGTGCGCCGGCCACAGCTCTCCTTAATGAACTCTCCAGATATGCGGTGTTGCGACAACACCCGCCAATCGTAGGCTGCCCATTGGGGCGTCAGTCGTATCAACTCTGCTTTATCTTTGGCCGCACTCGTGGAGGCTGCGGCGAACAGCGCCACAAATGCAGGAGCGGGGATGGCGGAGAAAACGCCATGTCCCTCGACTTCGCTCGGGATGACAGGGAGAGGATTATTTCGGCGCTTTTGCACTGCCGAGCTTTTTGCTCGGCTGGGCGGACGAGGCGTCTGCGCCCACGCCCACGTGGTCCGTGGTGGCGGAACAGAAGGGCCTGGGCGCTTCCCTTCTCACCTTTCGAAGCGCGAAAGGTGGGGCACCCGGCGTTGTTTTGGGCGGCCCCCGGCAAATCTAATTGACGGTGATTTGGACACTAACCGCGTGCCGTCCAGTACCAGTTCCGACTATCTGCACATTAAAGGTACCCCGCGGCGTTTTTCCGCCGGTAGAGAGTCTCAGCGCTGAGGTCGTCCCATTGCTGCCCGGAATCGCGCTGGATGGGGAGAAATTGCACGTGGCAGCGCTCGGCAGCCCGGAGCAGGAGAACGCTACCGCAGAGTTGAATGCACCACCTAAGGGATTGAGGCTGACATTGAATTGAGCTGATTGGCCGTGCTTCACGGTCGCAGCGCTGGGACTCGCCGCGATCGAAAACTCGACGCCGACTCCGCTCAGACTAACACTGGGACTCCTCGCGGTAATGCCGTCCGACCCGCTTACCATAAGCGTCCCCAGGCGAGTGCCCGTCGGAGCGGGAGTGAATGTGACTCCGTCTTCGCCGTTTGCAGCTTTCGCGGACGAGCGTACGAGCCACACGAGCAAAGCAGATTCCTAGTCTGTTAGGATCCACTCTATGTCAACACACTTTCTTTCCCGCCGCTCGTTTCTTGCTTTGTCTGCGATGCTTCCCTGGTCTCTGCGTACGTTTGCGGCGACATCGATTCCGGTCGGTCTCGAGCTATATTCAGTGCGCAATGCCTTGAAAGACGATCCCATAGGCACGGTCCGTGCCGTGGCTCAGATGGGCTACCAGTGCGTCGAATTCTATGCGCCCTATTTCGACTGGACCGAGCCGCAGACCAAGGAGATGAAGAAATTACTCGATGACTTGGGCGTCCGCTGCTTCTCCACCCACAACAGCAGTTCGTATTTCATTGCGGAGAACCTCAAGCGGGCACGCGACATGAACCTGATTCTGGGAAGCAAGTACGTGGTCATGTCGAGTTCCCAGCCCAAACCCGGCTTGGACGGATGGAAGGAGGTTGCGGACACACTAAACTCGGCCGCCGACCAGCTCGAACCGGCGGGATTAAAGGCCGGCTATCACAACCACGAGCTTGAGTTCACTCCTGTCGAGGGCAAGCGCCCTATCGAAATACTGACGAAGAATACAAAGTCATCTGTCATGCTGCAACTTGATGTGGGCACTTGTTTGGAGGCGGGCTCCGATCCGGTGGCTTGGATTCGCGCCAACCCGGGGCGAATCCAGTCCATCCATTGCAAGGACTGGTCGGCCGAGGGTGGAAAAGGCTACACCGTCCTATTCGGTGAAGGCGCGGCAGATTGGAAGAATATTTTCGCCGCTGCTGAAAGCGTCGGAGGGATTGAATATTACCTAGTCGAGCAGGAAGGCAGCAGATTTTCCGAGTTCGACACCGCCAAACGATGCCTTCAGACATTCCGCAGGCTGCGTCCGGTTTAGGTTGAGGTGAGATCAGCGCGAGAAGTCTCAGAGCCTTCCGGGTTCACGACCTCGCGGGCCGTTTCGTGAGTACTTCGACGCCCTTTCCCGGGGGCTCATTGTTTCAGAGACACAGTTAGTCGCAGGCGACAAGCCACCGGTCGACCGTCCTTAAACGCAGGAACGAACTTCCAGCCTGAAGCGGCATTGATCAATTCGGCGTCAACCCATTTCACTTTGCCTGCCGGTTCGGCTGACCGAACCTTTCCCGCAGAATCGATCACCAGATCCACCAGCAATTCCTCGGGCTGATCTTGCCGCTGCGACATCAAGACAGGAGGGCGCCGAAGCAAAATCATATGGGGCGGCATTACCTCCAAGCTGCTCTCTGATTGTGACCTACTCACAGCATCGAAAATCTGTGCGTGTTTCTTTCGGCCCCTTGAGGGTTCTGTAGACTCGCCATCGGTTTGAGCGCGGATTCCGCGAGAACATGCATTCAGAATTGCTGTTCGAATCCGACTGACGTCTCCCGCAGGCCACATTTCAGCAATCGAGCGCCACGCCTCCTCCTCACGTCCACTGTACAGGTAGGCCCAAACGATCTCCAATACTTTAGCCTTTATCATCCTCAATCGATGCAAACGCTCGGCCGAGAATAAGGGCGACGATGTCAACCCGCCGTCCGAGTTCTTGAAATCCTGCAGGTCCTGCGAATGAAGCTCCATCCTTATCTTGGCGATTTCACTGTCAAAATAAGCCTGAAATTCCGAGCTTACGTCCAGCAATCGGCCGTGCGCAAATCGGAGCACGACGGTTGGCGCAAAGTCCAGTTCGCTGCGGGCCAGGTTCTCGAAGCCATTCACCGCGGCGGCGTCGTCGGTCCAGATTTCGACGCTGCCATCGAGGTCCGTATCAGCAGCGCTGAAGAAATCTCCGCCGGTCATGGTCCGCAGCAAATGCGGCGGTTTTTCCAGCGCATAAATCTGATACGCCATACAGCAGTCCCGCTCGGACTTCTTCACTTGAAAGGTGGCCACTGGCACGCCAACACCCAAGTCCACGCCGAATCCATCGACATCAACCTGCGAAGCCTTGTCGGCTACTGGCAATTCCTCTTTGTCCCAACTGAGAGTTGCTGCACAACTTCGGGTCGCGAATGTTCCATTCCGTGCCGCTCCCACCCGGACCTTTATTCCGGTACGGAACTGCGCTTCGAAATTCCCATCCCCCTCGGTGCATAGGACATCGTGCGTTTGGGCGACGCAAACGCTCGACGTCAGGAAGAAAACGAAAAGTAATGCTCTTACCATTGTGCCATCAGCGATTACCCATTTCGTCGGCTGACCATCGGCTGGCGGCTCGACGGTGAAAACGTTGCTGGCGCGGTACGGCTAGAGGGCGACTTACGAAGCGAACTTGCAAAACTTGTTCTCAGGCTGCCCGCCGACCCCGCACTGAATCGCGAAGAGCCCACCGGCCAGCCGTTGGCCCGATGCAGCCTGCGCCGACGCAGTGGTCACGTACAAAGTCCTAAGATCGGAACCTCCAAGCGTGCACGTCGTAATATTTTTCACCGGCATTTCAACCACGTGGTCAATCTTCCCGTCAGGGCTGACTCGGACAACGCATCCGCCATGGTATCGGCAGTTCCACAAATAGCCTTCGGCATCGACGGCAGAGCCATCCGGCAGGCCGCGCTCGAAATCCTCAAAAAACGGCGCTTCGTTTGAAATCGTCCCTGTCCTCGGATCGTAGTCATACATCCAGATGATATTCGCAAGTGTATCCCCAAAGTAGAAACGCCGCCGATCGGGACTCCACGCCAGAGTGTTTGAAATGCCAATGCCTCGCCGGTGTATGGTCACGCTAGCGTCGGGATCGATCCGATGGAGAATACCGTCCTTCCCGCCGGCGTCTCTTGCCGATCCATCGGGGTTCACGTTGTTGCGCATCGAGCCAACCCACAACGATCCCCACGGATCAGCACGCCCCTCGTTGAGGCGAACCGCAGGCCATCCCTCAAGAAGGTAAATAGGTTTATGCCGAAAGTCCGTGGCCGGCTCCCATAAAATCACGCCTGAGCCCAGAACTACGGCTAGCGCTTCATCCCGGTCGGTCAGCGTCAGCGCAGTCACCGGCTCATCGAAAAACCATGTCCGGACACACTGGTCCGCCAATGTGAAACGATGAATCAGGAACCGGTTGATGTCGGTCCAGTAAACCGCCGAATGTGCCGCGTGCCAGACCACCCCTTCGCCGCATACGTCGCCCGTAGGCGCGATACAGACCGGTGGTGAGGTCATTGTCATGGGCAATGAGATCACTGAACCCCGATGCCAGCCAGCAGCCCGCCATCTACCAGGTAATCGCCACCGGTACAAAATGCTGCTCGGTCCGATGCGAGAAACGCCGCCAGCTCCGCCACCTCCTCCGCCGCCCCAATACGCCGGAGCGGATGAGCATCTCCGAAACGTTTGAATACCTCTTCGATGGGCACGCCCGGTGAAAAGTGCTCCGCCGAGCGCTCCAGCATCGGCGTGCGTATGGATCCGGGACTGATCGAATTCACTCGTATATTGTCGGACGCATGATCGAGCGCCAGGGCCCGCGTAAGACTGTGGACCGCTCCCTTCGAGGTCGCATACGCCGCAACCCCGCGCTGGCAGGCATATCCCTGAACCGACGCGAGATTAATGATGGATCCTCCGCCCCGTTTCTTCATCTCTGGAATTCCGAAATGGCCGAGAAGATAGATGCTCCCGACGTTTACCATCATGCACCGGTTCCAGTCTTCCAGATCGGTTTCGACCACCGTACCGAACGGATGAAAGGCAGCCGCGTTTACGATCACATCCAGGCCACCTAAGTCGCGCGCTGCCTTCGCCACTACGTCCCGGACGGCGTCGGTTTGCGTGACGTCGCACCGCTCCACCCGTAGACTGAGCCCATTCACTTTCGCATCGAGCGCCAGTTCCTGGTTGGCGGCCAGTTCGATGCCACACGCCAAAACATCGGCTCCGTCCTTCGCGAAACGCTTGGCAATCGCGCGACCAATGCCAGTCGTTCCGGTCACAATCGCAACTTTGCCTTCAAACTCTTTCATGGACGTCGGCCCCCCCGGCATCTTTGTGACAAACTCCGGCGAGCTGCTGCAAAACTCAAGTTCCCGTAGAGACGAAGCTTGCTACGCCTCGCACCGCGAGCCCAGACGTAGCTTGCTGCATCTCTACAGAAATGTATCCGAGCTAATGACTCTCTCTGGGCACATCCGCGCCGCGGCAGCCAACCAGAAAATCGAGATCTGCGCCCCGATCCGCTTGCAGTACGTGTTCGATGTACAGTCGTTGATACCCGCCACTGGCAACCGGGGCAGGCGGCGTCCAGGCCTTGCGGCGGCGGCTGAGTTCACCTTCCGGTACGCATAGTTCAAGCTTGCGTGCCTCCACGTTCAACTCAATCTCGTCGCCATTTTGCACCAGAGCCAACGTCCCCCCGGCGCTGGATTCAGGGGTAACATGCAACACCACCGTCCCGTACGCGGTTCCACTCATGCGTGCGTCGGAAACCCGCACCAGGTCGGTGATTCCGCGTTCCAGCAGTTTCTTCGGCATGGGCATGTTGCCCACTTCCGGCATCCCGGGATAGCCTTTCGGGCCCGCACCCTGCAAGACCATCACCGAGTTTTCGTCAATCTCCAGCGCATGATCGTCAATGCGCTCTTTGAAATCTTCAATATCATTGAAGACCACGGCCCGGCCGCGGTGTTTGAGCAAACTCGGCGTCGCGGCGGAAGGCTTGATCAAAGCACCTCCGGGCGCCAGATTGCCGCGCAGGACAGCGATTCCCGCCCGCTCCCGAATTGGACTTTCCCGGCTGTGAATCACTTCCGCATTCCAGCAAGGCGCATCGGCAGTGTTCTCACCCATCGTCTTGCCATTCACGGTCAGCGCGTCTTTGTGGATCAGGTCGCCAAGCGCGCGCACAACTGCAGGAACTCCACCCGCATAGTAGAAATCTTCCATCAGGAAACGGCCGGAAGGCATGAGGTTTACCAGGAGTGGGAGCTCGTGACCCAACCGGTCGAAATCGTCCAGTTCGAGTTTCACACCCACCCGTCCAGCAAGCGCCAGCAAATGTAAGACGGCGTTGGTAGAACCTCCAATGGCAGCATTCACGCGGATGGCGTTTTCAAATGCTTTCCGGGTCAGGATTTGCGACATCTTCACATTGTGGCGAACCATCTCCACGATGCGTCTTCCAGCCTCCTGGGCCAACACGTAGCGTCGCGAATCAACTGCCGGGATCGCTGCATTCTGCGGCATCCCCATGCCTAAAGCTTCGACCATACACGCCATGGTGGAGGCCGTACCCATGGTCATACAGTGTCCGGCGGAACGCGACATGCAGGATTCAGCGTCCGCAAAGTCATCGCAGCTCATCTTTCCCGCACGCACATCTTCACTCATCTGCCAGACGCTTGTGCCGGAGCCAATCGGCTGACCACGGAAGTTGCCATTGAGCATGGCGCCTCCGGAGACCACGAGCGCCGGCAGGTCGCAACTCGCCGCCCCCATCATGAGCGATGGCGTGGTCTTGTCGCAGCCACAGAGCAGGACGACTCCGTCCACCGGATTACCGCGAATCGACTCTTCCACGTCCATACTCACCAGGTTGCGGAAGAGCATGGCGGTCGGGCGGATATTGGTCTCGCCCAGCGACATCACGGGAAACTCCAGCGGAAAACCGCCCGCCTCGTAAATGCCCCGTTTGACCCGTTCCGCGATCAAACGGAAATGGGCGTTGCACGGGGTCAGTTCCGACCACGTGTTGCAAACGCCGATGACCGGCCTGCCGTCGAACAGGTTGGACGGAAATCCCTGATTCTTCATCCAGGAGCGATGAATAAAGCCGTCTCTATCCTGCAAACCAAACCACCGGGTGGAGCGGAGAGGAACACTGTTTTTATTGTTCATTGTTTTTGATCGTGAGCCGGTTACATCTTACTTTCCCTGAGGCTGAAATGTACATGTAGATCACCCCTTCTAAATCTCTTTTGGGAGCGTCTGATCAAAACATTGGGTTACTGAAGTTTCACCTGTAGGCTACAAGCGATCCAGGCAAAGCGCACAAAGCCGTATACAATCTCGGGGTCTCGAGGTGGCACCAGCTTGACTGGAACCCGGACCGTTTCGATCGCGCTCGAGACGCTGCGAGCTTGCGCGATAGTCGATCCGAATTTGCCGCAGTGTAATTTGTTGGAGAGTGACGCCATGCATAGACTCATATTGAGCTTCACCCTGGTTTTGTGCTTGGTAGGGCCGATGCGGGCGCAGAATAGCCGGCCGCAAGCAGATCCGCAATTTCAGCAGCAATTTCACGCGGGTCGGGAAGCACTGGCTACGGGCAAGAACAAGGAAGCCTTGGAGGCGTTCAAGAAGGCGAACAAGCTCAAAAACAATTCATGCGCCGACTGCTATATCAACATGGCAGTGGTCTACCTGCGCATCGCCGAGGTCGAAAACGCGGTTACGAACTGTGACAAGGCCCTCGGAGTCTCCGGCGACGACCAGACCAAAGCAACTGCCCATAGCATGAAAGGTACTGCCCTTCTCAGCCTTAGCAATATTGGTGACCAGAACCTGAGGGATGCAGAGGCGGAATACCGCGCCGCTACCGAACTTGACAAGAGTGAACCCATTTTTCACCTGAACTTGGCGACAGCATTGCTGCGCCAATCGAAGGATGAAGAAGCTAGAGACGAGTTAAACCAATGTCTCATGCTCCATCCTGCGAAACCCATAGCCGATCGGGTGAACCAGCTGCTCACAGATCCAAGGCTCGGCCGGGAAAACGTTGCTCCTGATTTCCGCCTGACGACCCTGCAAGGACAGGATATTTCTCTTAGCCAACTCCGAGGCAACATAGTAGTCCTCGATTTCTGGGCCACATGGTGTCCCCCCTGTCGCGCCTCAGTCTCCGAATTGAAAGATCTGACTCGAAAATACGCCAACACCAAAGTCGTCCTTATCAGCATCAGCGGCGACAAGGATGAGAAAGCATGGCGCGATTTCGTCGCGAAGAAGAAGATGGATTGGCCGCAGTATCTGGATACGAACGACAGCGTCATGAGCTCGTTCGCTGTGCGCGCCTTTCCAACTTACATGGTCATCGATGGAGACGGATTCATAAAGCAGAGGATTACCGGTATGAATCCACAGGAAACTGTCGTGCACCGTCTGAAAGCAACCCTCCAGGCGATGCCACAGCTGGAAGGCATGGCTTCGAAATGACTCTCGCAAGCGCCACGGCGGATCCGATTCTGTGGTTCAAGCAAAGTCCGTCAATGCTCCGACATTGGCTCCGGCTCGGCCGAGCCATCGGCGCGTGGGTCGGAGGCAGCGAAGTTCACTTTGGTTTTCGAATTGCGCAGGACTGCTTGCCCGCGGCCCATCGCTGTCGAATATTCTTTTCTCACCTTCAGCTTGTGCCCCTTCTGTCGAAGCTGCTCGAGGGTTCCGGGCTCCACGCGCGACTCAATCAATATGTCGCAGCCAATCCCGTCCTCGGTTGGCCGGGCCGTGAAGCGCGGCTCCGAGAGCGCGGCCTGAATGTTCATCCCATAATCCACAAAATTCGAGACAAATTGCGCATGCGCCAAGGGCTGATTGGCGCCACCCATGATGCCGAACCCGATATGCGTGTCCCCTTGCTCCATGAAAGCGGGAATAATGGTATGAAAGGGCCGCTTGCGCGGCGCCAGCGCATTGGGGTGACTGGGTTCGAGCACGAACAACCCACCGCGGTCCTGCAACATAAAGCCTCGTCCTTTCACCGCCACTCCTGAGCCAAAGGCGTCATACAGACTCTGGATGAGCGAAACGATATTTCCGTCTCGATCGATGGCGGCAAGGTAGGTCGTGTCGCTTCTGGCTGGACTGCCGCTGGCCGCCGTACAATTCGCTTTTTCAGGATCGATCAGCGCCGCGCGCTGCCTGGCATAGTCGTCGGAAAGCAATCCGCGGACCGGCACTTTGGCGAAACGCGGATCGGCGTTGTAACGATACAGATCGGCATACGCCAGCTTCATCGCCTCAATGCGATTGTGCAGTTCCATCGCCGCCAACGGCCCGGCCTTGTCGGCTGGCAGCGTACTCATGATGTTCAGCATTTCCAGGGCAGCCATGCCCTGCCCGTTGGGCGGCAGCTCATAAACTTTCCAGCCGCGGTAGGCAGTCGAAATTGGTTCGACCCATTCTGCGGAGAAATCTGCCAGGTCATCCAGTTGCAAGGTTCCACCCAGCGCCGTCGAAGTGCTCACAATTGACTGCGCAATCTCGCCACGATAGAAGGCGTCCCGGCCCTGTTCCGCAATCAGACGCAAAGTCTTGCCCAGATCGGGATTGGCAAACATCTCTCCCACTTCCGGCACCTTTCCGGCCGGCAGAAAAACCCGCTCGGCCTCTGGCGTCTGCTTCAGGGCCTGCGCGTCGCCTTCCCAGAAATCGTGAATGATTTCCGGCACAGGATATCCATGTTCGGCGAAATAGATCGCAGGGGTGAAAAGGTCCTTCCACGGCAGCCGTCCGAACCGGGCATGGGCCTTGGCCCAGCCGTCCACTGCGCCGGGCACAGTCACGCTGTCGATGCCGGCCTGCGGCATCTGCATCGTCCCTTTCTGTTTCAGGTAGTCGATCGAAAGCCCACGTGGCGCCCACCCGCTGGCATTCAAGCCATATAGCTTGCCGGTCTTCGCGTCCCAATAGAGCAGAAAAAGATCGCCTCCGATTCCGTTCATCATGGGCTCGGTGACGCCGAGTGTGGCGTTCGCGGCAATCGCTGCGTCCAGGGCAGAACCGCCGCGGGCCAGAATCTGCGCCCCTGCCTGAGAGGCCAAAGTGTGGCTGGTCGCCACAATGCCGCCGTCACTGATGACCATCGAGCGGCCGTACGAACGGTCCTGCGCGGAAAGCGGCGAAGCGACAATGAGCAGCAACATCAATAAAGCGTGGGCGCGCGACATTTCCGGTTTCAGCGAAGTTGATTTCATGGGAGATGAATTCATGAGTAACGAATTATAGATGGCTTGGGTAGATTTCGGGCGCCGACCAAGGCTGCAAATGGCCGAGGAACTCCAACTCTTCCCTCGCCTTGCTCCCGCCAAATCAGCATTTAAGCTTCGCTTCAGGAAACAACTTTTCCTACTTCCGAGGGTTTAATCAATACGAGAATGGAGGGTGCTGAAATGTTAAAGAAAACTGCACTTTCACTGTTCGGGCTGGCGCTAATGGTGGTCTGCATCAATCCGCCCCAAGCTCATGCTGAAGTGGTCATCGCGCTGGGAACAGTCTACCCGCGCCCGGTTTACGTTCGTCCGTACCGGTATGTTGCGCCGCCACCCTATTTCGCTTACGGGCCGAGTCCTTACGCCTATGGGCCAGTTTTTGTTCGCCCCGGTTGGGGTTACCCCGGCTACTATCGGCCAGGATATTGGGGTCCGCGGAGATTCGAACACCGCGAGTTCGTTATGCGTCGCCCCTACTGGCACCGGTAAGAAGTTCCAAATTGACCTGACGCGGCTCCCGCCGCGTTGCCCCGCCCTTTGCCTCCACACTCCACGGCGAAGGGTGGACGACGGAGTGATCGCCAGCCGAAGTCGTGCCCTTGTTAAAACGATTGTTGAGGTTAGCTCGTCAATGCCGGTAAGCGGGCACGGAGCGATAGGTGGTGCAGACCCTGTTCGCGACAACTGTCGCGCCGGGCGGCACCATTTGGGGCAAATGCCCCCGAAAGCAATCTGCGGGGTTTCAGTAAGCTACTCGGGCAAGGGGATGCGATAGATATTCCGCCGTATGTTGTGCCGGGTGTAGGAGTAGTAATTCGGTCGAACGGCTGACTCAATCTCTTGCGGGATTACGACAACTCGCTTATCCGCCTTCAAACGATGCGGGCGAGTGTTCCTTGGCCTTGTAAACGACGCCCATCCCGCCGCCGCCGAGTTTCTCGAAAATGCGGTAATGAGAAATGGTTCGCCCGACGTCGAGCGTCAGAGCGATAAGTGATATATGTTTTTCAC
>Ga0070706_100000451_pt1 | contig 49196 bp, 41 predicted proteins | sample KBSK5501metaG_FD_65476 | JGI IMG/M metagenome (GOLD analysis project Ga0070706, IMG submission 65476) | Corn, switchgrass and miscanthus rhizosphere microbial communities from Kellogg Biological Station, Michigan, USA - KBS K5-50-1 metaG | ecosystem: Host-associated > Plants > Roots >... | reverse complement strand
TTTGAACGAGCCAAAGTCCTGGTACCACGCTCCCTGGGGATCAGTTTGGGGACTACCTAGGCCCGGACGCCACTTTTGCTTCGCTCGGGGTAGCTCTCTCGCCCCGCTAAGGCAGGCTCGCCTTAGCGTCTTCGCCAACTGAGAACGGCCGGGCCTTCGCCCGGCTGGGCGGGTGGGGACACCCGCGCGAGCGGCGGCGCTGTGAGCGAGCCTGTTACGCGGGCCGTGCTGCGATGGCCATGCTGTGACGGGGCGTATAATGAGCAACTTGCGCCCATGGAAAACACAACACAGTACGAACTTCGCCTGGCCGAGCGCATGTCGCGGCTGGGCACGGAAACTGCCTTTGAAGTCCTGAACAAGGCGCGTGCCCTGGAACGACTGGGTAAGAAGATAATCCATCTCGAAATCGGCGAACCCGACTTTGATACGCCGGCGAATGTGGTGGGAGCTGGGATTGATGCGTTGCGCCAAGGCTGGACTCACTACGGGCCGTCGGCCGGTCAGCCCGAGCTGCGCCAGGCGATTGCTGAGGATGTGAGTCGCTCGCGCGGGATAAAGGTCACGAGCGATGAAGTTGTGGTTGTTCCTGGTGGTAAACCTATCATTTTCTTTACCTTGCTTGCCTTAGCTGATGTTGGAGATGAGATCATTTATCCCAATCCCGGTTTTCCGATTTACAAGTCCATGATCGATTATGTGGGTGCGCGGGCGGTGCCGATCCGCCTGCGGGAGGAGAGGGACTTCGGCTTCGATGTGGACGAACTGGCGTCGCTGATTAGCGATCGCACCCGGCTCATCATTCTGAATTCGCCTCACAATCCGACCGGGGGTGTGCTCGGCAAGCAGGACCTCCAGGACATCGCCGCGGCCATCGGTGATCGCAACATTATGGTGCTCTCGGACGAGATCTACAGCCGCCTTGTTTTCGATGGCCCACACTATTCGATCCTGTCCGTGCCGGGATTTCAGGAGCGAACGATTCTGCTCGACGGTTTCTCGAAGACCTATGCCATGACGGGTTGGCGCATGGGTTATGGAGTGATGCGGCCGGACCTTGCGACCCACATCACGCGGCTGATGACAAATTCGAATTCGTGCACGGCCAGCTTCACGCAGGTGGCCGGGATTGAGGCGATCCGCGGCGATCAGTCGTCGGTAGACCATATGCGAGCGGAGTTCCAGCGCCGACGGGATGCTTTTGTGGCCGGGCTGAACCGGATCAAGGGCTTCTCTTGCCGCATGCCTAAGGGAGCCTTCTACGTATTTCCTAACGTCACCAAGACGGGCTGGAAATCGAAGAGGCTGGCCGATGCGCTTCTGGACGAAGCGGGCGTGGCCTGCTTGTCCGGGACTGCCTTCGGGGATTTCGGGGAGGGCTATTTGCGCTTCAGCGTGGCCAATTCACTGGAGAACCTGAGTCAGGCGCGGAAGCAGATCGATGACTGGACCAAGGGGAACCTCTAGTCCGAATATGGCTTTCGAATCGTCGCGGAGGACAAGAGACATGCTGGGCTGGTTGCTCAAACGGCGGCTGGCGTCGTTCCAGAAAGAATTCAACTATGATCCGCGATATGTGCTCGACATCTTTGAAGCCAGCCCCCGGGCTTTTTTTCGCTTCTCCTGGATGTCGGGGCTGGCAGCGCACCGGGAAGAAGTCTCCGAGGAAGCCTGGTACGCGGCCAAACTGGTCGCTACTCTGGCAGAGGATTGCGGGCCGTGTGCTCAACTTGTGGTTACCATGGCGGAGCGGGATGGTGTAGGCCCCGCTTCCTTGTGCTCGGTGCTTGCCGGCAACGAAGCTGCGATGCCGCCGGATACCGCCCTCGGATTCAAGTTCGCTGAGGCAGTGCTGCGGCGCGATATCGCGGCGGCGGATCGTCTCCGAGCTGAAGTTATATCTCGTTGCGGGAGCAAGGGACTGGTGTCCCTGGCTCTAACCATAGCTGCCTCGCGAGTATTTCCCGCAGTGAAGTATGCACTCGGGTACGGCCACGCCGGCACACACGTAAATCTTGCAGGATCAGACATGGCAATTCATCGCTAATTCGTGTCTGAGCTGCCACCACAGGAGTCGCGGTTAATGCCAAAACCGAAATCTTCTCGATCAAGGCTCGAACCCAAGGTTAGCCGACCACTCATGCCGGGATACGGGCTGCCGGAGAACAAGAAGGGACTGCTTCCCTGGAAATGGGCTGAGCAGCGACTCAAACAAAGTCACAATTATTGGATCACGACGGTGAAGCCGGACGGGACGCCGCACACGATGGTGGTATGGGGCTTGTGGTTCGATGGAGCCTTCGTCTTCAGCACCGGCCGTCAGTCACGCAAGGCCCGGAATCTGGCTGAAAATCAGAACTGCGGGGTTTGCACCGAGCACGCGCACGAGGCGGTGATCGTCGAAGGCACGGCCGGACTGGCCGAAGTGCCTCTCCGCCGCGAATTCCTAAAGAAGTGTCAGCGTAAGTACAACTTTGACATGGCCGGGATGGAGAAGGACATCCTCTCGATGAAAGAGCCCGTGTTTGCGGTTCGGCCTCGCGTGGTATTTGGACTGTATGAGAAGAAATTTGTGGGCAGCGCTACGCGGTGGAAGTTCACCGGATAGTTCTGCTTGGTAAATACTCTTGGTACGTGGAAGGGTGCGCGGCTTGAAACGACGAGTGGTGATCACGGGGATGGGAACGGTCAGTCCTAACGGCGTGGGGAACGCCGCGTTCTCCAGCGCGGTCTTACAGGGGAAGAGCGGGATTCGACGCATTACCCGTTTCGATCCCTCCGAAATTCCGGTCCAGATCGCGGGTGAAGTGCCGGACTTCGACGAATTGGCCTGGGTGGAGAAACGCGAACGCAAGCACGTATCACGGGTATTGCCGCTGGCACTGGCGGCCGCGACTGAAGCCTTAGGCACGGCGGGCATTGACGCGGCTTCCCTGCCGCTCGAGCAGAGGCGCCGGTTCGGGGTGATTTTAGGTTCAGGCGGAGGGTCACAGGAATTTACTGAAGAGCAATACCGGCTGTTCTTTCATCAGCAGTATAAGCAGATGAGCCTTTTCTGCGTGCCCACCGGAGTCATGGGATCGCTTTCGAGCGAACTCAGCGTGCGCTTTGGATTGCGGGGGCCCAGTCACATAGTTACGACGGGATGCACGTCGTCAACAGACGGGTTTGGATATTCGGTGAGGCAAATACAGTCCGGGCGGTTGGATATGTCGCTCAGCGGCGGCGCGGACGCCCCCATCTCGCTGGGCATCGTGAAAGGTTTCATCCTGATGAAAATTCTCACTGACTCCTGGAACCACGCTCCGGAGCGGGGTTCACGGCCGTTTTCAGTGGACCGCGATGGTTTCGTGGTGGCCGAGGGAGCCTGGATGTTCGTACTCGAAGAATACGAACATGCCCGCGCCCGCGGCGCGAAGATCCTCGCCGAGATATGCGGCTATGGCTCTACCTGCGAAGCGTTTCATCGCGTGCGCTTGCAGGAATGCGGTGAAGAACCGGCCCGGGCGATTGGTCTGGCGATGAAAGAGGCAGGCATTGGGGCGAAGGACGTGCACTACGTGAATTTGCACGGGACCTCAACCCAGTTGAATGATCGCATCGAGACCCGGGCGTTGAAGCTGGTGCTGGGTGAACATGCGCGGGAGGTGCCAATGTCGGCGCTAAAGTCGCAGATCGGGCATCCCCAGGGGGCGTGTGGAGCGGCGGGGGTGGCAGCGACCATCGTAGCCATGCAGAATGGACAGATTCCGCCGACCATAAATCTGGAAACACGGGATCCGGAATGCGATCTCGACTACGTTCCGGATATTGGGCGCAAGAAGGCAATCGAGTACGCCGTGTGCAATTGCATCGCGTTCGGCTCGAAGAATTCGGCGCTGGTGCTGAGGAATTGCGCTTGAAATGCTGGTTGGTCGTTAGCCAACCCTAAAGATTCCCATGCTGCGAGCGGTGTTTTTCCAGGCTGACCCCGGCTTGCCAATTTCTGATGCCCGGAGCGCCTTGGCCAACGACCAACAACCAAGCAACCAACGACTTCTACGATTCCAAAAGGTGCAACACCGTGCTCTCGACCTTCGGCCAGGCAGTCGAACGGGGATCGACCAGATCGAAATGTCCCGCGGTGGAGATTTCCAGATAGTGCACGTTCTCGCCGCGTTTTTTCTTCTCTTCGGTATAGTTGCGGCTCAGGAACGGCGGGACGGTATCGTCTGCGGCGCCGTGGATCAGCCATTGCGTCGTTTGAGAAACTTTCAGTTGCATAGGGTCGGCTTCGCGGTAGTGCTCGGGAACGCTGCGGGGCTCGCCTCCCAGGAAGTCCACCACTGCGTTGTCGCTGAGATGAAGCTCCCAAGCCTGCTGCAAATCCACGACGCCAGCGAGCGACATCACGCGCTTAAGCGACGCCTCGTGAGCGGCAAGACAAAGCGCCAGTTGCCCACCTGCGGAATGGCCTACTACAGTCACCTTCGAGGAATCCAGCTTGTAGCGTTGGGCGATCTGTGAGACGTAGCGGAAGCCACTGCGAACGTCTTCGAACGTGCCCGGCCAACCCCCGCCCGGGTTGCCCACCCGGCGATACTCCAGGTTCCAGGTGGCCAGTCCGCGGGCGGTCAGGGCGGCGCAAAGATGTCCTCCGTGCTTGAGATCGTACTTTGCTCGCCAGTAGCCGCCGTGAACGTTGATGACCAGTGGGAACGGGGCGCCGGTCTTCGGCAAACGCAATTCACCGAACTGATTGGGATCGGAACCGTAGGGCAAGCGGGCGTCGGCCGGTGGCGGAGGTAGAGTGAGTATATCGTCTGCCGAATGAGGAATCAGAGGTCGATTTCCGTTCTGGATTTCCGTTCTGGATTTCCGGTTTCGGATTTTAGTTTTAGGCTCTTAGTTCCCAGTTCCTGGTTGCTAGCTTCTATTGGTCTTTGAGCTTCAACTTGGACTTGTTTTCTTCAATAAATTCACGGAGCTTTTCGGCGGCGGCGAGCAGTCGGGTCCACTGTTCGTAGTAGAGGGTCACGGGAAAACGCCCTAGTCCGTAGACACTCACGCCTCCCTTTTCGCTGACCCGGAATTCCAGGCTGCCGGTACGCCGCGGGCCTTGCTTCTCCAGTTCAGACAGGCGGGCTTTAAGCTCTTCATAAGTCGGTTCAGGCATGAAATTACCTCGAAACTTGACGTTGTAAACACATGATAGAGGTTGGAGCGGGGAACGTCGAGTCGGGTAGAGAGAAAGAGCCGGGCGGGATCGTCCGGCTGGCGTTGACGGGAGGTTTACTTGGGCATCTATACGGTATCGACAACATGGATTACACCGTTGGATTGGAAGACGTTGGGGTTGGTCACCAATGTGGTGACGCCCTTTTCATCTTTCAAGATGATGCGATTGCCATCTTGTGATGCCCAGAGCTTGCCACCTTCGACTGTGGTGAGTTCCGCCCTGCCCTTGCCCGCTTCGATCTGCTTCTTCAGATCAGAGGCGCTCAGTCTGCCCGCCACTAAGTGGTAGGTGAGAATCTTCGTCAGTGTGGGTTTGTTCTCCGGCTTCAACAGCGTGTCTACAGTGCCGGCCGGCACTTTCGCGAAGGCTTCGTTGGTGGGGGCGAAGAAGGTGAACGGTCCCGCGCCTTCCAGAGTTTCGACCAGTCCGGCGGCCTTACCGCGGCTACAAGCGTGGTGTGATCGGCGGAGTTCACCGCTTTCTCGATGATGTTTTTGGTGGGATACATCTCGTGGCCGCCGACCGCGGGATTGTGCACTCCGGCCACGGCTGAAGTTACTGCGATTGCGAGTGCCGCTGTCAGAAGTGCAAATGTTTTGTTCATTGTCGTTCATCCTCTGGGGAGTCAATTTTGACCTTCACTACAATTACGGGTGGTTTTTGAATTCGGATTGATTCCAAATTCTCGACGGGAGCGAAATCCTTTTTGTTTCCTGACGCGTACGGTCAGCGCTCAACGAGAAAGACGAGTTTTGCAATCGAGCCATGGACCGGGAAGAGAATTAAGACGAGGGCTGATGGGAAACACGGGTCAAATTGGAGCGGGAGACGGGGATCGAACCCGCAACCAACGGCTTGGGAAGCCGCTACTCTACCATTGAGCTACTCCCGCCCCGGTACTGTAAGTTTATTCTACCAGCCATCCGAGTGTTTTTCCCACGGGCGCATTTCTCTGGCGGGTCGCGCATCACAGAGATGCAAAATAGTGGTGATTCAAGTCAAACCGAAATGTGATGCCCGCTCGGTTCCCATCTTCAGTAGGTGAGGAGGCTTCATTGGTTCACCCCGCGCCCAAGCTTTCGCAAGGGACGCAACAAATCGGAACAAAAGGTAGATCTAAGGGGCGGCGTTAGGCCCCTGTCTTGCCGACTCCATAGAGCGCTGCCACGATTTCCGCGTCACTCTATTCAGAATGATGCTTATGGGTTAGTCATCGAGGCAATTCGTGAGGTTGCGAGCCATTCTACTTGCGGCTTTGGAGGTGCGCCGAACAAACACTGAACCGCGACAAACGTATGCGGATCCCAAGGCGGGAAAGAAATTTATAGTTTCTCGTTTGAGGGCCGCCCGAAATTCACTCTACGGTTGTGGCTGATAGCACGGCGCTCCAAACATGAGTTTCACAGTCTGTCCCTTCTCGTACATTGATCAACAGCGCAGGCCGGAAACATGCGAGGCAGTGCCATCCTCGTGCCGGTCGCTCGGATAGACGATGCCCGCAGAACCTTCCTTCACCCGCAGAACCTTCCTTCAGGAGTACACCCGCCAGGAGCTGGGAACTCCGATAGAATTGTCTTGATCCCGCAAGCTCTCATCGCCCCGGATATCATGCAAATCAGCCCGAAACTCGCCGAGATAATCCGCCGGGATTCTGCTCGCCGTACGATCGATTGTATGTTTATTAAGTCATTTATAAACAGTCACATAGCTGCCTCTCTACATTGTGGATGCAAAAATACTCCCATTTACATCCAATCTGGAGTATATTCGTAGTCACTCGAGGGGAGTCCAAACATGCCCGCCGTTGCAGCTCGAAAAGTACAAAAGAAGGTAGCACGGAAGCCCAAGTTTCAGGCTGATCTGGCACCCATGGAAGACCGCATCGTCCGTTCCCTGAAGGAGGAGTTGCAAGTAAGCAGCAACTCCGATTTTATGGCGGACGCGGTCGCACTTTTCCACTGGGCGGTGGCGGAGCGGAAGCGGGGACACAGGATCATCAGCGAAAGCACAACCGGGGAGAAACAGATCCTGGTGCTGCCCCGGTTGGAGAGAGTAGCTCCGGAAGCTGCGCTGCCGGTTGTAAAAATTGATTGGAGCGAAACGGAATTAGAAAGCTTGATGAATCTGACGGCCGCAAGACCGGCACAACCGACGGAGGCGCTGGTTCGGTTCATGAGGAATTGATCCTTGGCCGTCATGGTGCGGCGGCTGGAAGAGGCCGATGTCGTCGAAAATTTCGACTGCAACGACCCGGCGCTCAACAGTTATCTAAAGAAACACGCCTGGAGCAATCAGCAGAAAAGTTTCATCGGCGTGACTTATGTTGTGGTGGATGAGGCTGCGCCACAGACCGTGCTTGGCTACTTCACGCTCGCCACTTCCAGTATTCCACGGGACGCGTTTCCCAAGAAACACGTGCGCGGCCTGCCGACCTATGATTTGCCCCTCATCCTGCTGGCCCGTCTGGCCGTGGATCATCGCTTCGAGGGCAAGGGCCTCGGAACTCTACTGCTCAAGGGAGCATTTAAGATCAGCTTGAACATCGCGGAAAGAGTGGGTTGTCGCTGCATCATCACCGAGGCTTATCCCAACAAAGTGGGTTGGTACGCAAGGTACGGATTCGTTTCGCTGGAAGAGAGTGCTGAGAATAAGCCGACGCGGCGGATGTTCTTGGACATCCGGACTCTCAGGCTGGCCGCAACAGGTGGAGCCCAGGATTAGCGATCCCGCACAGGCAAATCTCGCCTTGGGAGCATTTAGAGCAGCGGCAGCATTCCTGGTTAGCGGCGCTTGAGAGCTTCCAGCTCTTCTAAGGTGCGGGGCCAGTCCGATCCTAATAGTCGAGACAGACCCCGGTCCGCGAGGACTCTGCCACCAGTTTGGCATCGCGGACAGTAGTTCGTTTCTTTGTCGGCGTAACGAATACGCAGAACCGTGTCGCCACATCTCGGACATGGCTCGCCGTAGCGCCCGTGGACGGCCATCTCTTTGCGAAACGCGGTCACCTTTTCGGGAAATTCGCCTTCGGCGCAGAGTCTGTCCACCCACAGCTCAAGCGTTCGCCAGGCCGAATCGAACAATCTCGCCCACTCGTGCGGTTCCAGCTTTTGCGTAAGCGCGAGGGGCGACAATTGCGCTGCATGTAGGATCTCATCCGAATACGCGTTGCCGATACCACTCACCAGACGTGGATCGGTGAGCGCTCTCTTAAGTGTATGGTTTTCCGCCGTGAGGGCGGCGTGAAACGAATTGAGATCGGTAGAGAAGATGTCGATTCCTCCCGGGTCAACCGACTGCAAGCCCTCCCTGCCACTGAGGATGTGTAACGAAGCGCGGCGCTTTGAGCCGGCTTCAGTCAGCACCAGAGAACCATTGGGAAAATCGAACGCTGCCAGACTCTGACGGCCGACTAGTTTTGCCTCTGGTGCCCGCCAGTGCAGTCGGCCGGCAATCATCAGGTGAAGGGCGAGCCACAGATCGTTGTCTACTCCGACTACAATGCGCTTACCGATTCGCCGCAGTTCGCGCACGTGCCGGCCCTCCACACTGGCAAGCGGCGGTTGCGTGGTTCGCAGCAGAAAGGCGCTCGCCAGCCGTACCCGTTCGAGTGGCTGACCGACTATGCGTGGCTTGAGGGCACTGATGTAGGCGACAATATCCGGCAGTTCTGGCATGGATATCAGTTTAGCGAACTGGCCAGAAGAACCAGTCATCCAATTTGCTTCGTGGTGCTTGTCGGTGACGATTCAGGAAAAAGGAAGTTCAAGAAACGCGTCTAGCATTTGTGCGGGCCCTCCATGCCCGCGACCGATGCTAGACGGCTAACGCCCTTGATCCCCATACTGCAAAAGTAATCCCTGATGAAGGAATAGCCGTTGTCTTCCTCCGTAGACACCAAGGACCGAAGTTATGATGTACTTGGCGCCGATAGACGTTGCGTACTCCATGGCTTCGGTTGCCGGCCCTCTGCCGAAGTTGTGAACGCTGCCGCAGTGCAGACGGCGAGGCGGTTTTGAAAAAAGGCCACGCTTGCAACAGCCGTACGCAAATCGAATCGTCCGGCTATTGCGGAAGCGCAAAGGCTACGTAGACTCCACCGGACGAAGACTTGGGATCCTTACCGCCTCCTGCGGCGATCACAACGAACTGGCGGCCGTTTACCTCATACGTGACGGGAGTCGCGTTGCCGGAAAATGGCAGTGTCGTCTCCCACAGCAATTCGCCCGTGGACTTATCGAATGCCCGAAATTTCTTATCGAAGTTGGTTGCGCCAATGAATATCAGGCCACCGGCCGTCACGATCGGCCTCCCGTAGTTTTCCGTGCCCGTGTTGTTCTCTCCTTTCGTGGCAAGATCGGGGTATTCGCCCAGAGGAATCTTCCAGGCATATTCGCCGGTGTTGAGATTAATGGCGTTCAGCGTACCCCAGGGAGGTAGGACCGCTGGATATCCCTCCGGGTCCAAAAACTTGTGATATCCGGTGAAGCGATATTTCATGGCGACTGGAGGCGGTCCGCCGCTGGCGAGTTCCTTACTCTCACCGCTCATGAGATAGATCGCCAGAGCGAACATCTGATCGTCAGAAAGGTTGGGGAACCCAGGCATCCTCCCTTTTCCGTTCTTGATGGTGGCCGCAATCTGCTGGGGAGCCAGTCGGTCTCCCACTCCCACGAGCGAAGGGGTGGCAGGGGGCGAACCCATCATCTTTTCGCCGTGGCAGACGCCGCATTGGTTCAAGTAAATGCCCTGAGCGCTATCCTCGCCGGTGTTGGGTGTCAGTGCGCCGGTCCACGCCACGTCGTTCGCATTCACGTAAATGATTCCCGTTGCCGGATCTACCGCTGCGCCCCCCCACTCCGCGCCGCCGTCGAAGCCTGGAAAGACAACAGTATCTGTCCCGACACCGAAGGGAACGAACTGTCCCTCACTTCGGAACTTACGGAACTTTTCCAATGCCCACTGATGGACCTCAGGCGTTCGGTTGGTAAGAAGATCCTCGGTAAGAAGCTGGCGAGCGTAGGGCTTGGGGAGGGTGGGAAGAGGCTGTTCGGAAGCGGCCACCTCGCCCGGCACCGTGCTCGGAGGGTATTTGTGATACTCAATCGGAAAAAGGGGGGTCCCGTTGGTTCGATCGAAGACATACACAAAACCCTGTTTTGTGGTTTGCGTGACCGCGTCCACGTCTTTCCCATCGCGCTTCACAGTGAGCAGGACAGGAGCCGCAGGAAAGTCGCGGTCCCAAATATCGTGACGGACTCCCTGAAAATGCCAGATTCTCTCGCCGGTCTGCGCACTTAGAGCAATCAGGCAATCCGAAAATAGGTCGTCGCCAACGCGATCCGCGCCGTAGAAGTCAAACACGGCGGAACCGGTTGGGACGTAAACAATTCCACGCTTGGGATCAAGCGCCATGCCTGCCCAATTGTTGGCGGCACCACCGGTCTTCCACGCATCCGTGGGCCAAGTTTCGTACCCGAACTCTCCTGGGTGAGGGATGGTATGAAACGACCAGCGCAGCTTTCCGGTGCGCACGTCGAAGGCGCGGACACTGCCCGGCGGTGCAGGAGGGGTTTCGGGATTCCGGCCACCGACAATCAGCAAATCCTTGTAAACGATCCCCGGACTGGTCAAGTAAACCGACTGCGAAGAGACGGGCTGGCGGTCGAGGTTGTCGCGTAAGTCAATTCGACCCTGGTCTCCGAAGCTTGAGATGGGCTGGCCGGTGATTGCGTCCAGGGCATAGACAAAGTTCATTACCCCAACCAGTATGCGCTTGTCCTTGCCATTGCCATCGGCCCAGTAAGCAAGTCCGCGGTCCGGTTGGGTCCCTAGCACTCCAGAGTCAAACTTCCAAAACAGCTTGCCGGTCGTGGCATCCAGGGCGAAAACTTTCTGTGTTGGCGTGATCCCATAGAGCACGCCCTCGACCACAATCGGGCTGGTCTGCAGGCCGCCTTCTTCCTGAGAGTCGAAGCTCCACGCGACTGCCAACTGTTTTACGTTATTGCGATTGATCTGCGCCAAGGCGGAATAATGATTGTTCTCCGCAGCTCCGCCGTACCTGGTCCAGTCTCCCTGCCGCTGCGACGGGTTCCGACTCACCTGGGCCTTTCCAACCACCGACGTCGACACGGATTTCGCGGCAGGGGTCTTCTCATTGAGCTGCCGGATGAAGTGAACCAAACCCTCAATCAGCGCGCTGTCCAGGCTACGCCCGAAGGATGGCATGTTGCCTTTCCCCTCGCGGATGACCTGGAAGAGCGCCGAATCCGGCTGGCTTTGAACTTGAGGAGAACGCAAATCTGGGACCTTCGGGCCCTTCCCTATCGGTGTACCTGTACCATCGGAACCGTGGCACCCAGCACAGCTGTTTTTATAGGACTCTGCCGCTGCCACGGTCTCACTGGACAATCTAGAGGCTGCAGCGAACCCCAGTGTTGCTGCCGCAAAGGCAACTGCGACTAGCATCGCGGTTTTCCAAAATCGCATGCCGAGCACTGGCGGGGTTCTGGTCATCGATTCACGGTAGAAATTTTCAGGAGCAATCAAACTATCTGCGTTGCCGTTTTGCGAATGTGAACTGAATGCCAATGAGTGTGTACACCCGTACCTTCGCAAATTCGGCGAAGCGCCAGCAACACGAAGTTAAGGCACTACCGGCGCGGGTGGCCGGCTGTTCAGTTTCCCGTGGAGCTAATCCGCCAAATCGCGTTGTAGGTGTCGTCGGTAACCAGAAGCGAGCCATCCGGAGCGACGGTTATGGCAACCGGGCGTCCCCAGACGTGCTCATTGTCTACGACGAACCCGGTCATGAAATCCTCGTATTCACCAGTGGCGTGTCCGGTCTGATGCAGAGGTATGCGGATCACCTCATAGCCAACGCGAACCGACCGGTTCCAGGAGCCATGCTCGGACGCAAAAATATCCCCCTGATATTCCGCCGGGAATTGTTTGCCATCATAGAACGTCAGTCCAAGCGATGCGTTATGCGGATGCAAAATCACGTCCGGGGTAATGACTTTGTCTTTCAGCTCGGGATGTTTTCCGCCGTGCCGCGGGTCCTGATGGCTGCCCATGTACCACCATGGCCAACCGTAGTAGCCACCCTCCTGCACGTGGGTGATGTAGTCGGGAACCAGGTTGTCTCCCAAGCCGTCGCGTTCGTTGACAGAACACCATAACTCGCCCGTCTTCGAATTAAGGGCTAGTCCGACGCAGTTGCGGATTCCATAGGCAAAGACTCGCATCTCCGAACCATCGGGGTTGAGTTCGAGGACATCGGCGCGGTTCTTTTCCCCCGGAGTCACATCCGGGTCGTCCACGTTCGAAGCCGAACCCACGGAAACGAACATTTTCTTGCCATCCGGTGAAAACTGAATATCTCGCGTCCAATGGCTGTCGCCACCGGGTACATCGGCAATGTGCTCCGCCGGCCCGCGGGCCTGCGAATCGCCGCTCTGATAGGGGAAGCGCACGATTGAGTCCGTATTGCCCACATAGACCCACTGCGGATTAGGCCCGGGAGGATAGAAGTTGATGCCGAACGGTCGGTTCAGGCCACTGGCGAAAACTGCCATTTGCTCGGCTTTGCCGGAGGTGGTGATGCCGCGGAAAACTCTGATGTCGCCGATTTTGGACTCGGATACGAAAAAATCGCCATTCGGCGCCGTGCGAATCATCCGTGGACCATCAAGGCCGGCGATGTACTCTTCCACTTTGAAGCCTGCTGGGACCTGGGGCCATGCGCCTTCAGGACGCGCGACGACTTTCGGTCCGTTGGGGGCCGAGGGGGTCGCGAAAGGAGCAGGAAGATCCTTTAGCGTGATCTTGCGGCTTTGTCCGGGTTTCTCATAGCGGTAGTCGGTAAACGGCGCGTGCGGCGGCGGGGCGCTCAAGCGTGCCGATTTCTCGGGTGCCGCTGGTTTGCTGTTTGCTCGCACGGACTGCGGCAGTCCCAGGGTTTTTGCATAGTTCACGATCAACCAGCGTTGCCGCTGGGGCAGCGTTGCCCAAGACGGCATGCCGTTGTTTACATCGCCCTGAGTGATGAACCAGAACAGCTCGCCAGGTGTTGCGGCCTTGATTTTTTCCTGCGCCAGGGGGGGAATATTGCCCGAACCTTCGCCGTTTTCGCCGTGGCAGCGGGCGCAGCGCAGATGATAAAGCGACTTGCCAGCCTCGGGCGGCTGCGCCTCGTAGGGGTTTTTCATCTGCTTGGCTGATGCGGGAGCGTTATGGAAATTGGAGTTTTGAGCCGCAATCCATGGAGTTATCACGAAAGTGGCGACGGCAAGTGTTGCGAGTAAAGCTGTCACAATGCGGATGCTGGCTTTCAAACTTTCCTCCATTGGTGGCCGTTAGGCGCAAACCGTGCGGATACAGCTGTCAGCGGAACCGAAAGGCGTCAATAGGCTTTAATTTTAATCACAAAATAGTTGAATTCGTGCGCGCCCTCCAAAACAACCTGGTGGGGTACGCGGGGAGGAATACGGACCACGTCCCCGGCGGCAAGCTTCCTGCGGGCACCACCCTGGATCGTCCCGTTGCGTTTTTCGTGAGGGCTGACGGTCTCTCCATTCAGCAGGGTGCCGCCGACAATCAGCGTCGCTGTGCCGGATTGCACGAAGAAAACGTCAGCCTGAGTTTCATGCCATTCGGGCGGGCCGTCGGCTTCCCGGCGAACCAGCAAAGCGCTGTCATTGGGGAAATCCACAACCTGCTGCACCGCAAAGTGGTGCGGATCGGCGGCAGCATCGTCATGCATTTTTTGCTCATACTGTTTGAGTGATGCGGGCGTCCATAGCTCGAATCCGGGCGCTGCAGCTTCTTGGGCCGCCACAAAAAGCAAAGGGATTGCAACTGCCCAAGGCAGCCAGAATCTTCGGATCGGAATCCTCATGTCGGAATCGTTTCCTTTGCTCTTGCCGTCGAAACACTCCAGTCCGCCGTAGGGACATAGCTTGCTATGTCTGCTGGCGACGCCCCAGACGTAGCAAGCTAGGTCTCTACGCAAAATGTATCAGGCGATGCATTCTCCACGTACCCGTCGCTGTTCGTCTCTCGGAGCCAGGCAAGATGGTTGCCAACACGTATAGGTACAACTGTTTGTTTTCAGGCACGAGGAGGCGTCTTGCATCCGAGATCGGGGAACACGCATTCGTGCGTCACAACTCAATCCTTTAGATTTGCTAAAGTAACCCTGTCAGATTGAAAAGATAGGCAGCGGCGTCGCGGGTGTCAAATTGAAAAAGCTAAAGGAACGTTTCAGGCAGACTAAAAGGATGATTGCGCCGAAGACTGTGGTTCTTGGTTGAATGTATAACCCGGATTGGAGAGAGTCTATGGATATCCACCAGCTCGAACTCTTCCTCGCCGTGATGGACTCTCCCAGCATGACCCGGGCAGCAGAAAAAGTCTTTTTGTCGCCGGGTGCGGTCAGCCTGCAGCTGCACAACCTGGCCGACGAACTCCACACGGAACTGTTTGTGCGCAGCGGTAAACGGCTGATTCCTACGCCCGCCGCCTTGCGTCTGGCTGAACATGCCAAAACCCTGGTTCAATTGACCAGCCAGATCAAGCAGGAGTTTGAGAACGACTTGGCGAAAGACACGCGCCCCTTCCACTTCGCCACCGGCGTGACCACCCTAATCTATCAACTGGGGAAGCCGCTTAGACAGCTGCGCAAGCAATATCCCAAGGCAGAAATCCGCGTGAGTGTAAGCGTGACCGAGGAAACAATTCGCGGGTTGCATGATCGCCGCTTCGACCTGGGCCTCATCTCGCTCCCGGTGCCGGAAGAGAATCTCAAGATCATTCCGCTATTTGATGAAGAGTTGCTGATTGTGGGCCCGGCAACAAACAAAGTCCGCGGTCACATCGGCTCGATACGACCGTCCGAGTTGGCCCGGGTTCCATTTCTGCTCTATCCCCGTGGGACCGTGCTACGGGTACTGATCGATCGTTTCTTCAAGGATATCGGGGTGACGCCGCGGGTGGTGATGGAAGCGGAAGACACGGAGGCCATCAAACGTTTGGTGGAATCAGGTTTCGGTTACTCCATTCTCCCCGAACACGCACTGCGGCGGCGGACCCGGTTCTTCCATGCGTTTCGGGTCGACGGGCATGCGGTGGTCAGAGGCCTGGCGCTGGCCATGGTGCGCACCGAGTATCCCCGCAAGTTGACCATATCCATAGCGGAATTTCTGCGGACGATTTTGTCGGCCTAAGGTGTGGGTTCCGGGCAATGAACTGAACCGGGTCGGCGCGGCGGTAGGAGGCCCGGGGCACAGCCGGCGTGACGCGGAGGTGCTGTGTCGTGGCCTGGAGGTAGCAAGCTACGTGTCCACGACCTGGTCTTCGGCGGCCCATGTTCAACGACCCATCCAGCCACCGTCGACTACCAAGACATGCCCGTGTACGTAGTCGCTGGCCGAAGAGCAGAGAAAAACAGCGGCGCCGGCAATGTCGGACGGCTCTCCCCAACGGCCAGCCGGAATCCGTTCCAAGATTTGACGGCTGCGCTGTGGGTCCTGACGCAGTGCCGTTGTGTTATCGGTCGCCATGTAGCCTGGAGCAATCGCATTGACGTTGATACCCTTCGACGCCCACTCGTTGGCCAAGGCTTTGGTCAGCTGCGCCACGCCCCCTTTGGCCGCCGCGTAAGCGGGAACGGTGATCCCGCCCTGAAAGGAAAGAATCGAGGCGATATTGAGGATCTTTCCCTGCGCCCCCCGCTTCAGCATATTCTGGGCAGCGAGTTGCGACAACCGAAACACCGAGGTGAGGTTGACCGCAATCAATTCGTCCCAATAGTTCTGGGGGAATTCGATCGCGGGCGCGCGTCGTATGGTGCCGGCGTTGTTGACCAGGATGTCGATGGAACCAAACTCCTCGATCATCTTTCCGATCAAAGCGGAATGGAGTTCGGGATCGGTCATAGGGCCCGCCAGATAGAAAGACTGCCTTCCCAGCTGACGAATTTGTTCGCTAGTGCTTTCACCGCCGGCGCGTCTGCCGTGACAGCCAACATTGGCTCCGGCTTGCGCCAGCGCGATGGCGATTGCGGCCCCCAAGCCCCGGCTGGAACCGGTGACCAGCGCGTTCTTGCCATGCAGTTGGAGAGATTCCAAGACCATGCTTGCTCTTCCCTCGGTTGACATTATCCAGGTTAGTCGTGTGTTAGTGAATCAGCCGTCAATGAATGCTGGCGGGATCGAGCTTGGGTACCAGGAGCTGGATGGCAGCCAGCGCCAGCAAATAGGCAAAGCCGGCAATCAAAAACGGAACCATGTAGCTGCCAGTCCACTGCAGGGTGTAGCCGACGATCTTGGCGATCAACATTCCTCCGATCGCACCCGCCATTCCCCCCATTCCGACGACCGAGCCGACCGCCTGCGCCGGAAAAGTGTCAGAAGTGAGGGTAAATAGATTGGCAGAGAACCCCTGGTGTGCCGCGGCTGCGAGCCCGATCAGCAGAACCGCCCCCCACATGCTTTCGATGCGGTAAGCAAACACTATCGGGACAACGCACAACGCGCAAATCAGCATGGCGGTCTTGCGGGCCACATTCACGCTTTGGCCGCGCTCAATCAGCCAGGAGGAAAACCAGCCGCCCGCGACGCTGCCGACATCGGCGATCACGTAGATCACCATGATGGGGATGCCAATCTTCATCAAAGCCAGGCCATGTTTGCGTTGCAGAAAATCAGGCACCCAAAACAGGTAGAACCACCAGATGGGATCGATCATGAACTTGCCTACCACAAAAGCCCAGGTCTGGCGATGAGGTATAAGGCGAGCCCATTTGATTTGCACCATTGGTTCCTGGGGGTCGCTGCAGATGTAGTCCAGTTCCGCTTTGGAGACGCGCCGATGCTCCTGGGGCTTGCGATACAACCACCACCAGAAAATGAGCCAAACGAAGCCCAGCGCGCCGGTTACGATGAACGCCCAGCGCCAGCCCCATTGAATCGTGATCCACGGCACCACAAGAGGAGTGATGATGGCGCCGACATTAGTGCCGGCGTTAAAAATTCCTGTTGCCAGGGCTCGCTCTTTCTTTGGAAACCATTCGGCTACGGTTTTGATACTGGCAGGGAAAACTCCCGCTTCCCCGAAGCCCAATGCCGACCGGGCGATGATGAAGCTGGTGAAGGAGTTTCCCAGCGCGTGTCCCATCGAAGCCAGGCTCCAGAAAACCATCGCTAACGCGTAGCCCAACCGCGTGCCTAGGCGATCCACCAGGCGGCCGACCGCTAGCATGCCTACCGCGTAAGCCGCCTGGAAGGCAAACACCAGGTTGCCATAGTCGATTTCGTTCCAGCCCAGGTCATGCTGAAGGGTTGTCTTGAGCACTCCGAGGACCTGGCGGTCCATGTAGTTCTTGGTAGTTCCGAACAGCAGGAGAGCGCAGATGACCCACCGGAAATAGCCGACCCGGGAAATGGTCGTTGCCGCCTCGGAATCCGACGCCGGGATAGGGGAAGTAGCGGCAGGGTCCATAATTGAAAGCGCCAGTTGAGATCGCTACTTCTTTCGGCCAGCTTCAAGTCCGGAGGATCCCTGGTCGAATCCTTGCTGCACATTGACCACGCCAAACTGCCGGTCTTCGCCCTCGCGATGGGCAGCCATCGCCCAGAGAAAACAAATGGGATGGCCGGGCACCGATACGTTCGGGTGAAATCCACTGGGCATCAGCACGGCATCGCCGTCGCGGACGACGGTGACCAGTTCCGGATACTCAGTATGGTTATACACAAGTTGAATGCCAAAAGCTGGGTCCGGCATGTTGAAATATACGTACATCTCTTCGAGCATTTTGGCGTGTTCGTGTGGCGGCCAACTTGTCCAGTTACCGGGCTCGGAGACGGTGAATCCCGCAACCAGCCTCCCGGCTTGAACGTTCTTGGCAAGCAGCATGTGGAGCTGTCGAGAGGACCCTGATCCACCGGTGCTGAATTTCAACCCGGGATCGGTTGAGACCTTTGAAAAATGCACGACCTGCAGGGGATAGCGCGTGGCAACATCAGCGGAGAACTCCGCGATGTCCACGGTCGAGCCGCTGGCGATGTTCACAGAAGAATCACGCGGAATATAGATCGCATCGTACCGTCCGAGCAACAATTCTTTGCCATCCACAGTGACATCGGCCTGTCCGGAAAGGACGATCAGACCGGTTTCCCGGTCCCCGGTGGAGAATGCCTCGGCGGACCTCGATGGGTTCAAAATGATCCGCCCGTAGGCCAAATGCCGCATGGAGCTGTTGCTGGGCGTGATGGAAATACGACGGCCGGTGTGTTCGTGGGTCTTGCGGAAGACCATTTGATCGATTGTGATGTCCGGGTTGGTGCTCATCAAAAACTCCCTTACAAGAATGCGTCGAGTGGAACAAGTCCGGGCTCGCAGGTGCGGTCAAGATGGCGGTTCCTGGCACAGGGTCTCAATTACAAAGTCTAAGTTGCGGAAACAAGCAACCGCGAAAACCCACCAGGATTTCCAATGGTTCATGGGGCTGAATTCATGCCTTTGAGATTGCAAATCAATGCAGCCGGAGCGGCACCCATGCGACTCGAGCAGTGACAAACATCGTTCTCAATCGCGCACCCTAGCGAATCTCTTCAAGTATAGAAATCACTTTGTGCCTGTCAAACCATAAAAACTTAAATCTGATTTCAGTCAGACTCAACAGTCTGCAGGCCTGCCTGCAAGAATCTCTAAAATGACTGCAACTGCTGCCAGATGAACGGCTCCACGGGTATGCCGTTGGCCAGATTTTCTCTTCGCGTTTGCAGAACACGGTAGCCGGGATAGCGTACGCGCTCGCCCGCGGAATACGCTGGCGACTGGAAGTGCTCGATGATTTGGTCCGCAACCTGTGAGGCAGTTGCAGCCGAATGGGGAGAAGAAGAATCGATGGCGATGAAGACCTGCGAGACCCGGGTCTCGCGCTCCGGGACCGGCTCAAGCTGGTAAGAAGCCTTCCCACCCGACAACAGCGTCGCCAGCAGGTCCAGCATCAAAGCCAGGCCTGACCCCTTCCAGAAGCCCATGGGGAGGGGGCGATTGGAGGCCTCAATGGCTCCGGGGTCTCGTGTGAGCCTCCCCTCCAAATCAAAACCACCGTCTACCGGCAACAACTCGCCACGCATGCGATAAGAAGCCAAGGCGCCGTAGGAGAATTGCGACATGGCCATGTCCAGCACCACGTGCCCCTTTGGCCGCGGCACGGCGATAACGAGCGGATTGTTGCCCACGCGTGGGTCCGCTGCACCCCAGGGCGGCAGGTTGGGCAACGTATTGGTCCAACAGATTCCGATCACGCCGGCGTCGGCAGCCTGCCAGCCGTAGCTCCCGCCTCGCATCCAGTGATTGGTATTGGCCAGCGCCACGCACCCAATACCGTACTCGCGGGAAAGCGCGATCGCTCTTTCCATGATCTGCCACGCGTTCAGATTACCCGGGCAGATTTTTCCATCCCATCGCTCCATCGGTCCGGAGCTCATGGGTCCCGAACTCATCGGTCTGGAACTCATCGGTCCGGAACTGGTAAGCAATTCCGGTTCGGCGTGAATATTAATGAGGCCGCTTTGAATCATGGCGAGGAACCGCGGAAGGCGGTTCAAGCCGTGCGAGTAGACGCCGTCGCGGTTGGAGTCGGCGAAAAGCTGAGCACAGCGGCGGGCGCGCTCCGGCTCAAATCCGAGCTTCAGCAGCACGCGCAAAAGAACGTCGTAAAGATCTTGGTAAGAGACTCTAAGCATCGCCCCTGTTCCCGGTTGATGTCGGCAACACAAATCTCTTTGCGCGAACGATCACACGCAAAGCACTTGCAGAATGGCAGCATAACAGGCTCACTCTCATCTCTGAGCTGCTTGCAGACGCAACCTTTGTTTAGTTCGACTTAATATTAGCTTCAGTTTTTAGGGTTTGACCTGCAACCCGCGATTTCTGTAGTCTGCGACGCTGGCTTTACCTGTGTACTTGTAAGCGTGACATCGAGAGTTGATGCCGCCGATCCAGATTTGCAACGTAAATCCCGAGAGCAGAGGACTCCTAATGAATCGATCCCGCAAACCAGCTGCGCTGTTATTGGCGGCTTGGATGATGGTGCTGGCATTGTCGCTCCAGGCGCAACAGCAACCAAAGGAATTCAGGAAGTGGCCGGCCGGCACTTCACCCAAGGAAATCGGCGAACGCGTGGCCGAGCGGTTGATCGCAACCCCGCATTCGAATTTCAGCAGACCGGGCCCTCCCCCATTCATCACCTACCCGGAAGTCGTCACCTGGTACGGAGCGTTGACCTTTGCTCAATTGTCCGGCGACAAAGATCTCGACTCCCGGCTCATCCAGCGGTTCCAGCCGCTCTTGGGCGAAGAGTCCAAGCTCGTTCCGGTAGCGGACCACGTGGACAGGACGGTCTTTAGCGCGGTGCCGTTGGAGATCTACATTCAGACGAAGGAACAGAAATATCTCGATTTGGGGAAGACCATGGCGGACAAGCAGTGGGAGAACCCCACTCCGGATGGCCTGAGCCCGCAGACCCGCTTCTGGATCGACGACATGTACATGCTCATCATCGTGCAGTTGCAGGCGTATCGCGCGACCGGGGACGCTAAGTACCTCGACCGGGCCGCGCTCGAGATGTCGGTGTACCTGGACAAGCTGCAACAACCAAACGGACTTTTCTACCATGCGCCCGATGTACCCTTCTTCTGGGGTCGGGGGGATGGTTGGGTAGCCGCGGGAATGGCAGAAGTGTTGAGTTCGCTGCCGCAGAACCATCCCCAGCGCGCCCGCATCATGGAAGGCTACCTCAAGATGATGAAGGCGCTGTTGCCATACCAGGGGAAGGATGGAGTGTGGCACCAATTGCTGGATCATCCCGAGTCTTACTCGGAAACTTCCTGCACGGGGATGTTTACGTTCGCAATGATCACCGGCGTGAAGCACGGATGGCTGGACAAGAAAGCCTACGGCAAAGCTGCGCGCAAAGGTTGGTTAGGCCTGGTCAGCAATATAGAGCCGAATGGCGATATCCGCAATGTGTGCCAGGGCACGGGCAAGAAGAATGACTTGCAATACTATCTCGACCGCCAGCGCTTCACCGGCGACCTTCACGGACAGGCGCCGATCTTGTGGTGTGCATCGGCGTTTTTGCGCTAAGCGCAGCATTTTAAATCAAAAATCACGGTCTTACTTCAGAGTGGCCGCGCCGGCGGTCGCACACAGGCTATCGTGATCGCCGCTGTCCCCGGAAACACCGATCGCTCCGACGATCTGATCGCCGATCACGAGGGGAATGCCTCCTTCCAACGGTACGGCGCCAGGCAGGCGAAGAACTCGAAGCCCCGCGCCTCCGCCCGCGACCGAATCCTGAAACGCCTTGCTGGGACGCTTGAACCGGACCGCGGTGCGCGCCTTCTCGATCGCGACATCCGCGCTTCCGATCTGTGTGTTGTCCATTTTTTCGTAGTACACGAGGACACCACCGGTATCAACCACCGCCACCGCCATCCTCCAATTAGCTTTTCGCGCTTCGGCGAGCGCCGCGGCAGCCGCTTTCTTGGCATTCTCCACGTTCACTGGCGGGCCATAGGGGTTCGGTGCCTGCGCCAGAGCGCCGGCGGCGCATAGCAATGCGATCAGAGCAACTTGAACTTTCACTACCCGTAGTGACATCTAGTTCCTCCTCATGTTTTGCGCGTGCGGCCACATTGGGTGGACACGGGCGCGACTCTAAGTTCTGCCAAGGTGGTGTGTCAAGCGGTGATGAACACTGTGTGCCCGACCCCTAGTAGCCTTTCACCTTGACCACAAAATAGGTGAAGTTCGGGGCGCCATCGAGCAGGATCTGATGCGGCACCTTGGGCGCGATGCGGACCACATCGCCCGCAGAGAGCTTGCGGCGGATGCCGCCCTGAATGGTCCCGTTGCGCTTCTCATGCGGCTCCACGGTCTCGCCATCCACCAGTGTGCCGCCGACAAGGAGGGTCGCCGAACCGGACTGCACGAAGAAAATATCCGCCTGTGTTTCATGCCATTCGACAACCCCGTCGGCCTCGCGACGCGAGAGCATGAATAAGTCGTTAGGGAAATCCCCCAGGCGGTGGACCGCAACATGGTGCGCATTCTTTCCGGCTTCCGCTTTCAGCGTCTGGTCAATCTGCTTGAGCGAATCCGCGGTCCAGTGCTCGAATCCTTCGGGAACTGTTTCCTGCGCGGTCAGACGCGGCAGGGCTAGGGCAAACAGGCAGAACAGCAGAACTTTCATTGATTCGGTCCTCAGTTCGAGAGTCTGGCTCAGAGCGGCACAGAAATAATCAGCAAAAGCAAACCCGAAGCGACGCGCCGGACTCTTAGGCCCAGCGCAGCCCGGCCCCGCAAACTATAAGAATCGCTCTTGCCTGCTGTCAAATCGTAAAAACTGATTTTTACATTGAGGCAAACTAAACAAATTTATCGCTTCTCTGCGCCTATACTTTTTCAGAAGACTGTTGATCAGGCGTCTGCTCCGGGCCCGATCGCTACGACGAAGTACGTGGCCGCTGTGTCGCCGACATTCTTGATTCCATGCTCATCATTCGAATGAACGAATCCCACGCCGCCCGGACCGAGGCGGCGACTTGTTCCGTTGACCATAAGTTCGACCGTTCCCTCCCGAATAAACCACATCTCGGAATGCAGGTGATGATGCGGGGCATGCGGGACGCCACCGGCAGGCAAAGTAGTTTCGTGCACTTCCAGCCCCTCGCCCGTCGCCAGTTTCCCTTTCAGGACTCTGCGCATTTCGGCATGGTCCAGAGTTTGCACGGACAGTTTGTCAAACGCATAGAACGCAGAGGGCATGGAATTGTCCTCAACCGGAAAGGCATCCAGTGCGACCGCAGCCGGGAAAAATCCCGGAAGTAGAAAACAAATCTCACGTCGTGTGATCGTCATGTTCACCTCGTGCGAATTATATTGTGAAATCCGCCCGGCATCATACCGGAGGTTTTCTGGTAGGAAATATCACGTAAATTAGGCGATAAACTCCTAAGGAGCAACGTGAGCGAGCCGGAGCTTGGGTTGGAGACAGCGAAACACAAGCCGCGAGACAGCGCCGAATTCGCCAACGATCTGGATCCGGCAATCCGGCGCGGTGCGCTGCAAGTAGCGGCAACTGCTTTCGTGGTTCTGTTCTGCATCGTGGGCCTGGCACTCTGGGGATTGCCGTTTTACTACGACTTCATGGTGCAGCAGTTTGGCTGGACGCGAGCGCAGGTAACTTCGGGAAACGCGCTAAGCAAATTGGTCGTGGGACCTGCGTTTGGATTTATCGCGGGCTGGATCATCGATCGCTTTGGGCCGCGTCGCGTGATGATGGCGGGCGTCCTGATGGCGGGCGGTGCGCTGATCGGCCTGGGCTGGGTTTCGACCCTCGGAATGTTTTATTTGTTTTATTTCTTCAACGCCCTTGGCTATGTATGCGGAGGTCCACTGCCCAATCAAGTGCTGTTGTCGCGCTGGTTCGATAAATCGCGCGGAAAGGCGATGGGCTTTGCCTACCTCGGTATCGGGATCGGGGGCGCGACCGTACCCTGGATCTCGCACTCACTGGTCGAGCATTTCGGCTGGCAGGCGGCCTTGCGACTACTGGGGCTGTTGATCGTTCTGCTCTCTTTTCCTCTGGCATTTCTGGTGAAGGAAGCGCCATCAGAATTCGCAGGCGTTGCCACAATAGCGGGCCCCCCGGAGGTCAAGAGCGCGTTCGAGTCGCTGGCTTTTTACCTGCTCACGTTCGGCAGCATGTGTTCGATTGCCGCGGTTAGCGGTACGCAGCAGAACCTGAAGCTCTTCCTCAGTCTGGACCGGCACTACTCACAAGCCGAGGCCGCGCGCGTCCTTTCGCTAGTGTTGTCGTGCAGCATTGTAGGACGGTTGCTGATGGGCTGGCTGGCCGATCGTTTTTCCAAGAAGTACGTCATGCTGTTGACCTATCTTCTGGTCGCCGCAGGCATTCCGTTGCTGTTCCTGGGACGAACCCCTCTCTCGCTCCACGTGTCAGCGGCCGTGTTCGGAATCGGCCTCGGTGGCGACTACATGATTATCCCTTTGATGACTGCGGAAATCTTTGGCATCCCCGTTCTGGGCAGATTGCTGGGAGTAATCCTGACCGCAGGCGGCGTGGCGGAAGCAGTCTCTCCCTGGTTGACCGGACGTCTGCGAGACGCAACGGGAGATTATTCCACCAGTTGTTTCCTGCTGGTCGGTGTGGCCCTGCTGGGAGCGATCGCAGTGTTGGGCTTGCCCGAACGGAGGAAAGTGGTATGAGCGCGCTACCAATCCTGCGTCTCGGGACGGTGAAGAACGTAGAGGGTTTTCAGGACCATTTGCGTTCGCTCCATTTGACACTCCCCTGCGATGGCGAGTTGGCGAGTGGGTGGGAGTCGCCACTGCGTCAGCCGCTAGTGAGTGGCGAAATCAAAATTGGTAACCGAATCGCGGTGCAGCCCATGGAAGGTTGGGATGGCCTCCCGGATGGCAATCCGAGCGAGCACACGATCCGGCGCTGGCAGCGCTTCGGCAAGAGTGGTGCGAAACTGATCTGGGGTGGAGAGGCGGTGGCAGTCTCGCACGCGGGACGTGCGAACCCCAATCAACTCTTGGCCGCGCCGCATACAGAGCACAGCCTGGCGAAACTGCGGATCACGCTGATCGAAGAACATCGCCTGACGACCGGCTCCGATGACGGATTGATGATTGGACTGCAGCTCACGGACTCCGGACGATACAGCCGCCCCAACGCTCATGGCCGCCCCGAGCCGCGCATTCTCTATCGCCACCCGATTCTGGACCGGCGATTAGGATTGGCGGCTGACTATCCCGTGCTTACCGACGCGGACATTGAGCTTATCGTCGAAGACTTTCATCGCGCGGCGCTCATGGCCAGGAATCTGGGCTTCGACTTCGTGGATATAAAGCATTGCCACGGTTACCTGGGGCATGAGTTTCTCAGCGCCCACACGCGGAAAGGCCGCTATGGCGGAAGCTTTGAAAACCGCACACGATTCCTGCGAGAAGTTGTGCAAGGCATACGTTCGTTCGCTCCCGGGCTCCAGGTCGCAGTGCGCCTTTCGGCATTCGACAGCGTACCGTTCCAGCCCGACCCGGAACGATCATCCCCGGGAAAGCCAGGGCGTGGAATTCCTGAAACACAAAAGAACCTGCTTCCCTACCGCTGGGGATTCGGCGTGGATCCGCTCCACCCGACTGAGGCGGACTTGAGCGAGCCGGTTCTGTTTCTATCGCTGCTGGAGGAGCTTGGGATTCGTTTGGTCAATCTGACCGCAGGAAGCCCTTACTACAATCCTCACATTCAACGGCCTGCTTTGTATCCACCTTCGGATGGATATCTGCCGCCGGAGGATCCGCTCGTCGGCGTGTCGCGTCAGATGGAGGCCACGCGGAAACTGAAACGGCGATTTCCAAATCTGATATTCGTGGGGACCGGGTACAGCTACCTGCAGGATTTTCTCCCCCATGTAGCGCAGGCCGCGGTGCGTGATGGCTGGGCCGACCTGGTTGGATTGGGGCGAATGGTGTTGAGCTACCCTGAATTGCTTTGGCATGCCTCCGAAGGACAGGAGATTCAGCGCAAGCGCATTTGTAGAACGTTTAGTGATTGCACAACCGCGCCGCGGAAGGGATTGCCTTCGGGATGTTATCCCCTGGACAGCCACTACAAGGATTCTAAGATGATGGAATTGCTAACTATCGCAAAGAAGCAGTGATATGAGCGCGATTGCGGCGGTGCGCAACAACTGAGTACTAGAGATCCGCGATGTGAAGTCTCAATGTGGAGAGCCCCGGGATGACGATCGCAGACCTGATGGAACGGCGGCAGCTTCGCCGCAAGGTGCAAGGCATCGCGTCAGCTTTGTTGCCATACGAAGCGGACGGGCGCGTAGCGGTCGAGGCCTTTCAGAAACACCTGGCCGCAACTCATCGCGCTGGATTGATGAACGCCGTGAACATGGACACCGGCTATGTCAACTATTTGAGCGATGCCGAGAAGCAGGACGTGTTGCGATGGACTTGCGAGGCTCTGGGAGAGGGGGTGCCGTTTATAGCCGGGGCATACATCGAAAATCAGACCGGCGACATTGTCACTCTTTACCGCCAGCAGATTGCGCCCATCGTTCGGGTCGGCGGCGTTCCGATCTTGTTTCAGACGGCTCGGTTGCACAACGCATCGGCGAAAGACAAGGCGGCTGCCTATCAGGCTGTGTGCCAGGGTTATCCGAGCGTATTGGCCTTTGAGTTGGGAAATATGTTTGCGCCGAACGGCGAAATCTTCGACGTGGAGACGGTTCACCGCCTGATGGATATTCCTGAGATCAAGGGAATGAAGCACTCGTCCCTCGATCGCCTGATTGAACTGGAGCGGCTTGCGCTGCGCAACGCGCATCGGCCCGATTTTCGCATTTATACGGGAAACGACCTGGGAATCAACATGATTGAGTACGGATCGGACTATTTGCTGGGGCTGGCAGGCTTCGCCCCCGAAAAGTTCGCCGAGCGCGATCGCCTGTGGGAGGCCGGCGATCCTGACTACTACGCACTTTCCGATGCCTTGCAGTATCTGGGCAATGTGGCCTTTCGCGAGCCGGTGCCGGCGTACAAACATTCCGCGGCGGTATTCCTGCATTTGATGGGGCGCATACCGACTGAGCGGGTACATTCACGCAATCCGAAACGGCCGCCGTGGGAAGCGGAAATGTTGCGGGATTGCGCGCGCCGGCTGGGTTGAGTGTAAAGTCGTTCCGCTGAAGCTTTGTCACGATCAAGCCGGTTCGGAGGCAATGCTCACCAGTGAACCACCGTCTGGATTCCGGGCAGCACGATAAATTGCCTCGACCAGGGCGATGCTGCGCCGACCGTCATGGCCGTCACAGATAGGGGTTGTGTCGCGCTCGACCGCCTGAATGAAATTTTCGAACAGTGCCTGGTGGCCGCGGAAGTCGCTCACCATGGCAGACCTCGCGCTCTGATTTTCGTCGGTCGTGCTGCCCTGGCTAAAGCCGGGTGGCGCATGGCGCAGATTGGCCGCCAGGATAAGATCCTGCTCGAGAATGACGGTGCCCTCCGATCCCGTGAGTTCCAGCCGGCGCTGATATCCCGGATAGGCGGCGGTAGTGGCCTGAAGAACGCCGAGTGCGCCGCTTGAGAACTCGAGAATTGCGAGGGCGGTGTCCTCCGCTTCAATCTTGTGAAGCGCGGTCGTTATCCGTGACTGCACGCGAACCACATCGCCGAGCAGCCAAAGGAGTAGATCTACCGTGTGGACCGCCTGGTTGATTAATGCGCCCCCGCCGTCCAGCGCTAGGGTTCCGCGCCATCGCGACTGGCCGTAGTATTCGGGAGGCCGATACCACTTCACGCGCGCATCCGCGAGCAGCGGCTGGCCGATGACGCCAGCATTGATCCACTCGCGGAGTTGGCAAATTCCTGGCTTCAGCCGGTCCTGAAACATGACACCGAGTTTCACTCCAGAGCGGCGTGCAGCCTCGATAAGGGCGTCCGCGCGCCTGGTGTTGACGTCGATAGGTTTTTCCGTGAGGACATGAAGGCCGCGCTGGGCCGCGGCGATGCCGTGAGTGGCGTGCAGCCCGGATGGACTTCCGATGGCGACCAAATTCATGGGGCGGTGAGCCAGGAATGCATCGAAATCCTGGTACTGTTTTCCCCCGTACTCGCGGCAGAGAGTCGCGAGCTTTTCCGGGTTGGTGCCGTAGATCGCAGCGATTTCGACTCCAGGAATCGCACGAGCTGCGCGGGCGTGGGTGTCAGTGATGTTTCCGCCGCCGATCAAACCAATGTGGATGGCCATGTTGGCTTCGAGGTACCAGGCTGCGAGTGTCAGCCCTCTCCGGCACTCAAGAAATCGTAGCGCTGAGCGTCTATGTCTGCATCTCAGCGCCCGGTCCGACCGCTACCACAAAATACATCGCAGCCGCAGTGCCGACATTCCTAATCCCGTGCTCCTCATTCGAACCCACGAAACCGACCGAGCCTGGCTCCAGGCGGTAATGCTTGTCATTGACCGTAAGCTCGATCGTTCCTTCCCGGATGAGCCACATCTCAGAGTGTGGATGATGGTGCGTGGTAGCGGTCGGCGCGCCGCCGGGAGGCAGCGTGGTTTGGTGCACTTCCAGCCCTTCGCCGGTGGCCAGCTTCCCGCGCATCATCAGGCGGACTTGGGCGTTGTTGTGGGCCACGTGCATCGGAGCTTTGTCGAACGGAATCGCACCCGAGGGCAAGGAGTTGTCCAGTCCGAAGGCTTGCAGTTGAGCAGCGAGGGGAAGAACCGCGGGGATCAGAGCGCACATCTCTCGTCGAGTGATGGACATCATGTGTCTCCTATGGAGGTGAGGGAATTCCACATTCCGGTCGGCATCATAGCAGAGCGTCTCAACAGACTTACAACGCGGAAATTGTGAACATTGACTTCATAAAATCTAAATTCACGCTGCCTAGCCAGCGGACGCGAGATTGGTGTAGGCTATTTTTCCCATTTCTGACGGAGCCAACAATTGAGAATGTTTTTGCCCACACAATCAACCCGGATGTTCAAAACCGGCTTGGTGGCACTATTCGGACTCTTGTCTGCGCTGAATGTGTACGCGCAATCCACGGACCTGACCGGGATCGCGCATATAGCTCTTCGCGTAAACGATCTGCAGAAATCGCGCGACTTTTACCATGTGCTCGGGTTTGAGCAGGCCTTTGAGTTTCGCGATGCCGGAAAGACATCGGTTGCATACATCAAAGTCAACGATCGCCAGTTCATCGAGTTGATCCCGCGCACTAGCGATTCGCAACCAGGCGGCATTCTGCACACATGTTTCGAGGTGGCCGACATAGAATCGCTGCATGAAGCCTATGTAGAGCGGGGACTGCAACCGACGGAAGCCAAGAAGGCGCGGGCCGGCAACCTTTTGTTTGTCATGCACGGCCCCGACCACCAGTTGCTTGAGTACACGCAGTACATGCCAGATTCGTTGCATTCCCTGGACCACGGCAAGCACCTGGGCGGGCGAATTTCGATGCATTTGCTCGAGGCGACGACTGCAGTTCGAGACCTGGCAGCGGAGCGCGCGTACTACACCAACAAACTGGCATTCCAGAGCGCCCGTTCCGATGGAAACGAAATGTACGTTGCCGGGAACTCCGGTGACAAAGTAGAACTGCAGGCCGACACCCCGACCGCGAAGCCCCGGGTGGTTTTCGCGGTCGCGAATGTCCGGCAGGCGGCGCACGATTTGCGCCGCCGAGGATTCAACGTGCAAAAGGGCCACCACGCGGTCTTTATCACTGATCCCGATGGCGCGGTCATGGTCTTTGCCGTCCCCCCGCGGCGGACTGGCTCATAAACCCTGACAAGAGCCCGATTGTTTTGGCTGCATCAACCGGAGGCCCATGAAACGCTGTGCTCTGCTTCTGTTTCTCGCCCTGACTGGCTCGGCTCTCGCTCAAGAGGCGCGCGTGCCGGAAATCCCGTATCGCTCCGTTCCTGACTTTCTGAAGATGCCGCCTGATTTGTATTTGGGCGAAGTGGCCGGCGTTGCACTCAATTCCAAGGGACACATTTTCGTGTTCTCCCGCGGCCAAACAATTGGTCCGGCCTATGGGGCAAGCGCCGCGCAGCTCCTGGAGTTTGGCGGGGACGGGAAATTCGTACGAGAGATTGGCCACAATCTTTACGCCTGGTCGTTCGCGCACTCGGTAAAAGTCGACAAGGATGACAACATCTGGGTCGCCGACAAAGGCTCGGACATGGTCATCAAGTTCAACCCCGAGGGCCGCGTGATTATGGTTTTTGGGCGCAAGCAGGAAGCCTCGGACGAGGGCACGGAGCCGTTGAAACATCCCAAGCCGCCGTTGCCTCCAGTGGATGGAATGTTCCGGCAAGTTACCGACATGACATGGGATGCGGCGGGCAACACCTACATCAGCGACGGCTACGTCAATTCGCGCATCGCAAAAGTCGACAAAGAGGGCAACTGGGTTAAGTCCTGGGGTGAGCCGGGCAGTGAACCCGGGCAGCTCAATACTCCACATAGCATCGCGGTTGATGCGGAGGGCAGAGTGTACGTTGCGGATCGTGGCAACCGCCGCATTCAGGTGTTCGACGGCGAGGGAAAAGTCCTGCGCCAGATCGTGATTGATGTGCCAGTCGATCAAAATGCTCGCCCAGCGATTGGCAAGAAACCGGAGATGCCAATCATCGGGAATCAGGCGATGGCGCCTGGGGCACCCTGGGCGGTTTGCATCACGCCTCCGCCGAACCAGGTTCTGTATAGCTCGGATGGTTTTCCGGGCCGGATTTACAAGCTCACGCTCGAGGGCAAGATTCTCGGCGTGCTCGGGGAATCGGGCAAGCAACTGAAACAGTTTGGCTGGATTCATGAGATTGCGTGCCCGTCGGAAAACGTGCTCTTGGTGGGTGAGTTGTTGAACTGGCGCGTGCAGAAATTAATCCTGGCACCCGTTCCTTAGCGGATTGTGGAAAACTCGAGTTCATCGGAGAGACGTAGCTTGCGGCGTCTCCCACCACCGGATCTAGAGGTAGCAAGCTACGTCTCCACAGAAAAATGTGTCAGACGTTCTGCGTTCATGGCTTTAGAGGAAGCGCCGCCTGGGCCGCAGCCGGAGAACCTTTGCCCTCCGTCAGAACCACGATCTGGTTGGCTTTGCCTCCGGGGAAGACCTCTCTCTGGCCGCCCAGCCACTGCACTTCAATGCGCTGATAGCTGAGGTCATCACCAAGGCCTACGTGCACCCGCGGATCATTCTGCGAAAGAAAACTTGCTCCAGTCTGAATCTCACCCGACAGCCGACGATCCCCAACATAGACGTAGATGCGGGCGCCCACGGCATTCCGATTACTTTTGGTACCGACGCAGCGGACCATCAGCCAGTTTTTTTTCGTCCCAAAATTTTTGAGCAGGCTTGGCTGGGAGTCGAGATTATTGATCACGACCTCGAGCGACCCGTCGTTGCCTAAGTCTCCCACCGCCAGTCCTCTTGAGGCCCTTGGCTCACTGATGCCGGGCCCGGAGTTGTTCGACATGTCTTTGAACTTGCCGCCGCCCGCATTCCAGTACAGCAGTCTCGGTTGCCGATACTTGTAGTTCAACGCGCCGCGCTCGACCTCGGGGTACACATGGCCGTTGACCATCACGATGTCTTTGCGGCCGTCGTTGTCGACATCAATGAACTGAATGCCCCACCCGAGGTACTGGGTATGCGCTCCCAGGCCCGACTCGTAGACCCGGTCAGTGAACGATCCGTCGCCGTTGTTGTGGTAGAGATTGGGCACGTCATCGCTGAAATTTGTTTTGGCTATGTCGACGTACCCGTCTTCGTCGTAGTCTGACGCGGTCACACCCATACCCGCCTGTTCCTGCCCCGCGTCGCTCAGGGCCACGCCAGAAGCGACGCCAACCTCTTCAAAGGTGCCGTTTTTCCGGTTGTGAAAGAGCAGGCTGGGCCGGGAATCGCAGGCCACGTACAAATCGGGATAGCCATCATTGTCGAAATCGGAAGCAAGCACGGTAAAACCGTAGCAGCCTTCCGGTTTGCTGATGCCGCTGGCGGCGGAAACATCGGTAAACTCTCCGTTGCCCTCGTTGTGAAACAACAACGTGTGTCCGGTGGGCAATCCGCGCGGACCGCACATCACCGGCATGCCCTTCCACTGACAGTAGCTGCCCGAACCGGGCTCGGGAACTTTTTTGCGATCGAAGTCGACATAGCCCGTGACTGCCAGATCGAGCTTGCCGTCGAGGTCATAGTCGAAGAAGGAACAACCAGTGTCCCAGCGGATTGAATCGGATTTCAGTCCGGCGGCTTGCGTGACGTCTTTGAAAGTTCCGTTACCCTCGTTGTGGAATAGGACACTGTGGCCGTAGTAGGTGACAAACAAGTCAGCGAAGCCATCGTTGTCGTAGTCGCCGACGCAAACGCCCTGACCCCATCCGACTTTTCCCAGTCCAGCCTTTTGCGTGATGTCGTCGAAGTGCAGGTTCCCTAGATTACGGTAGAGGTGACTGGTCGATTTCTCCCCGCGGCCTTTGCCATCCATGGTAGTGGCATTCACCAAAAAGATGTCCATCAGGCCATCATTGTCGAGATCGAAGATGGCCACGCCGTCGCCGGTGGTTTCAAGGATGTAGCGCTTCTTATCCGCGTCGCCTGAAACATTCTCGGCAGTCAACCCGGCTTCCGCAGCGATGTCCCGGAAATCGATCGTGACCGGGGGTGTGTTGGGTTGGCCGGATTGCTGGGAACGCGCGACCGCGGAGAATGGGAACGTCACAAGAAGAGAGGCCAGCAAGCCGGTTTGGAGCATCCGCAACATGTTCGAAACGATCTTGTTCAATTCGTCGCTTTGACTTGTCGCGCCGAAACCGGGTCTGTCCAGGTCAGAAGGTCTTCAGCACCACTGCGCACAAATTATCATATCGCTCCTCGCATCCCAACGCCGGAGCCAACGGAGAGCAAGCTCCGCGGTGCCTTTGCTGGTCCAGGCGAACCGCGGGAGCGACGTTTGTGCCACAACGCACTGCAGTTTTGCCGCTTTCGTGCCCACAGCGTGAAGGTGTGCATTCACCGCGAAAACACAGCGCTTTGCGCACCTTCAAAGAGGGGAGAATTCAGCGCCGATCGCGAGCCCTTTCGCTATCTTTCAGTTTTATCAAACGGACAATTCGGAAAAACTCCGTTGACACCCTTTTTTTGTGATGTTACCTACCTAAGCATTCGGGGAATGCGTCAATAGTATTTCTCGGTTAGGTCAGTTTCGAAATCACAGCGCGGGGGTGGGCTCATGATCCCACGAAGGGTCATGTTATTTGCGTGTGTGTTGCTGGTGCTAATGGTGCTCAGTTCCGCTACTGCCTGGGCACAGTTCACCAGCGGCATTGAAGGCACCGTTAGCGATCCTACTGGCGCAGTGTTGCCTGGGGCCACGGTCACAATCAAGAACGAGGAGACCGGCGCGTCTCAGACGGTGCAGACGCAGGACTCTGGTTCTTTCCGCTTCACCACTCTGCCTTCGTCCGCTTTTACGGTCAGCGCTGCGGCACAAGGATTCAAAACCACTGTGCAGGAGCATGTTCAGTTACCGGTAGCCGAAACCAGGACTGTCAACATCCGCATGGTAGTGGGCGGGACTGATTCCACGGTAACGGTAACGGACGAAGCGCCGGCGGTCGAGACCGCGCAGGCCCGCGTGTCGGGCCAGGTGTCAGAGAAGGAAGTCCACGATCTCCCGCTCTCGGGCCGGAATTTCTATACCCTGGTGGTTCTGACGCCGGGTGTAACCGGTCTGGCCAGCGGCGGCGGACAGGCTTACGCCCAAGCCAGTGGCGACATATTCAATCCGGAGTACGGCGTCAATCTAAGTGCCAATGGCTCACGAGCCGAGTCCAACAGCTTTCTCATCGACTCGGCTTCCATCGATTCCAGCCAGCGCAACGGCGTCACCAACGTCAACCCGAATGCCGAAGACGTACAGGAAGTGCGAGTGGCCGCCAACAACTTCTCTGCGGAGTTCGGCCGCAATGGCGCTGCCCTGGTGAACATCATCACCAAGCAGGGTTCAAATAAATGGCACGGGACGCTGGGCTTTTATCACACCGATAACAAGCTGCAAGCGGCCAACGAGTTTCAATCAGCCGGAGTCCCAGTCTTCCGGCGGAATGAGGGCGCGTGGAGCTTTGGAGGACCGGCCTGGAAGGACCACACTTTCTTCTTCGCTTCCATGGATATCCTCAAGTCAGGCGTGGCCACCGGCAGGGCAGCAACGGTTCTTACGCCGGACTTCATCAACTTCATGCAGACGAATTTTCCCAACAATGTTTCGACGTTTGTAGCCAAGACTTTTCCCGCTTCCATCACTCCGGCGGGCAATTTCACCGAGGCCGGGACAGTGGCGCAGGTGGTCGGCGGACAAGGCCAGCCTGCGGATTGCGCAGCTTTTGGAGGTGGAGACCCCACTGCACCCGTCCCTATTGGAAGTACCACGATACCCTGCAATTTCCCTGTCACTGGCGTGGGCAGCTTCGCAACCGGTCTTCCTCGCAACGGGTTTCAATACACGGTGCGCGTGGACCACTCGTTGAACAACAACAAGGACCGCATCTTTGGCTCCTTCAACCGGACGACTCTGCATCAGGTTCTGTTCGGATCGCCTTTTGTTTACCCGGCGTTCAACACTATCGAACCCACCTACAGCATGCACTTCGCCGCGGGCTGGGTGCATGCCGCTGGGAACTTTGTCAATGAATTCGGCTTCGCCAGCACCCGGCCTTTCGGGGAAGCGAAGGTGAACCATCCGGAAGTGCCGGGGATTACGGTGCTTGGTATCGAGGGATATCAAACCGGTTGGGGCCCCAATGCGTTTGTGCAGAACAATTTCGAGTGGCGCGACGTGGCCTCGTTTACCCGCGGTTCGCATAACCTCAAAGTCGGGGGCAACGTGACTCGAGGACGCGCGGATCACGAGTCCTCCAGGGTTTATAACCGCCCTCAATTCGTATTCAATAGCGTCTTTGACTTCGCCACCGACGCCCCCAACGTCGAACAACAATTCGGTTTCGATCCCAACACTGGTGCGCGCCTCAACAAGTTGTACAGCCTGGTTCGCGACGGATCACTTTCCGCATTTGTACAAGACGACTGGAAGCTTGCGCCCAACCTGACGGTGAACCTGGGCTTCCGCTACGAAGACTTCTTCAATCCATCCGATGGTCTGGGAGATCAGGGAGTCTGCAACATGGTCTTCCCCAGCTCTGGCGGCAGCCTCAAGAGCAAGATCCCGACCGGGGTGATGACTTGCTCGAAACACCTCCTCGATCACACCCTGAATACGTTCAGCCCGCGAGTTGGCTTTGCCTGGGATCCGACTAAACAAGGAAAGATGTCGGTCCGCGGCGGTTTCGGAATCTTCTTCGACAAGCCTTCGGAACAGCTCTACAACGACTATTTCACCAACAGCCCAAAATTTGCTCTGGGGTCCGCCTGTGCGCAGTGTGGGACCAATCAACCGCTGTTTGCCCTGGGCACCACTTCGGATCCGCCCTACAATTATCCCCTGCCCCCAGGGATTCAGCCCGGCCTGCTGCCGAGTGGCGGCTTGATCAGTGGTCAGGCGAGCGTGACCGTCGCCGATCGAAATCTGAGCCCATCGTACATGGAGAACTGGTTCTTCGGCGTACAGCGAGCCGTCACTGGGACGACAGTGGCTGAAGTTGACTATATCGGTTCGGTGGGCCGGCACCTGTATGCCAAGTACAATGTCAACCGGTTTGCCGGAGACCTGATCCAAAACGGTGGGAACTTCACCGGTCTGGCGCCAGGCTTCGGAGCGATCAACTACGGCCAGTCAAGCGAAAGTAGCGGCTACAACGGTTTCACTGCTTCGGTAAGGCAGCGTGCCAGCCACGGTGTGACCCTGAATGCTGCCTACACCTTTTCGAAAGCAATCGATCAAGCCAGCAAACTCGACGGAAGCGAGCACGTTGACGCCTTTAACGACAGCCTGAGCCGCGGGTTGGCTGATTTCGACGTTCGACAGCGATTGGCGTTTACCACGCTCTGGTCTCTTCCGAGTCCGCATGGTAGCGGGTTCATGAACAAGTTGCTGGGTGGGTGGGAACTTACGAACGTGACCATTTTGCAAAGTGGTCCGCCGTTTTCTGTGACTTGTACCGCTAGCTTTAAACCTGTTTTTGACACCGCTACTCCTCCTAATGTCATTGGTAATACGGGTTGCGACTACAACGCCGACGGCACGAATTACGACCGCCCTAATACACCGTCGTTTGGGAACACTAAGACTGGACTTTCCCGATCAGACTATCTAGGCGGAATCTTTGGCTGCGGTGGAACCGCCCTTTGTGGAAGTATCTTCCCATCCCCTGGTCTCCAGGAAGGCAACTTGGGTCGGAATACGTTCCATGGACCGGGCTTTGCCAATACCGATTTCTCGGTGATCAAGAACCTCAAGATTCCATGGTTCATTGGAGGGGAAGGTGCGAACTTGCAGTTCCGCACCGAGTTCTTCAATGTCTTCAACCGAGTAAATCTAACCCAGGTTAATAGCGACATCGCCAACCTGTCTAACTTTGGCAAGTCCACGGGAACCTACCCCGCGAGGGATATCCAGTTCGCCCTGCGGATAGCGTTCTAGGCCAGACACAACAATGCCCCGGAACAAGGCCGCCTTGCTTGGGGGCGTTCGAGCAGTGAAAATGGATCATGCGCCGTGCCCTGTGGCGGTTTGTCGTCGCGCTCAGTTTAGGCTTCCCCCTATGCCACGTTGTTCAGGCAGCTGAGTGCACGCAGGCCCCTTATGACTGTGCCCTGCTCTACTTCGCGCACCAGAATTTTCAGGCCGCTATCCGCTCCTTGAACGTGGAACTGCAGCAATCACCTCGGAACCTGAATGCGCTCAATCTGCTCGGAATCGCGCTGACCGCCTCCGGCCATCCTGAACAAGGAAACGTCAGATTCAAAGAAGCGCTGACTGTCAATCCCCACTTTTACCCTGCGCGAAAGAACCTGGCCATCAACCAGTTCGACATGCTGCGCTTCGCTGATGCGGAGCTACAGTTCAATAGGGCTCTGCAGGACGCTCCCAGCGACGAGATCACGCATTTGTATCTGGGAGAGATCAGTTTCGCCAAGAATGACTTTGGAACCGCGGTGAAGAATTATGAGCAAGCGCGTCGCCGGGTCCCACAGAAGGCCTCCTGGATACTGCATTACGCCCGGTCTCTGCTGGAACAAAAGGACCTGGCGCAGGCTACCGCTGTTTTGAAACTGCTTCCCAAGGATGATGGTGAAAGCCGTTTTCAGGCCGGGTTGATTCTTGGCCACGCTGACGCTTATGCGCCAGCTGCCGAGTTTTTTGGATTGGCCCGCAAGGGATACAACGATCCCTATGTAGCGGGCTACAACCAGCTCCTAATGCTGATCAAAGCGGCAAGCTACGGGGAGGCGATCCAGCTTTTCAAAGAGCTGGTTGGGGAGGGATACAGGCGAGCCGAACTGTACAACGTAGTCTCGGAGGCATATTTAAAGACCGGGCATCTTCAGGAGGCGTACGACGTTTTACGCACGGCAACGCAGATCGAACCTCAAGCAGAAGACAACTACGTCGATCTGGCTTCGGTTTGCCTGGAGTATGAAGATTATCCTCTGGGAAAAGAAATCCTGGACGTCGGCATTCACTATATTCCCCATTCCTATCGTTTATATATCCAGCGTGGCGTGACCTTTGTGATGAGAGGGTCGCTCGACGCCGCCGAACAGGACTTCCAAACCGCCAGCAACCTCGCCCCGGACAAGTCGCTTCCCTATTTTGCTCTGGGTTGGGTATGGGTGCAGAGCGGGCAAACCGAGAAAGCGGTGAAGGCGCTCCGGGAAAAGAGCAAGCTGCCAGGGATCGACTTCCTGGTTCCGTACATTTTGGCGGTTGCACTGGTCCATTCTGGCGCCGAACCAGGGACGCCGACGGGGGATGAGGCGGTTGCCGCATTCGAGTCGTCCATCAGGCTGAATTCCAATTTCTCACATTCTCACGCGGAACTCGGGAAACTGCTGTTCAAGCAAAGCCAGGTGGACCGTGCGATCATCGAACTGAAGGCTGCGACCTCGCTTGACCCCGGTGATTCGGGTCCGGTGTATGTGCTGGCGCAGGCGTATCGCAAGAAGGGTCAGAAGGCCGAGGCTGACGAGATGCTGGCAAAAATCGCGCAGCTTCATTCCGACGATCACGACCTGGACGTGAGGAAAGAGTTGAAGCGCCTGGTTCGCCAGGACATGGCACCCTCACAAACTCAAGCAAACCCCTGACCATGGTGGTCGAACGCGGTAGGAATTTTCACAAAGCGAATCACTCTTTGAAAGTGGGCTGCTGCGCCGTTGGAATCGCGGGGTTGACCGTTCTGCTCACTCTGTCGGGTTGGGGACAGAATTCGAAACGCAAGCAGCGCCGACCCGAGCCTGCTTTTCGCAACGCGGCGCCGGGAGTGCGCTATGTCGGATCAAATATGTGCAAGGGCTGCCATCTGGCTATTTACGAAAAGTTCTCCCGCACCGAGATGGGGCGTTCTACGTCGTTGCCCAGCCGGCTGTTGGACTTGGGCTGGCTGTCCCAGCCGGTTGATATCTTCAACGAAAAACACAATCGGCACTATCAGGTCTTCGCGCGTGATGCGAAAGTGTATCAGAGCGAATACGGGCTGGACGACCAGGGGAAGGAAACATTCCGTCACACCGAAGAACTTGCATACGTGGTGGGCACAGGCGCGAACGGCGTCACCCCGGTCGTGCGCCGGGGCGACTATTTATTTCAGGCGCCGCTTTCCTACTACACCGCCCGTAAAGCGTGGGATCTCTCGCCCAATTATGAAGTACGCGATCTCGGGTTCAGCCTCCCGGTCACCGCGAATTGCATTGGTTGCCATACAGGAAGAACTCAACCGGTACGGGGCAGAGAAAGAGACGGGTTCTATCAGGACCCTCCCGTGCTGGAGCTGGCAATCAGCTGCGAGAACTGTCCACGGGCCAGGGGAACTGCACCTGAACGAAAGGCTGGCGGGAAAACCGATTTCGGGAAGGATCGACCGGTCGATCGTGAATCCGGCCCAGCTTTCACCGTGGCTGGCCGACAACATTTGCATGAATTGTCACGAGGGAGACATCCGAGCTCTTCAGCCGGGTAAGACCGAAGCGGACTTCCGGCCGGGCACGCCGCTGAATAACACGGTCGCCATCCTCAAGGCTCCCATCGATCCGCGGTCCACGGAATCTCCCCTGCTCGAACACTATTACTCCATGACGTTGAGTAAGTGTTATCGCGGAAGCAGCGGCAAACTCAGCTGCCTGAGTTGCCACGACCCGCATGCGCAGCCGTCACCTCAGGAGGCGCCGGAATATTTTCGTGGCAAGTGCCTGCAGTGTCACACCGAGAAGAGCTGCACCCTGGATTCGCAGAAGCGCCTGGCTCAGCAGCCGACGGACGCCTGCTCTACCTGCCACCTGCAACGGCCGCCAGCGCTCACCGTCTCGCACTCTACTCTTACCGACCACCGCATCCTGCGCGCACCGGGCGAGGCATACCCCGACAGTGCCTTCAAGGCCGCGCCAGATACTGGCTTCATTCACGTCAATGCGGCTCCAGAAGTAAACAGCAGCATTCCGCCAGCGACCTTGCTGCGCGCCTACCGTCAGGAACTCATTCGAGGGCATCTTGAGTATAAGGACTACTATTTTTCCCTTCTCGATCGCCTGACGAACGCGAACCACCAAGACCCGTTCATACTTTCGGCGATTGCACAGAAAGGTCTGAGCGACGGAGATCTGAGCAGCGCGATTGCCTACGCAATCCAGGTGATCGATCGGGGTTCCACTTCGACGTATGACTACCTGCTGCTCGACAGTTTGCTGGCGCGCGCGGGAAACACGGCAGGCAGCATCGATCTGTTGAAGAAAGGGTTATTGATCGCACCTTACGAACCATCGTTTTATGAGAACCTGGCAGTCCGCCAACTATCGATCGGAAAAACTGCCGAAGGTGTGACGACGATCCAGCGCGGATTGGAGCTATTTCCCGAGGATTCAGTTTTGCGGGACATGCATGATCAGGCGACCGCGCGCGGGCTCGTGCATTTAGATCACTACTATGTTTCCGGGCAACGATGCGACACGACTGCGATCGCCGAAGAGTTGGATTTCAGAGTTGCACTTTTATGAACTGGGCAGCCGCCATTGTTCTTCTTAGCGCTTGTTTCTTTTCCGTCGCCCTAGGTCAGGTCACGGGAACAGCCAAGAGCCCGACTCTGCGGCAACAACAGGGCGTGGCTCAATTGCAGGGAGGTCATTTGCAGGAGGCGTTAAGCGAGTTTCGTGCGGCGGTGGCGGAGAATCCCAACGACGGAGTTTCTCACGACTACATCGGCGTTATTCTGGGCGAATCCGGCAAGTTGAATGAAGCTATTGCAGAATTTGAGCAGGCGGCTCGCTTCGAACCCGGTTTGCCTAATCCGCACTTTCATCTTGGTCTGGCCTACGAACAAGCGAACCGGACGAGCCAGGCCATTTCCGAATACCACGAAGCATTGCGGCTTAATCCTGCTCTGCTGGAGGCGCAATACGGCCTGAGTGCGATCTGCGCTAGACTTGGCGACCTGGACGGAGCGATCCATTTGCTCCGGGAAGTGATCAAGGCTGCGCCAGGCTTCGCCGAAGCCCACTACAACCTGGGATTGAATCTGTGGAACAAATACAAACGCTCGATGGGCCTACGTCAGAAGAGTGATCTGGACCAGGCGCTGGAAGAACTGGCGACGGCAAGCCAGTTGGCGCCAAAGCAGCCCAGAATTTATTTCGCTTTGGGGCAAATACTGGCGGATCGAGGAAATCTCGCCCCCGCGGTGGAGAATCTGCAAAAGGCGGTTGAGCTGGATCCTCCCAATCCTGAATATCACTACAACCTGGGACTCGCTCTGAGGCTAAACGGCGATATGGGACCCGCCGGCGCTGAGTTTCGTGAGGCGCTCAAGCTGAACCCGAATCACGCGCTGGCCCATCGGTCGCTGGGATTGGTATTGCGCGAAGCTGGGGATTTCCCGGCGGCCGCCAGCGAGCTTCGCTTCGCCGCGGCTGAAATTCCCGACGACGCCGAAGGCCATCAACTTCTGGGAACGGTACTTCTCAAGGCGAACGATCTCCCCGGCGCAATCGATAGTTTCCGTAAAGCGATTAGCTTGAATCCTGACCTCGGCGAAGCTCATGCCACTCTGGCGCAGGCCCTGCAAAAAACGGGACAGCCCGACGAGGCAAAGAAGCAGCTCGCCGAACTGCAGAGAATTGATAAGGCAAAGGCCAACATGGGACAAGCCATGATTCTGGTGGAAACCGCCTTAGGCCATATGAAGAAGAACGAACTCTCAACGGCTATCGGTGAACTGCAAGAGGCCGTCGGTCTCAGTCCTGACTTTGCCGAAGCTCCTTACCAGCTCGGCGTGGCGCTACGGCAGGCGGCGGGCGCTTCAAAGGCCAGTTCTAACAAGGGTGGCTCCCGCAAGGCCAGCCCGACCAAAGATCCTGTGGCTCAGGCCGAGACCGCCTTCCGGCGCGTGTTGCAGATTGATCCCCAATATGCGTCCGCGTATCTTCGATTGGGTTTGCTGCTCGAGTCCCGCGGAGATAGTGCACAAGCCTCGTCGCAGTTTGAAAAAGCCGTGCAGCTGGCGCCGGGCCTGACGGAAGCTCATCTTGAGTTAGGACGAATGGCAAAGAATGCCCGGGATTGGGCGACTGCAGTACGCGAGTTCGAAGCTGTGTTGGCATGGAGTCCGCACAACGCGCAAGCTCACTACGATCTGGCGACCGCATTGAAAGCCGGCGGTCGGGTGGAAGAAGCTGCGCGCGAGCTGCAGATCGCGATGAAGCTTGACCCTGGGATTGCGAGTTCTCGGGTCGCGAGTCCGCGCTAGTCTGACGGGAAACGGATTAAGAGTTGTTGTCAGAGCAACCGACATTTTGGTTCGAGCCTTTTTAGTTCAATCAGAGCAGCCCGCAGGGGCTTCCGGCGTCACTACAGCTGCCAGGAGAGAGAACCATGCGATCAGAGTTTTCGCGTCGTGAGTTTATTGCGGGTTTGGGCGTACTAGCCGCTGTCAATGGCACTCTCTCGGCAGCAGGTTTTCCATCATCATCGTCATCTCCCTGTTCCCCTTCATCCTCGGCTATGTCCGGGCCTTCCCGGCTGCGGAAATCGCCGTTCAAGATCGCTGTCATTAACGATGAGATTTCGCAGGATTTCGGTCACGCCTGCGAAGTCGCTTCGCAACAGTTCGGAATGGAATGGATGGAACTGCGGAGCATGTGGGATAAGAATGTGGCCAATCTGGATGCTAATGAAATTGCCGAAGCCCAGCGCATCCTAAAGAAGAATAGTCTGCGTGTTACCGACATCGCCAGCCCGCTCTTTAAGGTCGACTGGCCAGGCGCGCCTAAATCGAAATTCAGTCCGAAACACGATCAATTCAGCGCCAACTTTACTTATGAGCAACAGGGCGAAGTTCTCGACCGCGCCATTGCCCTGGCCAAGGCGTTCTCGACCGATCGCATTCGCTGCTTCGATTTCTGGCGGCTTGACGACCAGGCGCCTTATCGCCGGGCGATGAATGATACGCTGCAACAGACAGCCGAGAAGCTGGGCAAGATCGGCTTAGTCCTGATTCTGGAGAACGAAGCTGCGTGCAATACTGGCACGGGCGCGGAGAGTGCCAAGGTCCTCGGCGGGGTATCGTCGCGCTCTTTCATGCTGAATTGGGATCCCGGCAACGCCGCTACTCTGGGCGAAAAACCTTATCCCGATGGCTACAACCTGCTGCCGAAAGATCGTATTGGTCACTGCCACTGCAAAGATGCAGTCAAGAGAGCAGATGGCTACGAATGGGCCGCCATCGGTGAAGGCATGATCGACTGGGCTGGTCAGTTCGCAGCCCTCAAACACGATGGCTATCACCACGTCGTAAGCTTGGAAACGCATTGGCGCGGTGCTGGGACACCCGAAGCTTCCTCGATACAGAGCTGGGCGGGAATGAAAGCTGCGCTGCAGAAGGCGGGAGCACTCTAGGGTTTGTGTCATGTGGGGCGGGCCGTTGCAGGCACAGGTGCGTTTCTAGCTAATCCAACCGCGTTGGGGCGGCGTGGGCGCTCGGCGACGATGACCGCGTTCGGGTGGCGATCGCGGCGCTCCGATTGAACTCGGCTATCGCTCGACCGTGGTGGCTCACATGGCCAACCTGGCATATCGCCGAACGCGTCGCATCACCTTCGAGGAAGCGAAAGCGGCCCGCCCGCATTACTAGCGTCTATTGCATAGCCACCGTTTGGGATTTCAGCCCGTGGTGGGTTCCGGTGAAAGCATCTCTCCCAAAGCAAGGGTCTGTGGAAAACGCAGAACTAGAAGTTTTGCTACACTATGCGGGCCGCTTCTTCGTCTAGAACTTAAACTCTCGCTATTTTGTCCGAGTTCCAGATGCACACTCGGTAAACCTTGTCGCAGCCTTTACCTCGGCAGTTCCAGATTAACCACGTCTTCTCATAAGACGGTGCTATACCGGCGTGGTTTTAGTTTTCATTCCAGGAAGTATTGAAGGCGCCATGCCTATCTGTCCTCCCAGGTAGACACGCTATTCGGAGTGGAACTGGGACGCCGACAGGAATCTTCAGTCCAGCAATCTGAAATTTGACGTTCTTGGACGTGGTAGTCCATCTGGCCATAAGGGATTCGTATTCCCTACCCCGATTCAAAAGGATCTTTCAATGCTGAGAACGTGTGTCTTAGTGTTAGCAGTGTTTTCTCTGGTAGGGTGCGGCGGAGGAACCATGCCCCTCACGCCTGCCCACAGCGGTTCCAGTGGCGCGACTTCCAGCAGCGGCTCCGGTAGTGGGACTGGCACCGGTACCTCTGGCACCGGCACTTCTGGCACCGGCACTTCTGGCACCGGCACCTCTGGCACCGGCACCTCTGGCACCGGCACCTCTGGCACCGGCACTTCTGGCACCGGCACCTCTGGCACCGGCACTTCGGGCACCGGACCTTCCTCGATAACCGGCCCGAGCGAATTTACTTTCGGGGGATACACATGGGAAACGGATAGCGGTTCGGCTCCCCCGGTTGGCAATGCGAATGGGAATGTCGGGAAGTTCGATCCCATGAACGTGTCTGTTGGATCGGAGCTGGTCTTGTCACTTACTCAGACCCAGAGCGGCAGCCAGATTCTGTCCAGCGGATCGCAGGTCATAACCAAACAGAAGTTCAGCTATGGCACGTTCGAGTTTACTTCCAGGGTGGTCAACGTTCTTTCTGGATCCGTTACCACGGGGTTCCTGTACGCGCCCAACTCCGAGACCGAAATTGACATGGAGCAAGTGGGGAACAAGCCGGACGCCGTGGACTGCACCAACTGGCATGGAGTATCAAGTTTTCAGGACACCCAGGTCTACGGCTTCAACCAGGGGAACACCCACGACTTCAAGATTGTGTGGCGATCCGGCTTTGTCGATTGGTACGTGGACGGTCAGCTCGTGGTCCACCATACTCAGGCAGTACCCAGCGCTTCGGCTCCATTTCTGTTCAGTATCTGGGGCACGAACAAGTCAAGTTGGGGAGGTACAGGCACGTCCGGTCCTACCCGGTACATGTATATCAGCAACTTCAAGTACGCGCCGTAGCCCGTTGAGCAGCAGGTGCAAACGTAGGATCGGAAGGGCGCGGTTTCAGGTTGCCCGCCTCAGCGTTGGGGCACGGTTGTGGAATTCAAAACCCAGGGGCCAAAGCCTGTGGATTCTACCCCTTTCCGCGGCCCTGACGGGCGCGCCGCCTCGTCAGTCTGGTTGTCATAGCTGAGCTAGGTTCTTCCGGCGAAGAACTCTGCGATCGCGTTCACCACAATCTTCTGCTGTTCTTCCGTCATTTGCGGAAACACGGGAAGAGCCAGGACGTGCTGGCTGGCATCCTCTGCCTGCGGGAATGCACCCTGAGCGTAGCCCAGATATGCGAACGCCGGCTGAAGATGAAGTGGGGAAGGATAATAGATTTCAGTGGGTATGCCGCGGGCGCGTAGATGGTCGCGCAATTGGTCACGCTTTTGGGCGCGAATCACGAACTGGTTGTATACATGCCGCCGTCCCTCGGGTTGGAAGGGCAAAGTAACCCCCATGTTCAAGCCTGCTTGGTTTAGGCCTGCCTGCTCGAACAGCTTCCGGTAACGATCGGCGTTTTGTTGGCGGGCTTTGGTGAAAGCATCGAGATGCTTCAGCTTCGCCAGCAGGATCGCGGCCTGCAAGCTGTCCAGGCGGCTGTTTATCCCCAGCAGGTCGTATTGATATTTTTTGCGGCTGCCATGATCTCGCAGCACTGCGAGGCGTTCGGCAAATTCGGGATCGTTGGTGGTAATCATGCCGCCGTCGCCCGCCCCTCCCAGGTTCTTTGAAGGGAAAAAGCTGAAGCAGCCAAACTCACCGATGTTGCCCACGTTCTTGTCCTCGCATCGCGAATCAACGTATCGCGCACCAATCGACTGGGCGGCATCTTCGATCACTGGCACACCGTTTGCGCGTGCGATCTGGGTAATGGTTTCCATCTCAGCCGGCAGTCCGAAGAGATGGACCGGGATAATCGCCCTGGTTCGGCTGGTGATGACGGACTCCAAATGCATCGCGTCGAGGTTGTAGGTTTCGGGATCGATGTCGACGAATACCGGTTTGGCCTTGAGCCTGGAGACGCTTCCCGCGGTGGCCACGAAGGTAAAGGGCACAGTGATGACTTCGGCGCCGGAATCAACTCCCAGCGCCATCAGTGCCAGCAACAGCGCATCCGACCCGGAGGCACAACCGATAGCAAATCTGCAGCCCACAAGGGCGGCGACTTCGGTCTCCAGTTCCCTCACCTGCGGACCCATGATGAACTGCTGGCTCTCCAGAACCATTTCCACCGCGGCCTGGATTTCCGCCTTCATCAAGGCATACTCGGCCTTCAGATCGAGAAATGGAAAAAGTAGGGGGGCAACACTGTGCTCGGCCGCCCTAGGCGGCTTGGTAACGGAGTGCATCTTCAATTCCCTATCGGTGGAAGTTTTTGAAAGTCTTAACTATATCGTGACTGTGGCGGTTTTCCGCGAACTCTGAGACGCTCGATTCGAGTTCGTGGCGGTGTTTTAGCCGCAGCGTTTCGCCCGCCAACCAACCAATACCACAGAGAGAGCGCCCGGATAAATGCCGCCATTTCAGTGGGATCCAGACCGGAACCGTACAGTGACTTTCGTACCCGGGTTGGAGCTAAGAATCACCGTATAATCGGTTCAAATCGGAAGGAATCTGCGCAAAGGATAAGGGTGGACCCGGTACTTGCATCGGCGATCTTCGTTCTGGGGCTGGCTTTCGGCAGCTTCCTGAACGTGTGTATCTACAGGTTGCCACGCGACTTATCAGTGGTGAGACCGCGCTCGACCTGCCCTGGCTGCCAGAAGGCGATTCGCAGTTACGACAACATTCCGGTTTTGAGCTGGTTGATGCTGAGGGGCCGCTGCCGTAATTGCAAAATTCACATTTCGCCGCGCTATCTTTTCGTAGAAGTGCTAACGGGCACTATCTTTCTGGCCTGTTACGCACACTTCGGCACCGGCCTAGCAACCCTCAAATATTGCGCTCTGGGATTCCTGCTACTGGGCTTGATCTTCACCGACGCCGAAACCCAACTTTTGCCGGACAAGTTGACCCTGCCGGGGCTGGTGCTGGGTCTGGTTTTCAGTTTGGTGGTTTCGGTGAATGACTTGGCCTCGCAACTCTTGCCGGGGCTGGTTTCCCTGCCGGTGAGTTCGGATGTGTCCTGGCATCTGCTCTCCCTGGCTGACGCCCTGCTGGGAGCGGTGGTTGGCGCCTCCTTCATTTACGGTGCGGGCGCAATCTACCTGCGCGCGCGCGGCGTGGAAGGCATGGGTTTTGGCGACGTTAAGCTGATGGCCATGATCGGTGCCTTTCTCGGCGCTAAGCTGACCATTTTCACCCTGTTCACGGCCTCGATCGCGGGTTCGCTGTTTGGTCTTTCGACGGTGTTGGCAGTGTGGATCAAACGCACGCGCCGGCGGATGGCTCGCAATCATGAACCTGCGAGGCAGGCGCGGCGCCGCGCCTGGGAGTCGGCGGCGATCGCTCTTCGCCGGCATCAGATGCCGTTCGGCGTCTTTCTGGGCAGCATGGCCATGGTTGCTTTCTTTTACGGCAACAGCTTCTTGCGCTGGTATTGGGGGTTGCTGTGAGGCTGCTGAGTAATCCCATCATCCTGCGCATGGCGTTGGTTTTTGTGGCGGCAGGCTTTGCCTTTGTGATGGGCTTGCTGCTGATACGACATATGCGGCGCGGTATCACCGAAGAGGCCTCGTTTGCCGACGCTCCCGTTGCGCCCGAGTCCTTCCCGCTGCACACTTATCATGCGGTGATCCAGCAACTAAAGCAGCAAAAACACGAACTACTCAGCTCGCAGCGGGAGGAACGGCGCCGCACCAAAACTTCGGAAAACATCAGCGCCGCTGTGCTCTCGAATCTCTCATGCGGCGTGTTGTTCTTCACCCCCAACGGGCTGGTGCGGCAGGCCAATGTCTCGGCCAAACAGATTCTCGGGTTCGCTTCGCCAGTCGGGATGAGCGCCGCCGAAATGTTTCGCGAGGCAGAGTTGATTTCCGCCTCCGACGGCGCCTATGCGAATTTGGCGGAGGCGGTTGATGCCAGCTTGCGCGAAAAGATCCGGCTTCGACAACTTGAGGGGCGCTATCACACGCCCGCGGGCGAGGAACGAACGCTAGACATTACCGTCAGTTCAGTGCAAACCTCCGACAGTGAGGTGTTAGGTGCCGCTTGCCTGATCAATGATCGTACTGAAATGACCCAGATTCGTCGCCACCAGGAGTTGCGGGGTGAAATGTCGGCCGAGATGGCGCTGGAGTTGCGCAATTCGCTCACCACTATCTCCGGATACGCACAGCAACTGGCGGCGAGCCGGGATGCGGAATTGGCCCGCCAACTGGCCGCTGATATCGCTGCCGAGGCAGCTCACCTAGATCGCACGATTGGTGGTTTCCTCGCCAGCGCAAGGGCCGCAAAAGCTGGCACTAAATCTTGATTGAAACTACGTCTATGCCGCCGTCTGTTTTACTCAAGGCAGCAAGACAGGAAGAAACGGAGCATCGCATGAAACGCATCGCATATGTTTTTCTGGCCGAAATCGTACTGACTGGCATGTTGGTCATGCTGGCAGGCGCACAATCTGAGCCTCTGGGCGACTATGCCCGTGCCGTCCGCAAGGAAGACAAGAAGGAAGTGGGCAAGAAGTACGATAACGACAATTTGCCCGTCAATGACAAGATCAGCATCGTGGGCAACGCCCCGGATTCGACGGGCCCAGAGGACGCCAACCCCGGGTCAACGCCCGATACAAGTTCCGCGAAACCAGAGGACTCGTCCACGGTCGTCACATCGGATTCGCAACCTAAAGGCAGCGCGAAGAAGGCAGAGGGCGCCGACGCGCAGAAGGCAGATGACCAATGGAAGCAGAGGTTTGGGGAGCAGAAATCCAAGATCGATCTCCTCACCCGCGAACTGGACGTGGCGCAGCGCGAATACCGCCTGCGTGCTGCTGCCTTCTATGCCGACGCCGGCAGCCGTCTGCGTAACCAAGGCTCATGGGACAAAGAAGATGCCCAATACAAACAGCAGATCGCCCAGAAGCAAAAGGCGCTGGACGACGCCAAGAAGGCGCTGGACGACATGAAGGAGCAGGGCAGAAAGGCGGGAGTTCCAGCCCGCGACCGGCAGTAGGCAAATCGTTTGCAGGCGCCAGGGCCTCCGGTTCGAACCGGAGGCTTTTCAGTTTAGTTTTGCCCCACCCGGTATCCGAAGGCTGCGAGAGGCCCCCGAGTCATTGCTGGCCGCGGCCAAGGAATGCCAGCACGACAACAAAGGATCCGATTGCAAAGCACCGTAAGCACAGTAGTCGCGCCCGATAGCGATCCTAAGCAGAGACAGCGCTCTCTTTTTTGCCGCAGAACGTCGGGATGGACGGCTGTTAGTAAAGCGGCTCAGGGTCAACTTGCGTCGACGGATCCCTTTCCGCTACGAGGGCGACGAAGCGGCCGAGGGAAGTGTCTTCGGCTTTGTAAACCACACCCATTCCCCCACCGCCGAGTTTCTCGATGATGCGGTAATGCGAGATCGTCTGACCCGCAGTCGGCAGGGACTTCTGCCCTTGGGCCGTCATGTTAGGGGCCGACCCCAAGCAAGTCAATGTCAATCGGGGGATAGCTATTGGAGCGGGAAAATCCGGACACCTGGGCTCCGAATGTCCAGCAGCTAGCTA
>Ga0070706_100000450_pt1 | contig 49224 bp, 41 predicted proteins | sample KBSK5501metaG_FD_65476 | JGI IMG/M metagenome (GOLD analysis project Ga0070706, IMG submission 65476) | Corn, switchgrass and miscanthus rhizosphere microbial communities from Kellogg Biological Station, Michigan, USA - KBS K5-50-1 metaG | ecosystem: Host-associated > Plants > Roots >... | reverse complement strand
CCCCCGCCGGAACGTCGCCGGTGAGAAACCGGTCCGCATGTAGCAAAACGGCGGCGGGGCCGGCAGCGGTTTGGGCTCGCCGACGCCGAGGTAGGCGGCCTGGTAGCAGGACAGCGCGATGCGGTCGCAGGCCAGCAGCCACTCCCCGAACGCCGACTGCCGCTGCCCGAACAGCTCGAAGTAGAAGTCCCAGATGCGCTCGATGGCCCGCACCCAGTCGTGCGCCCGCTCCTTGGACCTGACGAGTTCCTGCAGCCGCGCCGTGGTGGGCTGCGCGACGGCCGCGGACGCGCCCTTGCGCACGTGCCCGCTGACGACGAGCAGTTCCTGGCGCAGCCGCGTGAGCAGCGCGTTGACGGCCTGCAGGTGCCCCTCGCTCGGGGCCGCCGCGCCGCTGCCGAACTCCCCGGCCCGGAAGGGCCGCAGCGCCGCGGCGTGCCGCATGACGCTGGTGCCCTGGGAGCGGATCCACGGCCCCCGGATCTCCCCGGTCCGCCGCCGGACCGGGGAACCCTGTGCCTGGGCCGTGCCCGGCGCGGCGGGGGGAGCGGTACCTGTCCCGGTGGATGCGGTCATCGTGGCCGTGCCCCGCTAGTAGCGGTAGGCGCCCGGTGGGGGCTGGCTGCCGCGCCAGGCCGGCACGGGAACCCAGGCGATGGAAAGGCCTGCGGGCAGGCGGCGTTGCCGCGGGTAACCGCGGGCCGGGGCCTGCCGCACGGGTGCCCGGTACGCCACGGGCGCGCCGTACCGGACGGGCACGCCGCGCCGTACCGGTGCCCGGCGCCGGGCGGGTGCCCTGTAGACCGGGCCGCCGTCGCGGTATTCGACCGGTCGGCCGTCGCGGTACTCGACCGGGGCGCCGTAGCGGTACCGGTACGGGCCGCCGTAGCGGTACCGCACCGGGGTCCCGTACCGGTACCCGGCCGGCGTGGCCGGCGTGGGGGCCAGCGCCCGGACCTGCGTTGTGCTCAAACCGGGGACGGCACCGGTCCACCACTGGCCGGTGCGGGTGGCGTGGTGGTAGCGGCGGTCCAGCGCCCGGGCGCGGCGCACCGCGTGGTGGCGCGTCCGTGGGTTGGACAGCACGCGGGCGGTCTGCTGGGCCAGGGTCCGGATCGCCCGCTGCGGCGTGATGGGGTGGCCGCGGGCGACCTGCCGGGCCAGTCGCTGGGTGGTGCGGGCGGCGATCGTCGGGACCACGCGGACGAGCTGCCGGGTGGTCGGGTTGCGGCGCAGGGTGTGGGTCACCGTGGACAGCCCGCGCACCAGGTGCGGGGTGGACTTCGCGACGTGCGGCGCGGCCCTGCGGGCCAGCCCCGCGGCAAGCGGGACGAGGGCGCCGACCATCGCCTCGGCCTCGGCCTCGGTCTCCGCTTCCGCGGCGGCGTGCCCGAGATGCTCCATCATCGCGTCCGGGTACACGCGGCGCAGCGGGTTGGCCATCCCCTCGCCTTCGTCCTCGAACTCGCCCTCCCACTCGCCTTCGAGCTCGTACTCGTCCTCGAGCTCGCCCTCGTCCTCGAGCTCGAATTCGTCCTCGAACTCGCCGTCGGACTGGCCGCCGAGCGACCCGAGTACCGCCTGCGCGGCACGGCGGGCCAGGTTGCCGAAGAACTCTTCGCCCTCGTGCCCGCCCTCGTACTCTTCCTCGAACTCGGGAAGCGCGCTGTGTTCCATGGTGCTCGCAGTCATGGCGGTGCCGTCCTCTCGTGCCAGGCGGGCGTCAGCGGTAGCTGGGGCGGCGACGGCGCCGCGCGCCATCGCGGTACGGGTACCTCGCGCGGCTGCGGCCCCGGTATCCGCCCGTCCGGCGGATCGCGCTGGTCGCCCGGGCGTTGCGGCGCATGGCGGCGGCGGTGCGCCGTGGGCTGCCGAGCACCCCTCGCGTCTGCCGGCTCATCACCCGCGCGGCCACGCGCCGGTTGACCGGCTGCCCGGCCGCCGCGCGGCGGGACAGGTCGCGCACCGTGCCCTGGACGATGTACGGGACCGTGCGGACGGCGGGCCGCGCGCCGCGGTGCCGCCGCAACAGGCGGGTGAGCACGCACGTGGCGCGGACCAGGTGGGGCAGCAGCCTGCGCACCGCGGCGCGGTCGCGAGCGGAAAGCACGGTCACCGTGGCGGCACCGATCATCGCCTCGGCCTCGGCCTCGGACTGGGCGCCCGCGGCCACCGCCGCCATCATCTCGGCCATCGCCTCGGCCTCGGTCATCGCGTGCGAGGCTTCGTCCTCGAACTCGCCCTCGCCGAGCAGCCCGCTGATCCCGCTGACGATGCCGCCGAGGTCGAAGTCCTCGGCCTCGTCCTCGAACTCGCCCTCAAGCTCGAGCTCGCCCTCAAGCTCGTACTCGCCCTCGAACTCGCCCTCGCCGAGGGCGCTGGCGGCCGCCTTGCCCAGGGCGCCGCCGAGCGGCCCTCCGAGTGCGGTTCCGACCATGGGCGCGGCGATCCGTGCTACCTGCTTGAGCAGCGGGGCGTTCTTCCGCACGAAGCGGGCGATGCTGCCGAAGAACTCCTCGGCCTCGTCCTCGAACTCACCCTCGAACTCGCCCTCGCCGAGGAGCCCGCTGAGCCCGCTGACGATGCCGCCGAGGTCGAAGTCCTCGGCCTCCTCCTCGCCCTCCAGCTCCTCCTCGAACTCGCCCTCGCCGAGGAGCCCGCTGAGCCCGCTGACGATGCCGCCGAGGTCGAAGTCCTCGCCCTCGCCCTCCAGCTCGCCCTCGAGTTCTGACTCGTCCTCGAACTCGTACTCAAGCTCGGTCTCGCGTAGTGGCATGTCCGCCTCCCTCGCGGTGTCCAGACAGCTGCACCCTCCCCTGGCCGGGCGCGAGAGGCCAGTCGCACGTTTCGGGGGCGCTCGATCGAGGCGGCCGGTTCAAGCGTCGCTCAAACGTGTTACGGGCTTATCACCTGGTTGTTTGCTAAAAGTCCAATTAAGATGGCTAACCAGCCAGCTGAGCCGTAGCTCACGACGTGATCCCTCCCACGTAAGACACTGAACGGGGCAACGGCGGGCACGGGACCGCAACCCGGCCGCCAACGGTGCGTGGTCACGAGGGTGGTACACCGTCACTCCAGGGGACGGATGGGCGGGTTGGGCGACATGATCGATTTAGCTTCTAGCGTCTCCACGGAGGTTCCTGAGGACGCGCCGAGCGTCATCGAGACGCTCTCGCGAAGCCTCGTCGGGCAGCTTGTCAGCGCCGAGGATTGGCGGGAGGGCGACGACCGGGCCGCGGATGACGCTTCACCCGACGGGCAGGTGCTCCTCGACGTGGAGATCGGCGACGTGCGCCTCCTGGCCCTCCGTCGGGCGCGCCCGGGGCCGATCTCCCTGCTGAGCCCGCGGGAACAGGAGATCGCCAGGATGGTCGCCTGCGGCTATCCGAACAAGACCATCGCCTCGGTCCTGGAGATCAGTACCTGGACGGTGGCCTCGCATTTGCGGCGGATCTTCATCAAGCTCCAGGTCTCCTCCCGGGCGGCCATGGTCACCCGGCTGTCCAGTTCGGCACTGAACGAGCTGTCGCCCGAGCTGGACACCCAGGCTTTCCCGGCGGACGTCCCCGGCCGCTGAGCGGGGCCGCGGTGATACCCGTGGCCCGCGCGCCACCGGTGGCGGGGCGGCGCGAGCGATGTGCCGTTCGCCTACCGGATCGCGGCGCGGCGCAGGACGTGGCCGCGCCGCGGCTGAACCGGATCGCGCTGCCTGTGCCGCTGCCTGGCGCCGGTGAAGGCCAGCCGGCCCGTCCGGCCGCGTCCCACTCCAGCCAGCGCTGGCCGGCAGTTGCCTACCTATTCTCGAGCCACGACTTGATCAGCTCTTGGACTTCCTTGACGAGATGACTGGCGGCGACGCCGACGAGCGTGATCGCGGCGCCCTGAGCCCTCATGTCGTCAGTAACCCACAGGAGCCACGCTGCGCCGAACAAGAGAATCGCCGTGGCGAAGACTGCTGCCGACGCTCCATACGTCTTCCGTTTGTTATTCGCTCCTTGACTATGGGATTCGTCGCTCATCTGAAGCTCCTCGTCCGTGGGTCGTGCCAGGGCCCGCTGCGCGACCGAAAGCGCGGGCTGGCGGTCCCCGGCTCCCCGGGTGCGAAACTAGGGCGAGCGAACGACGGAGCAGAATGGTCTAGACCTCTGCCGGTGAGTCGTCATCACGCCACCTGTCACGTGGCCGGTCCTCGCGGTAGTCGCGGTCCCTGTCCCGGTCGCGGTCCCGGTCCCGGTCCCTGTCGCGGTCCCGGTCCCTGTCGCGGTCCCGGTCGCGGTCGCTGTCCCGGTCCCGGTCGCGGTCGCTGTCCCGGTCCCGGTCGCGGTCGCTGTCCCGGTCCCGGTCGCGGTCGCTGTCCCGGTCGCCGTGGTCATCGTCGTCGTCGCGGTGTCCATCGCCGTTATCGGCGCAGTCCGAACGCGGGCAGAGCTTGTCGTAGAGGGCAAGGATTTCATCGACGGTATTCGTCTGCAGGTCGTCGCAGTGCTTCTCCCGCGCCTTCCGTTTGCAGTCCTCGAAAGCGCGTTTGCCGGTCAGCATCGCGATCGCGTTGGCGCCCGTGCTCCAGCACGTCAGCGCGCGGCAGAGGCAGTCAACGAAGTCCTTTGCTTCGTCGAAGCCATGCCAGATGACCCGGATGTGCTGCCGCGCCACAAGAGCCTGGGCGTAGACCTTTTTCAGGTCGGTGGCTGCCGGATCCGAGGCGAGGGCCGCGTTGATCGCGTCAATTTCAGCCTTGGCGTCCTGCACCCGCTGGACCAGAGCATTGGGCTCGGTCAGCAGGTCGTTGAAGCACTTCTTGGCCTTATCCACCCGCGACTGGTACCGGTTGATCGTGTCAACGAGCTGCCGGTAGTCGTAATCCGACATGTACTCCTGGTGCGGCATGTCCGGGTCGCAGTCCCAGGCGCCTCCGGTGATATCGAAGTCGCAGTCGATGCTGTCCGCGCAGCAGCCCACGTGGCCCCCGCACTCGTCCAGTTCCTGTTCGATGCGCCTCCATGCGTCCTTGAGGCATTCGACGACCGTGCCCTGCTTGATCGAGCACCTGGCCCGCTCGACCAGATGCTTGATCTGGTGCCGCATGTCCTGCACCTGCAGCGCGACGTCGCGGCGCTTTGCGTGGTAATCCTTGCGCGTGGCGTCGTAGCTGGTCTGCGCGGCCTCGAGGTCCGGTGTCGTCGCCGCAACGTACGCGGCCTGCTTGGCGATGCCGTCGGCCTTGCATTTGAGGCAGTCGATCAGGTGCGGCTTGCATTCGCCCCTCGCACGGGGCTGGGGTCCGTTGGATGTTCCCTCGACCGGTTCCTCGGGTTGCCCTTGCGCGGAGGTCTGATTCATCGCCGCTGCTCCCTTCATATGAGCGCACGACGAAGTCTTGGCGGCGGCTGTCACGGCACTGTCGCCGCAGCATCTCTCGGTCCGGTACGCGACGATGCGGTGACGCCAGGCCCTGACGATTGCGGGCATGGCTGGATACAAGGCTCTCGCCGCCGCCGGGCGGAGCATCGTCGGCCTGCTCAACCTGCGTTTTGACGAGATCGTCCCCCCGGGCGATCCGAAACCGAAGGCGGTGCTGGCGGGCACCAATGACTTTGACAAGGTCAACAGCAGCCCGACGGCGGTCATCCGCTATCCGGCCGTCTCGGTGTACTGCTACCGGGTGTGTGTCGATCGCGAGACCCGTCCTGGCTGGTCGGCGGTCGCCAGCGTGGACGGCATTCCGAGGTTGCCGCTGCGCATGCAGTTGCTGATCGCGGCCTGGGACACCGTGGTGGAGAGGGAACTGGAGTGGCTCGGGCTGGCCGTGGAGGTACTGGAAAGTGAGCCCATCCTCACCGGCCCGCTACTGGATACCCAAGGACACTGGGAGCCCGGTGATGCGGTCCACGTGGTGGCGGACGACCTGGCCCTGGACTCCATGAGTGAGGCGTTCCAGGCCCTCACCACGCAATACCGGCTTTCGTTGCCTTACGTAGCCCGGGTTATCCGGATCAATGGGCGCGCGCAGCCCGCGGTGGAAGGCGCCGCGACCATGGCCGCGGTGCTCGGTCCCGGTGTCGCGCCATGATCATCCAGACCCCGGCCGGGCCCGCCCGCGTCATGCATCGCCTGGCGCTGGCCGTCGAGGTCCGCGACGCGGTCACCGGCCGGCTCGCGGACATGCCGGTTCGCGTCGGCCGCGAGATCACCGCGCCCCCCGGCGCAGCGCCCGCGCCGGACCCCGCCTGGCCGTGCCGCGCCCTCGAACGATCCGGCCTCGCAAGGTTCAAGCTGCGCCGTGGCCCGCAACTGCCCGCCGCGATCACGCTGCGCATGGACGACCGGTACCGGCGTTACGTGCCGCGCCGGGCGTCGATCACCTTGTGGCCCGAGGCCGACATCGAGGCGATAGACAACGACCCGCCGACGGGCCCCTACATCCCGGTGAACTCGCGCCTGCTGCGCATCTGGCTGTCGCCCGGCTCGGCCTACCCGCTGCCCGGCGGCACCACCGCGATCCGCGGCCGGGTGCTCCGCAGCGTGGCCGGGGCCGCGCTCTCCCCGGACCACCCGGCACGGTGGCCGCGGGTCACCGCGATCGGGCCGGGGAACGTCCCGGTCGGCTGGGCGCACGGGGACGAGCGCGGCGAGTTCCTGCTGCCCATCGTCAGCTCCGGGACGCTGACGCCAGTGGACGCGCAGTTCCCCGTGGACCTCGACGTGTACGGCCTGCCCGCGGTCCAGGCGCCGCAGCCCGATCCGGCAGACCGCTGCGCCGATCTGGTCATCGAGACCGTGCCGCGCTCGTCGGCCCCGCCGGCTCCCGGTGATCTCGACAACGACCTGCTGCGCGGCAAGAGCGTCCCGCCCGGCTATGTCGCCGGCAGCGCGCCGCGTCCCCACCTGACCGTCAAGGTCGGCAGCGTGCTGACCACCGGCACCGACTTCCCATTCCCCGATTGAGCCGTGACCGAGGAGGTCCTGAATGGCTGAGTACCTGACTCCTGGCGTATACGTCGAGGAGACGAGCTTCCGGGCGCGGTCCATCGAAGGCGTGCCGACCAGCACGTTCGGCCTGGTGGGGCTCACGGCCTACGGCCCGGTGCCGTACAAGCTGCCGCAACTGGCCCAACCCGCCGGGCTGACCCCCGTCGTGATGGTCCCCCAGCCGACGCTGGTCACCAGCTTCACCGAGTTCGAGCGTGCATTCGGCGGGCTGGATCAGGTGGGGTCGACGGCGCTGGGCGACAACACCAACTACCTCGCATACGCGGCCCTGGCCTTCTTCAACAACGGCGGCCAGCGGCTGTACGTGTCGCGGGTCTTCTCGTTCACCATGACCGCGGGGCAGTCCCCGGCGATCGACCTCACCAAGAACTTCGCGACGCTGCCGCTCGCCAACGGGCCGACCTGGCGCGCCCGGTGGCCAGGACAGGCCGGGAACCAGATACGGGTGGGCGTGAGCTGGCGGCGCAGCAAGAACGTGCTGATCGGTGGCACGCTGACCGGCGTGGCCCCCGGCGCGGCGGTGGAGATCGCCGACAGCGCGAGCCCTCCGATACCCGACGCCACGCCGCCGAACGTCGCCAACGTCAAGATCGTCATGCGGGATCCCGCATCTGGTCAGCTCGGCTACATCGGCCCGAACGGGGCGTTCCAGGCGGTGGATCCCTCGAAGGTCGCGTTCCACATCACCCTTGACGTCTCGGTCACGATGGGCCTGCGCAACGACGTCTATTCGGGGCTGGAGCTGGACTCTCTGCACCCCCGCGCGATTACCCGGGTGATGGGCGCGGTGCAGCCGACCGACGAGTTCTGCCTGGTGTGGCTTGACACCTCTGTTGCGGCGGGGCAGCCGGCGCTCACCGACGCCGCCGTGCTCACGGCCCTGCTGACGCTGGCGGGCGGCCCCAGGTACCTCACCGGCGGGACCGAGGGTGACGCGCTCGGGCCCGCTGATCTGCAGGGCCTGCCCGCCGACCCGGACGACGCCACGATCGCCGCCACGGGGCTGGAGGCGCTCGGCGAGATCGACGACGTCGCGATCGTCGCCGCCCCCGACATCGTCCGGTTCGGCGACCCGGCCAGCCAGAAGGAGGCCACCAGCTTCCTGATCGACCACTGCGAGCAGTTGCGGTACCGGATGGCGATCGTGGACCCGCCAGCGGGCTGTTCGATCTCCCAGGTGCGGGAGTTCCGCGGCCAGTTCGACACCGAGTACGCGGCGCTGTACTACCCGTGGATACGGATCATCGACCCGACCGCCAAGCCGGACCCCGGGGCGCCACCGGCCACACTGGACCTACCGCCGTCCGGCGCCACGGCCGGGATCTACGCGAGGAGTGATATCGAGCGCGGGGTGTTCAAGGCACCGGCCAACGAGGTGGTGCAGGGCATCACGCAGTTCGTCAAGAACGTCACCTACGGCCAGCAGGGCGTGCTGAACCCGGAGGGCATCAACGCGCTGCGCACCTTCCCCGACCGCGGTGACCGGGTGTGGGGCGCGCGGACGATGAGCTCGGACCCGGAATGGCGCTATGTGAACGTGCGCCGACTGTTCATCTACCTCGAGCACTCGATCGACAAGTCGACGCAGTGGGTGGTGTTCGAGCCGAACAACGAGGCGCTCTGGGCCTCCGTGCGGCAGAGCGTCGAGGACTTCCTGCTGGCCACCTGGCGCACCGGTGCGCTGATGGGAACCAAGCCCGAGGAGGCGTACTTCGTCAGGTGCGACCGGACCACGATGACCCAGAACGACCTGGACAACGGGCGGCTGATCTGCCTGATCGGCGTCGCGCCCACCTATCCGGCAGAGTTCGTGATCTTCCGCATCGGCCAGTGGACCGCCGACGCGCAACAGAGCTGACAGATATCCGACGTGTGTGGAGGTAAGCCGTGCCGACGCGCGCAGATCCCTACCCGAATTTCAACTTCATCGTCAAGCTCGGTGATATCGGCGGCGACGACCAGATCACCGGCGGTTTCTCGGACGTGAGCGGGCTCGGCAACGAGGTGAAGTACTCCGAGTACCGCAATGGCAGCGACAGGGAGAATCACCCCCGCAAGATCCCCAACGTCAACACGACGAACGACGTGACGCTCAAGCGCGGCGTGATCGGCGACCTGAGGCTGTTCACCTGGATCAAGGACACCCGCGAGGGCAGGTGGAAGCGCCAGACGGTGACCATCACGCTCCTCGACGAGGCCAGGTCCCCGGTGTGCCGGTGGGTGCTGAGCGGCTGCGGTCCGAAGACCTACACGGCGGGGCCGCTCGCAGCCAAGGGAGGTGGGGAGGTCGCCATGGAGGAACTGCACCTCGTCGCGGAGAGGATCGACTTCCAGCAGGCATGACCACCCCGGGCCTGCGGCTCGGCGCGCCCGGCGTCTACCGGTCACCCCAACCCGTCGAGCCGCGCTTCCAGCCAGTCCGGCTTGATGTGTGCGGTTTCGTCGGGGTGGCGCTCCGCGGGCCCGTGAACTGCCGCGTCCTGGTCCAGAACTGGTCGGACTACCAGCGGATCTTCGGCGGGTACGAACGGCCGGGCGGCGGGCCGGACCGGATGCTGCCCTACGCGGTCGCGGCGTTCTTCGCACAAGGTGCCGCCCGGGCCTACGTGGTGCGGGTTGCGCCGGCCGGCTCCGGCGTGGCCGCCGCGGTGGCGGCCTGCGCGTCCTACCAGCTCGGGCCCCTTCAGCTGGCGGCGGCCAACGAGGGCTCGTGGGGGAGCAGGCTGGACATCCGGCTGGACTACGAGACCGCGCAGTCATTTGTCGGGCAGCCCGATCCCGCCGCGGCAGCCGCGCTCCTGCTTCCGCCGGGCCTTACGTTGCCGGCCGGCACGCTGCTGCGGCTGCGGGCGGGCGGCCTGGCCGCAGTGGGCGAGTTCCGCTGGGTGACCGGCCCCGGCCGCGATGCCGCGGGCCAGCCCCTGGTCACCGTGGACCCGCCGCTCGGCGCGGTCACCACGCCGACCGTCGATGCCGACGTAGTGACCGCCGTGCTCAGCGTCACCGATCAAGACCCGGACTTCGCGCGCTCGGACCGGATCGATGGCCTGGGCCTGGACCCAAGCCACCCGCGGTTCATCGGCGGCGTCGTCGGCGACCTCATCAGCGACCTCAGCGGTGACCCGGCCGGCGCCACCAGCCCCACCGCCAGCGAGTCGAGCCTCGTCCGGTTCCTCCAGCCCCTGACCGATCGGCTGGAACCTGACAGCCCGCTGCTGGCCCCGCTGTCCGGGAACCGGATCCGTCCGGGCACCGATCGCTGGGACCAGATCGACAGCCGCAGTTTCTTCGACGACGGCCCCTCCGACGCCGACCCCCTGGACGAACTGCCGCACCGGGGCGCCGACCTGCTGGCGCGCGAGGACGAGATCGGCCTGCTGTGCGTGCCCGACCTGCTCTGGGCGTGGCCGCCGACCACGCCTGCCCCAGAGCCGGAGCCGTCCGCGCCGAGCGCGTGCTTCCGGCGGTGCCCGGCCAGCCCGGCCACCGGTCGGGTCCGCTACGCCGAGCAGCCGGTGCTGTCAGCGCGCCTGGATCCCCGCGACCCCGCGCAACTGCAGACGATCCTCGGCCTGCAGGCCCGGCTGGTGACCCTGGCCGGCCTGTACCTGCGGTTCGTGGCCCTGCTGGACGTTCCGCCGGGCCTGGCGCTGGGGGATATCGTCCGCTGGCGAGCGCCCTTCAACAGCCGCTACGTGGCCGCCTATCATCCCTGGCTCGGTGTGCCCCGGGTCGCGCCGCAGTCCCAGGCGGCCGGCCAGGCGCCTGCGGCCCAGCCGCCCGCACCGGCGGCGCAGGTGCCGGCCCAGGCTTTCGCGCCAGCGGTGCAGGTGCCGCCGAGCGCCTTCGCGGCCGGTATTGTCGCGGCGCGGGAACGGCGCCTGGGCATCGCCTGGGGCCCGGCGAACGAGCTGGCGCTCACCGCGGTCACCGCCACCGACACGATCACCGACAGCGAGCATGACCAGCTGCACCTGCTCGGCGTCAACGTCTACCGCCAGGAGCGCGACGGCTTCCGGCTGACGGCGGCCCGGACCCTCAGCTCCGACCCGGATTACCGCCAGCTGAGCGTCCGCAGGCTGATGACCATGATCGCGCTGACGCTGGACCGGCGGACGCAGTGGCTCGTCTTCGAGCCCAACACCACCGACCTGCGAGCCAGGCTCACCCACACCATCACCGAGTTCCTGCGCGGGCTGTTCCTTGCCGGTGCGCTCGCGGGCAGCACCGAAGCCGACTCGTTCTTCGTCCAGTGCGACGACTCGCTGAACCCGCCCGAGTCACAGGCACTCGGGCGGCTGATAGCCCTCGTCGGGGTCGCCCCGGCGAGCCCTCTGGAATACCTGGTGCTGCGGATCACGCAGGACACCGACGGGACCATCACCGTGGAGGCCAGCAGTGGATGAGGAGCTCGTGCAGGCCTTCTGGTTCGAGGTACTGCTGACCCGCAGCGGCCCCGGGGCCCAGCCCGCGCCGCTGGGCAACGGCGGATTTGCCGAGTGCAGCGGGCTGGAGCTGGAAGCCGACGTCAAGGAGTACCTGGAGGGCGGGTTCAACGACGGCGTAGTACGCCGGGTGGGCCGGGTGAAGCTGCAGCCGCTGGTGCTCAAGCGCGGGATGATGGTGTCGGCCGACGGTCAGTACGCCGACACCACCTTCTGGGACTGGCTGACCGCGACGGTCTCCGGAAAGCTGCCCGTGCTGCGGTGTGATGGCCACATCCGGGTCGGTGATCCGACCGGCAACCGCAGGGTCGCGCACTGGAGCTTCACCAGGGGGCTGCCGCTGAAGGTGGCGGGCCCGGCGCTCAACGCCAAGACCGGCGAGATCGCCATCGAGGAACTGCACATCGCGCACGAGGGCCTGCGGCTGGAGAAGAAGGCGCTGTGACGACCCCGAACCCTCCGCTCACCAAGGCGGTTCTGTACCGGCTGAAGGCTGGCCAGCCGGCGGGCAAGGGCAAGCCGCCCAAGGTCAAGATCGACGGTGAGCCGATCGCCGTGCAGTTCAACCCGACCTCGCTGCGGATCCAGCGGCAAAACAACGTCGACGCCGGCGGTAGCACCAGCCGTGACCAGCGCCGCCAGAACCCCTCGCAGCAGCCCGCCACCCTCACCCTGGACCTCGAGTTCGACACCGCCGAAGGGGACCCGGAGGGCCAGCCGCTCGACGTGCGGACGCTGACCGCGCAGATCCGCCAGTTCGTTGAACCCAACCCGGCCAAGCCCGCCGATCCGCCGCCACGGGTGCTGTTCCTCTGGGGGACGCTGAGCTTCGCCGGCATCGTGACCCAGTTGACCGAGGACCTCGACTATTTCAGCCGCGACGGGATGGCACTGCGCGCCAAGCTCACCGTCGTGATCACCGAGCAGAACCTCGCCTTCGAGGCGATGAAGCTGGGCTCCGGCGTGCGCACCGACAAGAACGCAACACCGCCGGGCGGCGGATCGGCCACGAGCGGCCCCGGCCCCGGGCCCGGCCCTGCCCCCGGAGGCAGCGGGACCAACAACCCGGTGCAGGTGGCGCTGGCGCAGGCGGGGGAGAGCATCCAGCAGGTGCTCAGCAGGCTGGACCAGGACCCCAGTGCCTGGCGCTCGGCGATGAACGGCCTCAGCAGCCCGCTGTCGCTGGCCGCTGGGGCACAGGTGCAGCTCGCCGCCAGCGCCTCGGTCAGCGCCGGGATCGGCGTCTCGGCCGGGTTCGCGGCCGGTGCCTCGGCCAGCATCACGGCCGGTGCGGGCGCGGCCGGCGGAGCCGCTGCCGTGCTGTCGGCGGGGGCGTCCGCCGCGGCGGCGGCCTCCGCGGACGCGACTGCGGCCTTTGCCGCCGGCGCCGACGTCGATGTGGTCGCCACCGCTGCCGCCTCCGCGACCGCCAGCGCCTTCCCTGGCGCTTCCGCGCCGGTGGCGGCAGGTTTCGCGCTCGCGGCCGGCGGGGGAGTCGGCGTCACCTACAACCGGGCCCTCGGTGCACAGGTCGACGCCGCAGTCGGATCGGCGCGTGCCTCCTTCGACGTCCCGGTTACCGGCCCGGGCCCGTCCGCGCCGGCAGGAGTGACCTCGGCCGCGGCCGCCGGGGTGACCTCGGCCGGGGCGGCCGGGGCGAGCCCGGCCGGGCCGAGCGACACCTCTGCACCGCCCGCGGACCTCGTGGTGCAGGTCGATGCCCGGGCGGTCACCTTCGGGCGAGGCATCCCGCTGTCGGCGCGCGCCGACGTGGGCACGGTCGCGAACAGCCAGGCCGGGGGCCCGGTCGTGATAGGTGCCCGCGTGCCGCCCAGCGAGATATCGGCGCCCGCCTCACCCCTGGCGCCACCGTGGCAGCCACCTGGCTAGCGGCACCGCGGCACCACCGCAGGGACGCCGGGCAACGCCCCGGTGACGATCTCCCGGCAACCATGCAGTTATTCCGGCCGCGAGTGACGCCGGCACCGGCACCGCGCAGGAGGTTGCCGAATGCCCGTGCACATCGGCGAGTTGCACACCGAGGTGGTCCCCACCGAGGTCACCGCCGAGTCCCCCCGGGGCGGCGCACCCGAGCCGGAATGGGTCCGGCAGGAGCGGGTGACGCAGGCCGGCGCGCGTGCCGAACGGCTGCGGCGCCGGGTGTGCGCGGAGGGTTTCGATGACTGAGCCGGCGCTGGCCACCGTATCGCCGGTGTTCACCGTCGACGGCGACGTCGCCCACGATCTCGGCCGTGACTGCCTGCGGCTGGAGATAGACGAGGGCATCGAGGGGCTGCGGACGATGCAGGCCTACTTCGTCGCGGTCGGCGCCGGCGCGCCCGGCCCGCCGGAGCAAATGCTCTACCTCGACGGCAGCGAGATCGATTTCGGCAAGCCGATCCAGGTCAGCGTCGGCCCGGACAACGCGCAGCGAACCGTCTTCGACGGGCTGATCTCGGCGATCGAGGTCATCTTCGGTGACAGCGAGCCGCCGCTGGTGCTGGTCCTTGCCGAGGACGCCCTGATGAAGCTGCGGATGACCCGCCGGATGCGCAGTTACACGAACGTGACCGACGGCGACATCGCCGACACGCTCGCCCGCGAACACGGATTGCAGAGCGATGTGTCCATCGACGGGCCGCGTTATGACGTGGTGCAGCAGCTCAACCAGAGCGATCTCGCGTTCCTGCGGGAACGCGCCCGGCTGGTGCAGGCCGAACTGTGGTGCACCGGCCAGACCCTGCACTTCAGTTCCCGCCCGCAGCGCACGGGGACCAGCCTCGCCCTGGTTCAGGGCGCCGACCTGCTCTCGGCACGGCTGTGCGCCGACCTGGCACACCAGCGCACCGAGGTCGTGATCACCGGTTACGACGCCTCGGCCAAGGCGGTCATCGACCAGCGCGCCGGATCGGACACCATCAACGCCGAGATCAGCGGCGGCCGGACCGGGCCACAGATTCTCCAGAACGCGCTGGGGGAGACCACCAGCTTCCGGGTGCGTGAGGTCGCGCTCACCACCGACGAGGCGCAGGCGTGGGCGCGCGCCGAGATGCTCCGGCGCAGCAGGAGGTTCGTCACGGTCACCGGCGTCACCCGGGGCTCTCCGGACATGGTGGTGGGCAGCCGGCTGAGCCTGACCTCGGTAGGGACTCCCTTCGAGGGGGACGGCTACTACGCCACCCGGGTGCGGCACACCTTCGATCACACGGCCGGGCTGCGCACGCACTTCGAGGCGGACCGGCCCACCCTCAACGAGGTGGCCTGATGGGGCTGCCCAACCCTCCCGACGGCGCGGCGCCCGGCTACTTCGGCCTGTACCCGGCGTTCGTCACCAACCTCGTGGACTCCCGCAACCTCGGCCGCGTCGAGGTGAGCCTGCCCTGGCTCGGCACCGACGGCGACAATGACGTGCGGGCGTGGGCCACCTTGTGCAGTCCCTACGCCGACGGCAACCAGGGCCTGGAGATCCTGCCGGAGGTCGGCAGCCAGGTGCTCGTCGCCTTCGAGGCAGGCAACCCGCGCCGCCCGTACATCATCGGTGCCGCGTGGAACGGCCAGGAATCGCTGCCCAGCGCGCCCGACGCCGCCAACAACCTGCGGCTGTGGCAGAGCCGCAGCGGCAGCCGGCTGGAGTTCGACGACTCCACGCCGCCCAAGGTGTCCATCACCATGCAGTCGGGGCACAAGGTGGTGCTCGACGACGCGGCCCAGCAGATCACCGTCACCCACGCCATGGGCTGCTCGATCACGCTCACCGTGACCGGCATCGAGATCAACGCGAACGTCTCGGTGGACGTGACCGCGCCGATGGTCAACGTCAACGCGCCGATGTCGACGTTCACCGGAGTGGTCGAGGCCCAGACGGTCATCGCGGACTCGTTCGTGATCTCACCGGCCTACACGCCCGGGGTGGGGAACCTGCTGTGACCGGCCACGCCTTCGCCTTCCGCGCCCCCTGGTACGTCAGGGAACGGGAAAATATCGGGCTGCGCGGTCCCAGGGCGCGGCGGCCTGCCATCCAGATGTACGACTCGCCGCGTTTCGTGCAGCAGGTGACCCAGGACCCGCGGGATTCGCTCAAGTTCACCCACGACGACCGGTGGTCTTATCCGGTGCCCGTGGCGTTCCCGGCGGCGGGATCGGGCCGGGCGCGGCTCGCCACCCACCGGACGGTACGGACCGGTCTCCGCAAGCTGTACCAGCCCAGTCACGACCGGTTCTACCTGATCGTGGCCGAGCTGTTCTGTGACGAGCCGGGGCTGCCCCGGGCCGGCCCGCACCGCGACGTCACCGTCAACTTCGTCATGCGCCGGCATCACCTGTCGGTATCGGGGGACCAGCGCTCGGTGCGGCGGCTGGCCCGGGAACTGATGCTGGACCTGCTCAAACAGCAGTATCCCGCCGACAAGCTGGCTCCGAAGTCGGGTCCGGACACGGTAGATGTGGCCGACCTGTGGTGGGCCGATGTGGCGGCGCGGGAGCGGTTCACCGAGGGTCATGCCGACCTGCTGGACGCCCTCACCGCGCATATCGAAACGCAGTCCTGGCTGGTCCGCTCCAGCACCGGCCAGGGCCGCTGGGCGGCACTGGCCGACAAGAGGAAGACCGAGGCGGAGCAGACCTTCCCCATGTGGCGGCTGCCGGACCGCCAGGATACTTGCCCGGCGGCCAACACGCGCTCGCTGTGGTTCGGCCTGGTGCCGACGTACTCGGGCGATCATTGGGTTGACCACCACGACCCGGCCACGCACGGCCGCCCCGTGCCCAAGCTCGACGATCACGCCATCTACGAGCTGGTCTGCTCGGTCACCCAGCCGCCGCCCGCCGGGCAGGAACAATGCCCGCCGAAGACCTGGTGGTCCGCCCCGACCGAGCCGTTCCGGCTGGCGGCCGCCTACGACCCGGATGGGACGCAGAACCGCCGGGTGTCGATCACCGTGCCGGATTTCCGCGCCCTGGCCGCCCGGGCCGGCAGGCCCCCCGGCCCGGGCGGTCTGGCGATTAACACGCCCCCCGGCTCGCAGATGAAGTTCAACCCGCTGAACGGCATTCCCGGCCCCGGCTCGGGCTCGCTGGGATCGGGCGGCGTTTGCACATTCGCCTTCGAGCTGTTCTTCATCGTCGCACTGTTCCTGTTCCTGATGTTCCTGCCGATCGTCGTGTTCATCTTCCAGTTGTGGTGGATGCTGGCCCTGCGATTCTGCTTCCCGGGGCTGACCCTGCAGTTCCAGGCACTAGCGACGTTCTTCGGCAAGCCGCACGTCAATGTGCTGACCGACCTGGCGGCGGACGCCACGGCGTCGGCGGCGCTGGACGACGTCATGGGCGTCACCGGCGCGGGGGCGAACGGGGTCGCGGCGAACCTGATCAAAAGTCCCGGATTCTCCGCGCACCCGGACCTCACCCCCGATCTGGTCAGTGCGGTCGACCCGTCGAGGGTGCCCGCCCCCACCCCGCCGCCCACCGACGCCAAGCCCAGCGACCCGCTGTGCCCGGGGCCATGAGCGCGGCCCGCCGGATGCCTGCCCAGCCCGGCGGTGCGGGGCCGGCACCTGCCCGGGAGGCCGCGCGCGCCGAGCCGGTGGCCAGGTGTGGAAACGGGCAGCATAGTCCCAGCCCCGGCACGTTCCCCGCCGGTGGCCTGTGGCGGAAACTCGCGGTGAGCCGGCCGGACGATCCAGCCGAGCGAGAAGCCGATCGGATCGCCGAGAGCATCACCGGTCCGGAGCCTCCCGATGGCCGAGCAGCACTGGACAGGTCGGCTGGTGCCGCGGCTGGCGCCCGTCCACTCGACCCTGGCATCAGGCGCCAGCTCGAACCGGCATTCGGAGCAGACTTCTCGCAGGTGCGGGTGCATACAGATGCTCATGCGGTGGCGGCCGCCGGGCAACTCGGCGCAGATGCGTTTGCGGTGGGGCCGGACATCTCGTTCGCGACTGGGGCGTACGCGCCCGACACGGTTCCGGGCCGACGTCTCATCGCGCACGAGCTTGCCCACGTCGTGCAACACCACGGAGGCACCGCCGGCACCGTGTTCCGGCAGACCCAACCGCCACCACCCGCGACGGGTGGTGGGGCGCCGCCGGCGCGCGTGGTATATCTGGACGCCAATGTCATTATCCAGATTAACCGTGGTAATCAGCCTGTGGCGGAGGCTTTGCGCACAATGCGGTCATCGGGCGCGGAGGTGTTGATCCCGCCCTATCAGTACGGCGAGCTTGTAACCAATCCAGACATCCCGCGCACTGCCACGGCGCAACGACTCATTCTTGAGGAAATGAACATAAGGGTCGGAGCGGCCCCCACGATGGCGCAGCGGGTGGACGTCAACCTGGCCGGCCAGACCGCGGCGGGCGGCAACATCATGCAGTTGACAGATCAGCAATTGGTCGCCTCCGCCAAGGCCGATGGCAGGAACGCGGAGATATGGAGTCTCGACACACCGTTTACCTCCAATCCGGGCCAGGTCGAGACCGTATACGGGGTCCGTATTGCGCCAGAAAGCCGGCTCGCGCCCAGCGGCGGCCGCCCTGACTACCGGGTCGGAAGGCAGTTGCTCGGCTTGGAGCCCGTGGAGATTTCCCTCACCGGCCAGGTCTCTCGGGGTGCTGGCGGTGGTGTGCCGCCGGGCGGGCAGCCGCCGGGCGGCGCTCCACCACCACCTCCGCCTTCTGGCGAGGGCGCAGCAGTCACGGGTTCGAGTTACGGCACAGGTACCAAGGTCGTTGCGGGTGGTATGGCCGTCCTGATTGTGGTGGGCGAGATCCTTGGGTCAGTTGCGCGGGTGCATAGCATCCAGCAGTACAACATCGATGTTGGTGAGGCCGCACTAGCGTTCTGGGAGCGTTTCGGCGCCCGCCCCGTTCGCGGAGTGTGGGACCAGGATGAGGGCCACCCGCTGCCCGCCGGGACCAAACCCGAGACGAGCTTGTTTGGATCGCCATCCTTCCCGTATGTCGTCGACATTGACATCGGCGCACTCGACTCGAACCTCCCGCAGCGCATCAACTCTTACCAGGACTTCCTGCACTTCCTCGATGCGGCCAAGACCCTTGGCACGATTGAGGAAGATCCAGAGATGCCGCAGTATCCGACACCCGCGCAGAAGGCGGAGAGCCGCCGGTACTACGCGTGGGTGAATAACCCGGATCGGGAGCACCGCCGTGCGTATGACATCACCGACTTGATAGAACGGATACGCCGCGCGGCACTTGGTGAGCTGAATGTGGCGATGCGCGAGCAGACAGCCGGGTTGCCCGCGACCGAGCGGGCAAACATCTACCGGTTGCGCAGCGGCGCGGAGACCCGGATCTACCGGTCGGCGGGCGGTCGCCAGCCGATCCTTACGGCGCAACAGATCTTCGGCCCGGATCCGTGGGTACGGCCGGCCGGCGCACGCAAGGACGTCGGCGGGTGGTTCAGGACAGACGTTCGCGCCTTGGTCGTACCGGCAAATGCAGACGCGCAGCGCGCATCCCTGGTGAGCGGCTACTGGGTCAAGCAGCGGATCGAGGACACCTACGATGAGGTGCGCCAAGGCGGGCGGGAGATCCTCGAACGCCAGCCGGCTGAAGGCCCGCTCAACAGTTTCGTCGCGGGGCCGGAGCCCGGGGCACAATCGAGGTTCGGACAGACCCGCTATTACCGTCCGGCTGACCCGGACATAATCTGGACGATCGCCATCGGGGAGTTGCGGGACTTCTGGGTGAAAGCCGACGACCTCGTGCCTGTCCCAGAGGAGGAAGTGGCGCGCTACGTGGCAGGCCCGTAGTGGTGGTTCATGCCGCACCCAGCCCGGCGATTCGCCGTGGTGGCGCAGCGACGCTGGAGTGACGTGACCGGCGCAGCATTCGAAGCATGGCCGACGTTGCCGATCAGTGGCTGGGTACGGGGGTGCGGTTTCCGCTCCTGCCGGTCAGCGGGGCGCTGGGCTACGTGTCGGGGATGGAGCTGATCCGGCAGTCGGTCGAGATCATCCTGGACACCGAGCCGGGCGAGCGGATCATGCTGCCGGCGTTCGGCTGCGGCCTGCGCCGTTACCTCATGGAGCCCAACACGCTGAGCACCCGTACCGCGATGCAGGCGGACATCGCGGCCGCGCTGGCCACCTGGGAACCGCGGATAAGCGTCTCCAGCGTCGCGGTAACGGCCGGTGACGACCCGACGCTGGTGTGGATCGAAATCTCCTATGTCCGGCTTGCCGACATGCGGCCGGACAACATGGTCTCCCCCTTCTACCTGAGGTAGCGCTGCCATGGCCTTGGTCAGCCCGATCCTGGACAACCGCAGCTACGACCAGTTGCGCGACGAGCTGGTGAAGCGAATCGCGGTTTACGCGCCGGAATGGACCGACTACAACGACAGTGACCCGGGCATGGCGCTGGTCCAGCTGTTCGCCTACCTGGGCGAGTCGATGCTCTACGGGTTCAACCAGATGCCGGACACCACAAGGCTGGAGTTCTTGCGGCTGCTCGGCGTCCAGCCCCGGACCGCCTCCGTCGCCAAGGTCACGCTCGCGGTAATCACGGACGTCGCGGCCGGGGTGCAGTTCCTCAAGGGCAGCGTGGCGCAGGCCGGTTCGGTCTCGTTCGAGACCTCGGACGAGGTCTACGCCTGGCCGCTGGACTGCGCGGCGGCCGGGAAGCAGCCGACAACCCAGGTGAGCCCGCCGACCAGGGCCGATACCGACCGGCGGGAAGACGCCCTGGCACGGCTGGGGCTCAGCCCGGCCACCTCGGCCACCTTCTACAACACCGTCGAGGTGCCTGCCGACCCGATGGCGCCCGGCCCCCCCGGCCCTCTCGACGTGAGCACGACCATCGATCAGGCGCTGTGGATCGCGCTGCTGGGCAAGCCGACGACCGAACTGAGCCGGCTGGCCGGGCGCACGCTGTTCGTCGGCGTCGGATTCGACGAAGCGATCCCGGAGTCGTTCAACCTGGAGCGGATCAAGCCGGATGAGGCCGCGGCGTACGCGGCGGTCAATCTGGGCGCGGCCCCGCCTGCCATGCTTTGGCAGATCTGGAACGGGCCGCCTAGCGGCAGCCAACCGCAGCTGACCAGCCTCGACGTCCTGGGCGACACAACCGGGGGCCTGGTCCGCACCGGCGTGGTCAAGCTGCAACTGCCACAGGTCCTGCCGGTGATCGACCTTGCCCAGCCACTGCAAGGAGGCACCGACAGCCCGCCGCCGCTGACGGACCAGACGCAGGCCCCCCATGTGGTCGGCTGGCTCCGGGCCTCCCGCCCGGAGGGGGAGAACGACGCCATCCACCGGGTGAACTGGGTGGGCCTCAACGCCGTCGGCGCCGACCAGGCCGTGACGACAACCGCGGCCGAACTGCTCGGCACCGGAACGGGGGATGCCGGCCAGCAGTACGCCCTGACCAAGCATCCGGTGCTGCCGGGCACTGTCCACCTCCAGGTGGAGGGCGTGGACGGCTGGCAGGACTGGGCCGAGGTCGACTCGTTCGCCACCGGCGGGCCGAACGACCTCCAATTCAGCGTGGACTACAACTCCGGCACGATTCAATTCGTCAGCGGCCGGGTGCCGCAGATCGGCGAGCGCATCCGGGTGCTCAGCTACCGCACTACCAAGGGTGTCGGCGGCAACGCGGCGGCCAAGTCGGTCACCAGCATCACCAGCAGCAACGGCGCCGGCAGCGCGCAGGCCATAAACCCGATGCCGGCCACCGGCGGTGCCGATCCCGCCACCCTGACCGATGCGATGAACGGCATCCCGGCCGACGTGCACCGCCGCGACCGCGCGGTGATCGCGGACGACTTTCGTGAGCTCGCGCTGGAAGTCGGCGGCGTCGCCCGGGCGGAGTGCCTTCCGTTGCTGCACCCGGACACGCCCAACGTCAGCGCGGCCGGCGTGGTCACCATGGTCGTGTTCCCCATCGAGGACCTGCACCATCCGACCGCCCCGATGCCGGACCACGGGCTGCTGCGCCAGGTCGCTAGCTATCTCGACCAGCGGCGGCTGGTGACGACCGAACTGTACGTGATCCCCCCGACCTACAAGAAGATCTTGCTCTCGGTGGGGGTGCAGGTCCGCGATGGCTACCAGGTGGATGCCGTCCGCCGGTGGGTGGAACTGATCCTGCGGCAGTACCTGGCCCCGCTGCCGCCGCATGGGCCGCAGGGCGGCGGCTGGCAGCTGGGGCGGGCGGTGCGCCGCGCCGAACTGGAGGCAGTCGCGGTGCAGGTCGACGGCGTGGAGTACCTGCACGGGCTCAAGCTCGCCGAGAAGGGTGCGGCCGCCACGACCGAGCTGGTGACCTTGGAGCGCTGGGAGGTGCCCGAGATCGTCGACGTCACCGTCGTGCCGGGGCCTCCGCTGGCGCCCGGCGTCCAGGTACAGCCCAAGCCGCCGGACCACATCCCCGTGCCCATGCCGCCGGAAGTGTGCTCATGAACGGCGTCCGCGGATACAGCCTGCTGGTGCAGCCGGACCAGTGGGCGCGGTGCGCGCATTCGGGCACCGCGCTGCTGGCCGGCGGCGGCGTCGAGCTGACCTGGGCCGGCGATGACTCCGCCGGGGCCGCGTGCGGCCGACCGCCCGAGCCGTCCGGGCTGGCCTTCGACGAGGACTGCCAGGCGTACCGGTCCTGGCCCGCGGCCGGGCTGGTGCAGGCGCAGGCCTGGCCCGCTCCCGACGCGGCGGCCGGTGGCACCGCCGGGCTGCGCCGCCCGCTCGGGCTGGCGATCGATCGGCGCCAGCGGCTTTATATCTGCGAGGCGGGCACCGGCCTGGTGCACGTCATCGACCTGGCCGGCGGACGGATGCTGCGCAAAGTGGCCCTGGGCTGCGGCCGGCCGGTGGACGCCGCGCCCGACTGCGGCAGGATCATCGTGCTCGGGCGCCGGCCCGACGGCCTGTACTACCTAGAGGGACGCCGCGAGCCGCGCCCCGGGCCGGGACTCGTCCCGCCGTTCTGCTTCCCGCCCGCCGATCCGATCCGGATCTGCGCCGGGCCGTTCGTCCTGTGGCGCCAGCGCGGCGGCCGGGACGCCTTCCTCGCCCGGCCGGACGGAACCATCGTCGCCCACGTGCCGGCGGCCTGCGACGTCGCGGCGATGCCAGACGGCACGATCGTCGTCGCGAGAGGGCCCGGTCAGGCCTTCCGCCGGTTCAGCCCGGACGCGGAAGGATGGGCCGAGCTGGAGCCGCTGGCGGCTCCCGGCTTCGACGGCGGCGCGGTCGCCGTGGCGCCCAACGGCCGGGTCGCCTTCACGACGGCGAGCGGGATCGGCTGGACGGCAGGCTCGTCGGCCGTTCATGTCACCGGGGGCACCGTCGTGAGCTACCGCTTCGACAGCGGCCAGTACCGCACCCGCTGGGGACGGGTGTTCCTCGACGCCTGCCAGCCGGCCGGCACCGCGGTCACCATCCGCTTCCTGACCAGCGACGTCGACGATGTGGCCGATCCGGTGCCGGCCTCTCCCCCGGACCGCGGCGCGATGGCGGTGCCGCATCCGGAGGCGACCCCGCCGCTCCCGTCGAAGCAGCAGCTCGACGCGGCGGGCGAGCCGATGTCACTGTTCCTGCGGCCCAACGGGCGGGAGCGGCCGTGGCAGCAGATTCCCCTCGGCGACCCCTATGAGACCTACGAGACGACCGTCCAGGCGCCCCCGGGCCGCTATCTGTGGCTGGAGCTGACCCTGGCCGGCACCGTCCAGGTGTCGCCGAGGGTGCACGCCATCCGCATCGAGCGGCCGGGCCATGCGCTGCTGCGGGCACTGCCCAAGGCGTGGTCCCGCGACGACATCCAGGCCGACTTCCTGCAGCGGTTTCTTGGCGCGCCCGAGGGCATGCTCTACGAGCTCCAGTTGCGCGCCGCCCTCCGGAACATCCTGGTGGACCCGCAGAGCACCCCACAGGAGGCACTGTCCTGGCTGGCATCCTTCGCCGGCCTGGTACTGGACCGCCGCTGGAGCGAGGCGGCCAAGCGGACCCTCATCGCCGAGGCCTACCCGCTGTTCCGGCGCCGGGGCACCAATGCGGCGCTGACCAGGACCGTTGCCATCTACCTCGAGCTGAACCGCTCGCCGGTGATCATCGAGGAATGGCAGTTCCGTGGCCTCGGCGGCACCGTCCTCGGGCTCAGCCCGCAGGGCGACGCAGCGCCCGCCATCGGCGGGGACGCCCGCCAGTCCGGTGCTCTCGGACATTTCACGGTTGGCGGCCAAAGGGTCCGCCAGGACTCCTACACCCGGGCCGCCCACCGCTTTTGCGTGCTGATCCCGGGCACTCTCAGCCAGGAGCAGCGTGAGGTGGTCCGCTCCCTCGTCGGCCAGCACCGGCCAGCGCACACCCTGTACCGGGTCCTCGAGCTCGGTCCGGGGATGCGCGCCGGTGACCGGTTGCGCCTCTCACTGACCGCATTCGTCGGCCCGCGCGCACAATGGGCCCCGGCCGTGGTGGGCCGCCGCACCATCGCCGACAGCCAGAGCCACGGCGGGATCGGTGGCGTGCTGGGCCGGCCCGCCGTCGGCACCCGTCTGGACGGTACGGCCGTCGTCGGGGAGGTGCTGGTGGGATGACGACGCTGTCCATCGGCAGGCTGACCGCCACCCTGCCCGAACCGCCGGATGAGGGCGCCCTCGCCGCCCGGGTGGAGGGCATGCTGGCGGGCGCGACCAGCCGGCGGCTCGACGAGGCGCTGGGTGCCCGGCCGCTGCCCGCAGGCCACTGGTTCCTGCGGCGCCTGGCGGTGCGGCTGCCGCTCGACCCGCACCGGGCCAGCCCCGGCACCGAGCGGCAGTGGGCTGACGCGATCGCGGTCGCACTGCACGACGCGGTGGTTTCCGGGCAGGCGGTGCACTACGACTCGGAATGCGATGCGCTGGCCGACCTGATGGCATCCGCGGCCGTGGGCCGCCTCGGCAACGAGTGGGCATGGCAGGAGTTCGGGCTGGTCGACGCCGGGGTTTCCGGGCAGCCCGGCCGTGCGGTGCTTGCCGCGTTCGGCCGGCATCCCGAGTTCGCCCTGGCGGCGGCGTCGTCGGCGGTCGCGCGGTCCGGGGCCGACGCGGTCCACCGGCTGCTCGGCCCGTCCGGCTGGCTGGAACTGGCCCGGCTGGTCTACCGGGCGCACACGGACAGGCCACCGCCTGCCTGGCTGGCGGCCGCTGGAGGTCACGGGGCGGCCGGTGGCCGGCCGGCGGGCCCACCGCCGGACCGGGCGGTCGCGGCCCGGATCAGGCGCCTCGCCGGCGGCGAGCTGGCGTGGCGGTTCCGGCAGGCCCGCATCCGTCCCGGCCCCGGTACCGCTATCGCGTGGGCGGTGCTGGCCGCCGCGGCGGGGGACCCTGGGCTGCTGATGCTGTCCGCCGCGGAGCCGGCGCTGACGCATCTGGCGGCGGCCCTGCTGCCGGGCGGTATCCCGCCCGCGGAGCCCGCCGGCCGCGGCGGCAGCCGGGCCGCGGCCGCTCCGGCCGGCCCGGTCGCCAGCCCTGCCGGGCCGGGCCGGGCCACGGCCACGGATGCCGGGGCGGGCCAGGCTGCGTCCGAAGCCGCCGGGCCTGCCCGGGCGTCCGCGACGGAAGCCGCTGGGCCGGGGCGGGCCGCGGGCGATGCCGCCGTGCCGGGGCGGGCTGTGTCCAAGGCCGCCGGGCCGGACTGGGCCGCTGCCAAGGCCGCCGGGCCGGGCCAGCCAGCCGGCGGCGCTGCCGGAGCAGGCCGGGCCGCAGCCGACGGTGGCGGGACAGCCGCGGGCGCGGCTCCCGCGGAACCCGGATCAGCCACGGCCGGGCACGCTCACTCCGGGCCCGCCGGCCGTTCACCGGCTGGTGACGATCCCGTCCGGGAGCCCGGCCACGTCGAGGACCGGCTGGGCTGGCCGAGTTCGTGGGCTGGCGTACTGCACCTTTACCGCAGCGCCGCCGGGGCGGACGTTCCCGCCGCGCTGTTGGCGGACGACGCGCTCGCGGCGCGGCCATTGGCCTGGGTGCTGCACGCCATCGCCTGCCAGCTCGTCCCGGGTGCGCCGGATGATCCGGCCCTGCTCGCGTTTGCGGGCCTGCTGCCGACCGACGAGCCGCCCTCGCGGGCCGGGCGGCCGGCTGACGACCCCGAGCTGGACAGCGTCGCCGGGCATGCGCGCCGTTGGCTCGCGGTCACCGCGCAGCGCCTGCTGGACGACCCCGCCGCCACTGTGGAGACGGTCGAGCGCCTGCTGCACAGGCGCGGCACGATCTTCGCCGAACGCGGCTGGATCGACGTCGAGATGCCCCTGAGCACGGTGGACATCGACATCCGCCGGGTCGGCCTGGACATCGACCCGGGCTGGATCGGCTGGCTGGGAACGGTGGTGAAGTTCCGCTATGTCTAGGGCGTGGCTCCGGTCCACGGCTTCGTCGCCGTACCCGGCGCCGGACGAGGCGGCCAGCACGGCACTGACCGCCCGCGCCGGGCACTGGGCGCGGCGCATCGCCGACCTGCTGTCCACGCGATTCACCGGCGAGCGCCGGGCCGACGAGGCTGTTTCCTTCCTGAGGAAGTGGGCTGACGCGCTGGAGCAACCGCAGCCCGCGAGCCGCCCGTCACCCGCGCCACTGGCCCAGCTTGGCGCGAGGTACCTGCTGAGCCAGCACGAGGAGGACCTGATCTTGCTGGCGGGCCTGCCCGAGGAGCACGAAGGGCTGGCAAGCACGCTGCGCGCCCTGCACCCGCACGGCGAGCCGCGAGTGACCGCGGGCCTGGCCGCGTTGCTGCTCGGCGCGGTGACCGGCGACCGGTCGAAGGTCCGGCGGCTGCTCTGCGAGGGAACACCGGTGCGCGCGGGACTGATCCGGCTCCCGGGGCCCGGCACGCTCTTCGAGCGCTCGCTGGTATGCGCCGACCGGCTGTGGGACGCGCTACACGGCCACGACGCCTGGCCCGCCGCCGTCCCGCGGGTGCACGCGGGTGAGGCACCGGCCGGCCTGGAGGGCTGGCTGGACCTGGTGCCGGTGCGCAACGCGATCGCCGTCCTGCGTGCCGGCATTACGAGCACCCTGCTGGTCGGCTGCCCCGACGAGACCGTCGGTCTTGGCCGGTGCGCGGCGCTTGCACAGGCTGCCGGCTCCCCGCTCGCGGCCGGCCGGGTCATGCCCGGCGACCAGGACGGGATCGCCCTGCTCGCCGCCCACGCCGCCGTCCGGGGTGCCATCCCGGTGCTGGTGCTCGACGCTCCGGTGGACCGGGAGGCCGCGGCGGCACAGGTGCTCGCGATCCGCGATGTGCCCGGCGCGGTCTTCGTGATCACGGCCGGGCGGATGCGTACCAGCTCAGACCGGCCGCTGCTGAGCGTCCCGGCCGGGCCGGTCGGCATCGCTGGCTACCGGACCGCCTGGCGGCGGGCGCTGCCGCACCTTGCCGAGGATGCCGCGGTCCTGGCCGCCCGGCATCCGCTGGATCCGGCGCACACGGTGGCCGTCGCTGCCGACGCCAGCGCCCTGCCCGCCGATGCCCCCGGCGCCATCGGCATGACCGAGGTTTCCGGCCTGATCAGGGCCCGGGCCGCGCTCGACCTGCCGACGGGCATCGAGCTGACGACTCCGGACGTGCCATGGGACCGGCTTGTGCTGCCGGACGAGGCAGCGTTCCAGTTGCGGGACGCGGTGGCGCGGCTGGAGCACCAGTCGCAGGTGCTCGACGACTGGGGCATGCGGGAACGGGCCCGCGCGTCCCGGGGGGCCAGGCTCATGTTCAGCGGCCCACCGGGCACCGGCAAGTCGCTGGCGGCGGAAGCCGTCGCGACCGCGGCAACGACGGACCTGCTCACCGTTGACGTGTCGAAGCTGGTGTCGAAGTGGATCGGGGAGACGGAGAAGAACCTGGCGGCGGCGTTCGACGCCGCGGAGCGTACGCAGGCGGTGCTGTTCCTGGACGAGGCGGATGCGCTGTTCGGTGCCCGGACCGAGATCCACGATGCCCACGACAGGTATGCCAACCTGGAGACGTCCTACCTGCTCCAGCGCCTGAACCACTTCGACGGGCTGGCCGTGCTGGCCACCAACCTGAGCCACAACGTGGACCCGGCTTTCATCCGCCGGATGGACTTCGTCGTCGAGTTCCCGGTGCCCGACCTTCGATGCCGCAAAGAGCTGTGGTGGCTGTACCTGCCGGACGCCGCGCTCACTGGCGACATTGACATCGATACGCTGGCCCGCCTCTACCCCGTGCCCGGCGGCTGGATCCGGAACGCCGCCGTGGCCGCCGCCTTCCTCGCGGCTGCTGCGCAGGACCGGATCGGACCGCAGCACCTCGTCGCGGCGGTCCGCCGTGAGTACTCGAAATCCGGGCTGCCCTTTCCCGGTGAGCCCCCGAGGAGATCACCATGACGAGTCAGACGGATGCGCCCGCCGGACCGTGCACCTGCCAGGCGTGCGGTGCCGCCGGCCTGCCGGTGAACCCATTCCTGGCCCTGCAGGTCGCCTACGGGATGCTGCTCGGCGAGGACGAATTCCGGACCCTGATGGGCAACCCGCGCGGCAAGCAGATGCTGCACGCCGCGTGGCTGCACGGCTCCGGTGTGGCCTGGGGCTACCGCCCCAGCGTCGAGGGAGTGCGGACGCTGAAGGTGTCGCCCGGCCTGGCGGTGGACGGGCTGGGCCGGGAACTGCTCGCGGATACGAGCTGGTGCCTGGATGTATCCGAGTGGCTGAAGAAGCACCCGGACGCGCTCGACGAGGGCTGCCGCACCCAGACCGTGCACGCCTGCCTGGTCGCGCGGTTCGACTGCTGCCCGACCGATCCGGTGCCCGCCCTCGCCGAACCGTGCGACATCACCCGCCAGCGCGATGCACCCTCGCGGATCGTCGAGACGGTCCGGCTGGAGTTGCGGCCGGGCCGCTGCCCGGACCGGGCCAGGCCGTACCACCGGGTGCGGGTGCTGCTCGGCCTCGATGACGTCCGCGATGATGATGATCCCGGCGAGGACGCGCTCCGGGCGCTGCGCCATGTGCTCGACCGGGACCCGGGGGAACGCGCGGAGGCACTGCTCAAACAGTTCCGCAAGATGGCCGCCCGGGATGTCATGGACCTGGCCCCGGCCCGCGAGCCGCCGGACGACTGGCTCACGCTGTTCCCGGTGCTGGAGCCCGGCCCGGCCGTCGTGCTGGCCCGTGTGGAGATCGACGTGCGGGACCGGGACGGCTGCAGCGAGATCATCGAGATCCGCCCCGATCCCGACGTGCGCACGGCGCTGCTGCCCACGGCCACCATCCAGGAGCTGACCTGCGGGTCCGCCCCGGCCCTGCTGGACGAGCCGGCCGGGGAAGATCCCGATGGCGGAGATGCCGGTGGCCCACGGGTGATCCCGGAGTCGGTTCGCTGGAGCGAGGGCGCCACCAGGCTGCACTTCGAGGTGACGGCGCCGCTGATGCCGGGCTCGGTGTCCCGGAGATCGGTGCACCTGACGTCGCTGGCCGAGCGCGGCTGGGTGGAGGAAGAAATCTACTCGGTGACCTATGACGATCTCGAGTTGCGGGTCACCGTAACGCTGGCCGACCCCCCGATCAACGAGGTCGTCCGGCTGTGTGTCGATGGCACCTGCGCGACGCCGGTCCTCGGCAGGGATCCGGTCGTGCCGCTGGCCGGCCTCGTCGGCGGCCCGCCCGGCGACGTCAACGACGGTCATGACGCGGCGCTGACCCTTCGTAACCCGTTGATGGTGGAGGCGGAGTGATGCCTGCGACAACCGATCAGCAACCGTCGGCGGATTCCAGCGGAACCCCGGCCACCGTGGGCGGCGGGATCACCCGGCTCAATCCCAGTGACGGGCTGTTCCTGCGCGCGCAGCACCTCACCACGATGGAGGACTACGCCCGTCAGCTGAGCCTTGCGGTCGGCGTGGCCGCGGGAACCGGAGTCGTCTACGGCTATCACGTCTGGCTCGAGGACACCACGCTCAAGGTGGACGCGGGCCTGGCGATAGCGCCGGACGGGCGGCCGTTGCGGTCCGGCCTCGTGGCCGAGTTCGACATCTCCGGTCTCGCCGTCACCGACGATGAGTTCTTTGTGGTGGAGGTGGCGCCAGCGGGCTGGGACTTCGGCCAGGAGAACATGTACGGCAACCTGTGCACCGATCCCTGCTCCCAGGGCGGGCAGATTCAGCCCTACCGGGCCGAGGGAATCACGATCAAGGTGCGCCCCGACACGATGCCGGGCCTGTCGTCCGTCCAGCCGACCTCGCGCCAGCGGAACTGGCTGGCCAGCCACTACTACGAGCGGGAGCGCGAGCGGGCCGGGCCGTGGCTGGTGCCCTCGGACACGCCGGTCCCGGCCCTTGCCACCCGCCACTTCTCCTGCCCGACGGCGGCCCCGCGGGGCGACGCCGTGGCGCTCGCGGCGCTGCTCAAGCCGGACAGCACCTGGGTGGTCGACGTGTGGATCGCCCGCCGCGACATCGGCGATCCGGCGCCGCGGCGTGCCTGGCAGTCACGGCTGGCGATGCGCCCGTGGGACGTGTTCATCGCCCAGGTGCTCCAGTTCCAGGCGCAGTTCGCCACCGACTACACGGCCGGTCAAGTGCGGGCAGTCCAGCCGGACACCGCCGGCGAGATCGCCAAGGCCATCGCCGGGCTCCGCGAGGGACTGGGGCGGCAGAGGGTGAGAGCGCGCTATGTGCTCGAGGCGGTCGACGAGCTCGAGAAGGCGGCCGAGGGCTTGGCCGAGGCAGCGCAGGCCGGGCTGTGCGATCAGGGCTTCTGCGAGCTGCCGCCGGCCGGTTACCTGCCGGTCCCGCCCAACACGGGCGATGTCGCCACCTGGGCCGCGTCTCTGTTCGGGGCCTATGTGGATCTGCGCATCTGCCCCTGCCGGGCCGATGACGCCGTGCGCGCGGTGGAGCAGGCCCAGCACCTGGACCGGATTCCGCTCGACCCGTCCCAGCAGCGGGGCACGCCGCGCGTCGACGTGCTGGTGCCGTCCGACCTCGCCGACCTCGGCCCGCTCTACGCTGAGTCCTACCCCTGGGTGGCGTTCGTCCGCCGCCCGAAGGCGGCCTGCGGGCCCCGCGACGAAGTCGCCGTCTACCTCATCGACGCGGGCGCGGATGCTGCCTACAGGATTGCCGAGAGGATCCTCAAGGACCGCTATCGCCCGCCGGAAAAGGATCTCGTGGCGTCGCTGAGCTATCCCGCGGATACCTATGCCGTGCCCCAGCCGCATGAGGACTACCAACAGATCCACGAGAAGATCCACGGGCTGGTCGGGACGCGCAAGGATTACCGCCTCATTGGCGTCGGGCTTGCCTCGGCTGTGGACCGTCAGCCGCTTGCGGCGGTCCGCACCTTCCTCCTCACCCTTGAGGCGACCGCCGACGGTCTGCTGGAGAGCAGCGATGTCCTGGTCGGTTACGAAGACGGGCTGAGCCCAGAGGTGATCGTCCTCATCGTGGGGACGGGGGACACACACGGATGAGCCGCCTCCGAAGGCAGGCGCCCGTCTCGCCGGATACCGAGGAGCAGGAGGCGCGGCGCGCATCCGAACGGGCAGCGGGCACGAGCCTGCGGCCGCCCGCCGGGGCCGCCGCGGAGCGGGGGGACCGGGACTTCGACGACGTCCGGCTGCACCGCGACGAGCGGGCCGGCCAGCTAACCGAAGCGCTCGGCACGCCGGCGGTGACCGTGGGCAGGAACGTGTTCCTGTCGCCCGCGGGGCCCGATCCGGCCAGCGACGCGGGCAGGCGGGTGCTGGCGCATGAACTCACCCACGTCGTGCAGCAGCGCGATGGCGGCGAGCGGGTGCAGCGGTTCACGGCCGGCGAGCGCTCGCTCATCGCCAGGGACCTCGCCGCGATGATGGCGGTGGTACAGGCGCTGGTCACCGCGAGCAGCAGCCCGTCCGGCGATGTCAACATGGACAGGCTGGTGACGCTGGCCGGCGGGCGGGCGGCAGGGGCGGCATTGCCCACGCCGGTGCGGTCGCGCGGCCCGGGCGGCCCAGACATGCTCACGTTGCGGTACCTGTTCACCAGCCGCTGCGGGCTGGTTGACATGCGGCACTTCTTCCAGCTCATGTACATTTCGTGGTTCACCGACAAGGGCAACGCCCGGAGGGTGGCCCGAGGCGCCACCCGCCGCGGTAGCGAGCACGAACTAACGTCCGAGGCAGCATCGAAGTCCGGGCCTGAAGACCTGACCTCGAACGCCCTCGGTGCCTGGAGCGGGACTCGGCTGGCTGTGCTTCCGCAACGCGACGACCTCATCGCCCGGGTGCGCGAGACGCTGGAGCGCTGCGGCCCGGTGACTTTCGACGCGCTCAGCCCGGCATCGCAACTGGCGCTGGTGAACTACTATGCCGCTCTCGGCGGGACTGGCGAGCCGGTGAACGAGCCGGTGAACCAGAATTGCACCGCCCTTCCACTGATTCCCGCCGTTTCTGAACTCACGGGAACGGACCGGTCGTTCCCGTTCGAGCTGGACCCTGACGATCCCGCCAAGGCAACGATCAGCGGACCGGCATTCGACGCGGGTGCAGCGGGGCTCACCGGCGACACCGAGATCCGTTCGTTCCTGACCACCCAGCGCGAGCAAGTGCTGGCCGCGATCCCGTCGGCGGAGAAGGTGAGACTGGGCACGCGCCTGCTGCAAGGCTGGATCTCTGCCGCGGACATCGACGCGTTCGAGATCCTCTACCGGATCAGCGACGTCGCGGCGCGCCAGGGATTGCGTGCGGCCGTGGTGAGTGCCAGCGTGACACTGCCCGTGCAGCGGACACGCCTGCAGAAGATCGTGAACTCATGAAGTGCGGCGCTGCAACGACGCTGAGGTGACACCAGATGTCGCAGAATCCTATTATGTCTGCACCCCAGCTGCAGTCGGGCGTGTGCATTGTACGGGTCGAGGCCCAGCCCGAACATTGCCTTATCACCATCACGATAAACCGCAATACCGGCCGCAATATCTATCCAGCCAGACCCGGGCCCGAACAGCACTTCGCCGATCCTGACGAGGCACTGCAGACCGTCGCGGACTTCATTCAATCGTTTGTGCGGGCGCCGGGAGCGTAGCCGGCACGCAAGGGGGTATAGCTGTTCTGTCCCTTCCGAATGCAGCCGCGTAACAGAGCGGTGACGTAGCACGGGTTAGAGTCTGCGCACGCGTGTCGGGGATTGGAGCGGGACCATGGGCGGGAATAGTGTGACGGATGTTAACTCGTGTGCTCCCGCGCCAGGGCTGGCCATGGTTCATCTGCTTGGCGGGCCTTATGTGACACAGAACGGCTGCCGTGTCGAGGTCCCCGAAGGGAGTAAGCGACTCCTCGCCTTCCTGGCCCTGCGAAGGGGACGCGTCGAGCGCTGTTATGCCGCCGGGACGCTCTGGCCATACGGTGATGACCGCCGGGCCTCAGGCAACCTGCGATCCGCGCTCTGGCGGCTGCGCGGCGCAGGCATCGACGTGCTGATAGCGGATAAGCGGTCGATCGCCCTCCGCCCTGGTGTCGAGGTCGACATTGATGAGGTGGCCGACTGGGCCACTCGGCTCATTGCTCAGCGCTCGCGGCCGGCGGACATGTCGCTAAACCGGCCAGTGGCTGACGCACTGGATTTACTCCCGGGCTGTTATGACGACTGGGCGATCATTGAACGGGAGCGGATGCGACAGCGGATGTTGCATGCACTGGAGGCGTTGAGCCGTGCGATGACCGCATGTGGCCGCTATGGTGAGGCGGTCGACGCGGCCATGATGGCGATCGGGGTGGAACCGCTGCGCGAGAGCGCGCAGCGCGCCCTTCTCCAAGCGCATCTGGCGGAGTCGAATCTCATCGAGGCACGCCGTGACTTCCTCTCATACCGGAACCTGGTGCGGCGTGAACTCGGAGTTGAGCCATCCGCGGAGCTAGCTGCCCTGGTGAATTGGGGGCACTCCACCGGCCGAGACCCAGGAGCATGGCGCCAATCGCAGTCACCATCCGAAATGGCCCCGGTTATGCGGGCGGCCGCCGGGCATTAGATCATGGCCTTGACAGCCGATCCCCGATAGGGAATCCGTAGCGCCCGATCATGGGACGTCCACAAGTCCCTTCTCGGGATGACGTACAACTGGACGAGCGCCGGTTCTTTTGGCGCCTTGGGTTTGCGGACGTTCCGCCCGGTGACAGACAAGCCCTCAAGGCCCGGGTCAGCGCCCCAAGCTCGCCTCGGATTCCGCGGCGGCCGCGCGGGACGCGGCTCGAAGCTCCGGCCGCTTGGCCGTTCCCGTGCCCTCCGCGAGCCGCACGGCTGGACGCGGCCCATGCCACCCATGCCGATTGTCCGGAGACCCTGGTCACCAGGCCGTTGCCAGCGCATAAGTGCACATCACGGTCATGCCTCCGGCCGCCATGACCGGGGCTTATGCTCAGGCAGCGGCGCCGAGCCCACCGGGCGGGCGCCGTGAAAGTACCTGCCTACCGATCGGAACGTAACTCGCATGATCGTGCCTGGCACCGCTGCGCTCCCCGACCGCGCCCGGGTCGTCGTCATCGGTGGCGGCGTCATCGGCACGTCGGTCGCCTACCACCTCGCCCATCTGGGTGTGCCCGACGTGGTGCTGCTGGAGCGGGACCGGCTGACCTCGGGCACCACGTGGCACGCGGCGGGGCTGATGGCCACCTTCGGCTCGACCTCGCAGACCTCGACCGAGCTGCGGATGTACACCCGGGACCTGTACGCCCGGCTGGAGGCGGAGACCGGGCTGGCGACGGGGCTGAAGCAGGTGGGGCTGATCGAGCTGGCCATCGAGCCGGGACGGCTGGAGGAATACCGCCGGGTGGCCGCGTTCAACCGGCTGTGCGGTGTGGAGGTGCATGAGATCTCCCCGGCCGAGGTCGCGGGCCTGTTCCCGCTCGCGCGGGTCGACGACGTGCTGGCCGGGTTCTACATCCCGGCGGACGGGCGGGTGAACCCGGTCGACGTGACGATGTCGCTGGCGAAGGGTGCCCGGATGCGCGGCGCGCGGATCTTCGAGGGCGTGCCGGTGACGGGGTTCTGCCAGCGCCGCGGCGTGGTGACCGGGGTGCGCACGCCGCGCGGCGACATCGAGGCCGAGTACGTGGTCAACTGTGCGGGGATGTGGGCGCGCCAGCTGGGCGAGCTGGCCGGGGTGAGCATCCCGCTGCAGGCGGCCGAGCACTACTACCTGCTGACCGAGCCGATCGAGGGGGTGGACGGCGGCTGGCCGGTGCTGGAGGACCCGGCGAACTACGGCTACTACCGGGAGGAGGGCGGCGGGCTGATGCTGGGCCTGTTCGAGCCGGTCTGCGCGCCGTGGAACGTGGGGGGCGTCCCCGACGGATTCTCCTTCGGCGAACTGCCGCCGGACTGGGACCGGATGGCTCCGTACCTGGAACGCACCATCTCTCGGGTCCCGGTGGCCGAGCAGGCCGGGATCAAGAAGTTCTTCTGCGGCCCGGAGAGCTTCACCCCCGACCTGCTCCCGATCGTCGGCGAGGCACCGGAGCTGAAGAACTACTTCGTCGCCGCCGGCCTGAACTCGATCGGGGTCCTGACCGGCGGGGGGATCGGCCGGGTGGTGGCGCACTGGATCGCCGAGGGCCGGCCCGACATCGACGTGACCGGCATCAACATCGACCGGCTGCACCGCTACCAGGCCAACCCGGAGTACCGGGCGACCCGCACGGTCGAGTCGCTCGGCCTGGTCTACGCGACCCACTACCCGGGCCGGCCCATGACGACCGCGCGCGGCGCGAAGCTGTCCCCGGTGCACCACCGGCTGGCCGCGCAGCGCGCCTTCTTCAGGGACGTCAGCGGCTGGGAGGGCGCCGACTGGTACGCCCCGGAGGGTGCCGAGCCCGTGCCCGGCGAGCTGTCCTGGGGCCGGCCGGACTGGTTCGGCTACTGGGAGGCCGAGCACCACGCCGCCCGCAACGGCGTGATCTTGATGGACATGGCCTTCATGGCCAAGTTCGACGTGCGCGGCCGGGACGCGGGGCGGGTGCTGGAACAGGTCTCCGCCAACCACGTCAACGGCGAGCCGGGCCGGATCACCTACACCCAGTGGCTCAACCCGGCGGGCCGGCTGGAGGCCGACCTCACCGTGACCAAGCTGGGCGAGGAGCGGTTCTGGGTGGTCGCCTCCGACACCGCGCACCGGCATGCGGAGACCTGGCTGCGCCGGCACATCGGCGACGCGCACGCGTTCGTGACCGACGTGACATCGGGCTACGCGCAGATCAACGTCCAGGGCCCGCGGTCACGCGAGCTGCTGGCCACGGTCACTTCCGCGGACCTGTCCAACGAGGCGTTCCCGTTCCGCGCCGCCGCCGAGATCGACATCGGGTTCGCCCGGGTGCTCTGCATCCGCATCACCTACCTGGGCGAACTCGGCTACGAGCTGTACGTCCCGGCAGAGCAGGCCGTGCACGTGTACGACCGGCTGGTGGACGCCGGGCGCGCGGCCGGCCTGCGGCACGCCGGCCTCAAGGCGCTCGGCAGCCTGCGGATGGAGAAGGGGTACCGGGACTACGGCCACGACATCGACAACACCGACACCGTGCTGGAGGCCGGGCTCGGCTTCGCGGTGGCACTGGACAAGCCGGGCGGCTTCATCGGGCGCGACGCCGTGCTGGCCCAGAAGGAGCGCGGCCCGCTGCGCCGGCGCCTGGTCCAGGTGCTGCTGAAAGACCCCGGGCCGCTGATGTTCCACGCCGAGGTGGTGCACCGCGACGGCAGGCCCGCCGGGTACATCAGGGCCGCGTCCTACGGGTTCACGCTCGGCGGCGCCGTCGGGCTGGCGATGATCGACGCCAGCGAGCCCGTCGACCAGGCCTACCTGGACGCCGGCGAATGGACCGTCCAGATCGGCAACGCGGTCTACCCGGCCGTGGCCTCGCTGCGCGCGATGTACGACCCGGCGAACAAGCGCGTCCGCACCTGAGCCGGCCATCCGCCCCCGACCCGCGGCTGGTACGTCCGGTGCTCTGCCCGGGGCTCGAACCCCTCCGCCCCCGGCTCGAACCTCTGTCTCCCGGCCCGTGGATTGTTTACAATCTTGTGAACTATTGCGGGAGCAGGCGAGAGGGGTACGGCATGCCCGGAGACCAGATCGCCCAGTCAGCTCCCGCCGCGGCCACCGCCTGGCCGGCCGGGCGGCCGCCGTTCCGCGCCGACCACGTGGGCAGCCTGCTGCGCCCGGCGGAACTGCTGCGGGCCCGTGACGACTTCGCGGCCGGCCGGATCAGCGCCGGTCGGCTGCGGGAGGCCGAGGACGCGGCCATCGCTGAGGTGGTCTGGATGCAGCAGGAGGCCGGGCTGCGCGCCGCGACCGACGGCGAGCTGCGCCGCGAGTCCTGGCACATGGACTTCATCTACCAGCTCGGCGGCATCACCAAGGTCCAGGACGACACGATCAGGGTGGCGTTCCACAACGAGCGCAAGAGCTACGAATGGGCGCCGCCGTCCGCGCACGTCGTCGCCCCGCTCACGCTGGAGCACACCATCTTCGGGGAGGCGTTCTCGTTCCTGCGCGACACGGCCACCACCGCGCTGCCCAAGCTCACCATCCCCTCGCCGAGCATGGTGCACTACCGCGGCGGGCGCTCGGCGATCGACGCGTCGGTCTACCCGGACCTTGGCCGGTTCTGGGCCGACCTGACCGCGGCCTACGCCGAGGAGGTGCGCCGGCTGTACGACCTCGGCTGCCGCTACCTGCAGCTCGACGACACCAGCCTGGCGTACCTGAACGACCCGGCGCAGCGCCAGCACGTCGCGGAGATCGGCGGGGACCCCGAGCACCAGCACGAGCGGTACATCGAGAACATCAACCGCGCGCTGGCGGGCCGGCCGGCCGACATGGCGGTCACCACGCACATGTGCCGGGGCAACAACCAGAGCATGTGGGTGGCGGAGGGCGGTTACGAGTTCGTCGCCGAGGCCCTGTTCGGCGGGCTTGCCGTGGACGGGTTCTTCTGCGAGTGGGACGACGAGCGGTCGGGCGGGTTCGAGCCGCTGCGGTTCGTCCCCAAGGGCAAGCGGGTCGTCCTCGGGCTGGTCACCACCAAGCGCGGCGAACTGGAGAGCAAGGACCAGCTGAAGCGGCGGATCGAGGAGGCCGCGCGGTTCGTGGACCCCGGCCAGCTGTGCCTATCGCCTCAGTGCGGCTTCTCCTCGACCAAGGAGGGCAACGACCTGAGCCAGCAGCAGCAGTGGGACAAGCTCAGGCTGGTCGTCGAGACCGCGCAGGAGGTCTGGGGCACGTGGTGACGCTGGCGGGCCTGGCGCCCGCGACAAGGGCCACGACGTGAGCGCGGGCGCGGCGGACGGGCCGGTCCTGGTGGTCAGCGCGCACGCCGGCGACTTCGTCTGGCGGGCCGGCGGCGCGATGGCCCTCGCCGCGTCCCGCGGCGCGCGGGTGACGGTGCTCTGCCTGAGCTTCGGCGAACGGGGCGAGTCCGCGCGGGCCTGGCGGGACGGCAAGCGGCTCGACGAGATCAAGGCGATCAGGCGCGGCGAGGCCGAGCGCGCGGCGGAGACGCTCGGCGCCGCGATCGAGTTCCTGGACGCCGGTGACTACCCGCTGCGCGAGTCCGCGGGGCTGGTCGACGAGATCGTGCGCTGCTACCGGCGGGTGGAGCCGGCCGTGGTGCTGACCCACGCGCTCGCCGACCCCTACAACCCGGACCACCCGGCGGCGGCCCGGATGGCGCTGCAGGCCCGGGTGCTGGCGCAGGCCATCGGGTACGACGCTCCCGGTGACCCGCTGGGCGCGCCGCCGGTGTTCCTGTTCGAGCCGCACCAGCCGGAGCAGTGCGACTTCAAGCCCCAGGTGCTGCTGGACATCACCGAGGTGTTCGGCGTGAAGCGGCGCGCGATGGAATGCCTGGTGGCACAGCAGCACATGTGGGACTACTACACCGACCTGGCCAGGCGGCGCGGGGTCCAGCTGCGCCGCAACGCCGGGCCGAACCTGGGCCTGCCGCACGACACCATGGCGGAGGCGTACATGCGCGTCTACCCGCAGGTGACCGGGACGCTGCAATGAGACACCCGGTGGTCACCGGCTGCCCGCGCGCCGGCCTCGCCGAGGCCGGCGCCCCGGCAGGGTCCGGCGCCCCGGCAGGGTCCGGCGCCGCGGCAGGGTCCGGCGCCGCGACCGTGCACGAGGCGGTGGGCCAGAGCCACGTGGAATCACCCCGGTGACCGGGGACGGCGTGCGGTGCATGCTGATGCGCGGCGGCACCTCGAAGGGCCTGTACTTCCTCGCCGCCGACCTGCCCGCCGACGCGGGGGAGCGGGACACGCTGCTGCTCGCGATGATGGGCAGCGGCCATCCGATGCAGGTGGACGGCGTGGGCGGCGCGCACCCGCTGGCCTCGAAGGTCGCGGTCGTGTCACCGTCGCGGCGCGCCGGCGCCGACGTGGACTACCTGTTCCTGCAGCTGGGCGTGGACGAGCCGACGATCACCGACCGGCAGAACTGCGGGAACATCCTCGCCGGGGTCGGCCCGTTCGCCGTCGAGCGCGGGCTGATCCGCGCGGGACCGCGGTCCACCACGGCCCGGATCCACATGGTGAACTCGCACACCGTGGTCAGCGCCACGTTCGCCACGCCCGCGGGCGTGCCGCGGTACGCCGGGGACACCGCGATCGGGGGCGTGCCCGGCACCGCCGCGCCGATCCTGCTGCGGTTCGCCGGCACCGCGGGATCGGCCACCGGCAGTCTGCTGCCCACCGGGCGCGTGTCCGACGTCATCGGCGGCGTAGAGGTCAGCTGCGTGGACAACGGAATGCCGGTGGTCGTGGCGCGGGCCAGCGATTTCGGGCTCACCGGCGCGGAGCCGCATCAGGAACTGGCCGGGAACGAAGACCTGGCCGCCAGGGTCCAGGCGCTGCGGCTGGCCGCCGGGGAACTGATGGGGCTCGGGGACGTCTCCGGCCTGTCAGTGCCCAAGACCACCCTGGTCAGCGCGCCCCGTGACGGCGGGGCGATCGGCACCCAGACGTTCATCCCGGTGCGGCCCCACACCTCGATCGGGGTGCTCGGCGCGGTGACCGTCGCCACCGCCCTGCTGCTGCCCGGTGCGGCCGGCGCCGAACTGGCCCGGCTCCCCGCGTCCGGGTACGTCATCGACATCGAGCACCCCAGCGGGCACCTGGAGGTCGAGGTCGAGATCGACGCCGCCGGCGACCCGCCGCGGGTGCTGCGCGCCGGGGTCGTCCGCACCGCCCGCAAGCTGTTCGACGGGACCATCTATCCCGCCCCGATCGCCCCATAGGAGGCGAGCGATGCCCCTGCTGCACGACGTGGCGCACCTCGGCCATGCCGAGCTGCTCACCCCCGAGCCGGACAAGAGCCTGTGGTTCTTCACCCAGGTGTTCGGGCTCACCGAGAACGGCGCCAGCGGCGACTCGGTCTACCTGCGCACCTGGGACGACTACGAGCACCACAGCCTGAAGCTGACCGCGTCCGGCACCTCGGGCATCCGCCGCACCGGGCTGCGGGCCAGCAGCGCGGAGGCGCTGAAGCGGCGGGTGGCCGACATCGAGGCGGCTGGCCTGGGCATCGGCTGGCGGGACGGCGACGCCGGGATCGGGCCCACGTTCCTGTTCCGCGACCCGGACGGGCACGAGTTCGAGCTGTACTGGGAGACCGAGTGGTACCGGCCGGCCGGTGAGCTGAGGCCGGCGCTGAAGAACCAGGCGCAGGCCTACCCGGGGCGCGGCGTGCCGGTCCGCCGGCTCGACCACGTGAACTTCCTGGCCGCGCAGGCCGAGCCGAACGGGGCCTTCGTTGCCGGGGCCCTCGGCGGCCGGGTCACCGAGCAGATCGTGCTCGACGACGGCACCGTCTCCGCGCAGTGGCTGCACTTCGCGCAGAAGTCCTACGACCTCGTCTACACCAACGACTGGACCGGCTCGAACGGGCGGCTGCACCACATCGCGTTCGCCACCGACACCCGGGAGGACATCCTGCGGGCCGCGGACCTCTGCCTGGACCGGGGGGTGTTCATCGAGACCGGGCCGCACAAGCACGCGATCCAGCAGACGTTCTTCCTCTACGTGTACGAGCCGGGCGGGAACCGGATCGAGCTGTGCAACCCGTGCGCCAGGCTGATCTTCGCACCGGACTGGGCCCCGCTTAGCTGGACGGAGGCCGAACGGGCGAAGGGCCAGGCCTGGGGGCTGGCCACCATCGGCTCGTTCCACACCCACGGGACCCCGCCGGTGCCGTGATGGACCAGAACGCAGGGGCGGGCGAGGGTGCCTTGCAGGACCGGGCACCGGGAGCGCCGGCCGGTGCCGGGCGCACAGTGGCTGGGGCGCTCCGCGCGGCCATCCTCCAGGGCGAGTTCGCGCCCAGGCAGCGCCTGATCGAGGCCGCATTGTGCGAGCGCTTCGGCACGACCAGGTTCGTCGTGCGCGCCGCCCTGCGCGAGCTTTCCGCGCAGGGCCTGGTGGAGGTCCAGCGGAACCGGGGCGCGCGGGTGCGCGAGGTATCGCTGGGCGAGGCGATCGAGATCACCGAGGTGCGCAAACTGCTCGAAGGCCTCGGAGCGGCCCGCGCCGCGGCCCGGATCACCACGGCGGAGGCGGCCACGCTGCGCGGCATCGTCGCCGGCATGCGGGCCGCGGTGGCACGGGCCGAACTGCTCACCTACAGCCAGCTCAACGCGTCGCTGCACGCGGCGATCCGGGACATCTCGGCGCACGAGACGTCGGCCCGTCTGCTGCGGCAGTTGCGGGACCAGACCGCAGCGCACCAGTTCACGCTGTCCCTGATGCCGGGCCGGCCCGCGGTCTCGCTGCCGCAGCACGAGGCGATCGTCGCCGCGGTGACGGCGCGGGATCCGGGCGCCGCCGAGCGGGCGATGCACGAGCACCTGCAGAGCGTGATCGAAGCCCTGCAGGCCCTCTCCGCGGCGGGCGTGCGGTGAACGGCGGCCCGGTGGTGGCCGTGCTCGGGCTCGGCGAGGCCGGCGCGGAGATCTTGGCTCATGTTTCCGCGATGCGGCACGCAGACCTCGCCTGATCGGCCATGGAGCGGGTAGTCCTCGACACCGGCGTTTCCTCGCTGAGCCTCAGGCGCCGGCTTCCGCCGCAGGTCCTGGCGCGGCTGGTCGGTAAGGAGTCGCCTCGGAACAAACCGCAGGTTCTGGCGGCATGTCAGTCGGCGGCCTGGGCCGTTGGGGGATCGCGCCGACGGTTTGTTCGTCTGCGGGCCCTAAGCAGCCATACGTTGTCACAACGAGGACAAATGAGGGGCAGCGGGCCGAGCTCAGGACGCGGCCAGGGGATAGCCGGCCAGGGGATAGCCGGGCAAGGGGACAGCCGGCCGGGGGACGGCCGGCCCGGAGCGCCGCAGGGGTCGCGGCGCCGCTATTTTCGCTGCGTTATGCGCTGTCCAGGACCCCGGCCGCCACGCGCTGGGTGATTCCCTCCCACCAGCGCGGCTCGGGCTTGGCGGTCTCGATCCACCAGGTCGCGCCCGCCTCCTGGTAGGCAACGGCCACCCCGGGCACCGTCGCGGGGTCGGCCGCCACCTCGGCCCATACCACCACGTCGTAACCGGCCGCCGAGCCGCGCGTGGCGGCCACCCGCTGGCGCACTCCGGCGATGTCCTGCGCCGAGGGCCGGACCAGCGACCGGTCGGCGAACCGGATCGGGACCACCCCGTCCCACCGCGCCGCGCGGTCGATGGGCCTGGTGGCCGGCAGCACGCCGCCCACCCAGACGGGCACCCGCGGCCGCTGGACCGGCGCCGGGGTGAACCGCACCGGGTCCACGTTGAAGTGCTGGCCGGCGTAGCTGAACGGCTCGCCGCTCCACAGCCCGGCGAGCACGTCCAGGCCCTCGTCGAGCAGGTCGGCGCGGTCCCGGTCCCCCGTCGGCTCGTGGAAGATGCCGAAGTCGCCGTAGGCCGGCGAACCGATCCCGACGCCGAGGATCAGGCGCCCGCCGCTGAGCCGGTCCAGGCTCGCGGTCTGCCGGGCCAGCTGCCACGGCCGCCGCCGCGGCACCGGGGTGATCATGGTGCCGAGCTTGATCCGGGACGTGCGCGCGGCCACCACGGCCAGCACCAGCCAGGGGTCGATGATCGGCGGCCCGTCGCCGCTGTTGGAGAACACGATGTGGTCCCACAGGAAGAACCCGTCGAACCCGGCCTCCTCGGCCGCGACGCCCAGGTCGATCAGGCCCGTGGGCTCTTCGCCGAAATTGGGCACCGCGATAGCGCGGAAGAGGCGTTCGGTCACCGGCGGCACTCCAGCGGGCGGCAGGGCTTGTGCTAGCTTGGTCGACAATCGACAATACACCTGTTGATCCGGTGTGACCGGCGGCGCGGTGATCATGGCGATTCCCGCCCGGCCCCGGGGTCATCCCAGGGAGGCAGCATTTGGGAGAGGGCCGTTTCGCCGGCAAGGTGGCCATCGTCAGCGGCGGCTCCCACGGCATCGGGCGGGCCATCGCCGCGGGCTTTTGCGGTGCGGGCGCGAACGTGGTGGTCGCCGACCTGGTGCCCGCGGACTTCTTCGCCGATGACCCACGGGTGGTGGGTATCACCGGGGACATCGCCGAGCCCGGGTTCGCCGAGCGCGTGCTCGGCACCGCGGTCAGCCGGTTCGGCCAGGCGGACGTGCTCGTGAACGACGCGGCGGCATACCCCGACGGGACGCTGCTGGACATGCCCGCCGCGGCGTGGCGGCGGGTCTTCGACGTGAACGTCACCGGGACGTTCATGCTGACCCAGGCCTTCGCCCGGCACTGCGCCGGCCGCGCCGCCGCCGATGCCGCGGTGGTCAGCATCTCCACCGGCTCCGCGCGCAACCCGCGCCCGGGCGGTGCCGCCTACAGCGCGTCCAAAGCGGCGGTCGAGATCATGAGTAAGGTCTTCGCCATGGAACTGGGACCGCTGGGCATCAGGGTGAACGTGGTCGCGCCCGGCTACATCGACGTGCGGGGCTGGAGCGACGCGCACCCGGACCGGGCGCCCGAGGACCTGCGGGCCGCCCTGGTGCGCTCGATACCGCTCGGCCAGGCCGGCGATCCCAGGGACATCGCGAACGCGGTCCTGTTCCTCGCCTCGGCGGAGGCGGGCCACATCACCGGCACGGTGCTGGAGGTCGACGGCGGCTCGAACGCCGGGCGCTTCGCGCTGCACGACCACGTGAGCGAGGCGGCCAGCGGTGCCCGCGGCTAGCCCGGCCGGCGGCGCCCCGGTCCCGGCCGCGGCCGGCGTGCCGATCATCGAGACGGTCGACGTCACAAAGCACTTCGCCACCGGCCACGGCGTGGCCGGCCGGCGGACCACCCTCAAGGCCGTCGACGGGATCTCGCTCGCCATCAACCGCGGCGAGACGCTCGCCCTGGTGGGGGAGACCGGGTCCGGCAAGACCACGTTCGGCCGGCTCATCCTGGGGCTGTACCGGCCGACGTCGGGCGACATCCGCTACCGGGGCACCAGCATCCTCGACCGCCGCAGCGAGGCGGCCCGCTCGGTGCGCCGGCAGGTGCAGGGGGTGTTCCAGGACCCGTATTCCTCGCTCAACCCGACGATGACCGTGGGCCAGTCGCTCGCCGAGGTGCTGAAGGTGCACCACGTGGTGAACCGCAGCGCCCGCGCCGACCGGGTGGCCGAACTGCTCAGCACGGTCGGGCTGTCCCCGGCGCAGGCGGCCCGCCGCCCGGTCGCGTTCAGCGGCGGCGAGCGGCAGCGGGTGGGCATCGCCCGGGCGCTCGCGGTGCAGCCCGAGGTCATCATCGCCGACGAGCCGCTGTCCGCGCTGGATGTGTCGATCCAGGCCCAGGTGCTCAACCTGATGATCCGGCTGCAGGACGAGAAGGGCCTCACCTACCTGTTCGTCACCCACGACCTCGACGTGGCCAGCCACATCAGCCAGCGCACGGCGGTGCTGTACCTGGGCCGGGTGGTCGAGGAGGCGCCCACCGCGGACATCTTCGCCGAGCCGCTGCACCCCTACACCCAGGCGCTGGTCCGCGCGGCACCCCGGCTGACCACCAAGCGGAAGGCGGCCAAGCCGGCCCTGGGCGGCGAGCTGCCCAACGCGATCGACCGGCCGCCCGGCTGCCACTTCCACCCGCGCTGCCCCATGGTCATGCCGCGGTGCCGGGAGGAGGAACCGGCGCTGACCCTGCTGCCCGGCGGCCGCAGCGTCGCCTGCCACCTGCACGGCCCGCCCGCGGCAGCGCAGCCGCCGGCCAGCTAGCCGGGCTGCCCGGTTACCTGACGGGGAAGCCGACCATGTAGTGGTTGCGGATTGCCGCGCGGAGCCGGTTCAGGTCACCTTCCTCGACGGCCTCGACGATGGGCCGGTGGCGGTGCACGGCCTCGGACAAATCAATGCCCTGGCGTTCCATCTCTTCCCGCATCAGCGCGCCCATCTGGCTGTTGAGCATGCTCCACAGGTCTTTCAGCCGGCGCCGCCGGGAAACGTCGATGAGCAGTTCATGAAACCGGGTGTCGCCCTCGACCAGGGCCTCCATGTCGTCGGTGACGGCGGCGGCCGACATGCGCTGCATCGCCACCCGCAGCCCCCTCGCGAGTTCCTTGCGGCCGGGCCCGAAACCTGCCTGGACGCTGCCGTCCTCCAGCACGTACCTCGCGAAGCAGACGTCCTCCGCGTCGCCCGGCGACATCCGGGTCACCACGCTGTAGCGGCGCGGCACGATCGCGATCAGGCCCTCGGCGTGCAGGCTGCGCAAGGCGTCACGGATGGTGCCCCTGCTGACCCCGAACTCGGCCGCCAGATTCGCCTCGACCAGCCGGGTTTCCGCGGACAGTTCGTTGTTCAGGATCCGGCGCCGGAGAGCCTTGCCCACCGCCTCTGGAAGTGAGACGTGCTCAAGCATTTCAACCACGGGCGCCTCCCGATTCGCGCTCGTCCGTCACTGTAGCCCGAGTCCCGACTCGGTCAACCCGCGGTGACCAGCGGCATCCGGCACCGCCGAGAGCGCGGCGCCTGGCCCGGTGAGGACCGGGGTGAGGCCGGGCCCGTGCCCCGGCAGCGGGCTCGCGCCGTGCACCACCACGCCGACGGTCAGCCACCCGCGCCGGTAGCCCATGTTGTACCGGGCATCCAGGTCCGCGACCGCCACCAGGTCGCCGAGCAGCAGCCCGCTTTCCCCGGTGGCGGGCCCGCCCTCCCCGGCAGGCCCGCCCGCTCCGGGAGACCGGGCATCCCCGGACCCAAGTTGCAGGTCCAGGTCCCAGGCCGCGGCGGGCCTGCCGATGCCGTTCCCGGCCAGCTTGCTGGGCAGGGTCGCTCGCACGCCCACGGTCATCGGCCCATGGCCCGGCCACGACACCGGCAGGGCGGCGAGCAGCCCGGGGGCGGCGTTCAGCACCGCCACCTCCGGTGGCACGCCCGGATGCCGCCAGCCCTGGCCGGACGCGCGCACCGTCACCTGGTCACCGGGCCGCATCCGGGTCAGGTCCTCCTGGCGGAACCCGGTGATCAGCCGCCCGCCCTCGCCCCGCTTGCCGAGCACCATGCCGCGCGCGCCTGCCGCGCGTCCGGTGCGCACCTCCGCCGGGTTGCCGATGCACCCGTAGCTGACCAGCGCGTGGCGGGCGGCCGGGTCCGGGTGCACCAGGCAGGCCCCCGGCGCGACGTGGTCGCCGGCCGGCGCGGACACCGGGTCGCCCAGCCGCACGCCAAGGACCAGCCCGCCGTCACCGACGGGCACGTAGGGATGCCCGCCGGCATCCACCCGGTAAGGGGTGTCGCCGAGCGCGGGATGCTCGACGACGCCGAGCATGTTGACGGCCACCGCCCGCACGCCGCTCACCGGCCCGGCTGCCCATCGCCGTGCAGCCAGCTGGCCAGGTTCGCGTCCGGGTTGTCGACCAGCGCGAACGCCTCCTCCGGGCCGCTCATGAGCGAACTGGGGCCCGGGCCATGGCCGAACAGCATGCACTGGCCGGTCGAGATCACCCCGATGGTGAGGAAACCCGGCCGGTACCCGCGGCCGAACCGGTGGTCGGCGCCGGCGACCGCGACGAGGTCACCGATGCGCAGCCCCTCCAGGCCGAGGGACAGGTCCGCGCCGAGGCCCGCGTAGGCGCCCATGAGGTCGGTGTTGGCGTACTCCGAGACCATCCCCGCCCCGGCCCCGACCGCCTCCGCCGGAATCCGCGTCGCCACGTGCACCTCGAGCCGGCCGTCCGGCCGGGTGCCGCCGGGCATCCCGGCCAGCAGCCCGGGTGCGCAGTTCTTGACCACGATGGCGGGGTGACCGGGGAGCGCGAGCCCCTGCCCCACCGCCGTCACGGTCACCGCATCGCCGGTGGTCACCTGCTCGGCCACCGGGTCGGCGAAGTCCACGAGCACGTAGGCGTGCTGGCCGACGACGTGGCCCACCGCCCCGGCGGCCGGGCCGGACTCGACCCGCACCTCGTTGCCGACGCAGGTGAGGAACTGCAGCGCCATGTTGGCCCCCGGGTCGCGGTGCCGCACCGAGGCCCCCGGCTCGAGGTGGTCGGAGGCGTAGCCGGTGGCCGGGTCACCGCAGTGCACGCCCAGCGTCATCCCGCCCATGCCGGGCAGCGCGAACGGCTGGCCGTCCGGCCCGGTCCGGTAGACGTGCCGGTCGCCGAGCGGCGGCCAGACCTCACCGGCGAGGACCTGGCGCACCAGGGCAGCGGCGTTCGTGGTGACGTTCACCCGGCGTCCAGCGGGAAGCCGGTCCAGGCCCGGTTGCGGAACGACGCCTCGAACGCGTTGATCGTCTCCTGCACCAGCGCGCCCTGGGCGAAGTCGCCCTGGCTGGGCCGGCCGGGGTCGCAGATCTCGTCGAGGAAGCCGGACACCAGGCTGGAGTAGAACAGGTACTCCCAGGGCTCGCCGGAGTGGCCCCCGGGCGGGAAGAACCGGTCAGGTATCTCCACGTCGCTGAACTCGACCGCGTCGCCGCGCGCCGTCTTGATCGTCTGGCAGAGGCCGAACTCGTCCACCAGCCGGACGATGATGGCCCCGGCCGAGCCGTAGATGCGCGCCTCGATGCCGGGGTAGTTGCCGACGGTGACGTAGGACGACTGGATGGAGGCCAGCGCGCCAGAGGAGAACTCGGCAATCCACATGTCCCCGTCGTCGATGTTCGCCCTGGTCATCCGGCCGGTGTCGCGCATCATCCGGTCCGGGACGAAGTTGCGCATGGTGCCGACCACCGAGGTCAGCGGCGCGCCGACCCACCAGTGCATGATGTCGATGATCGGCGCGCCGTAGCCCTCGATCGAGGATACGGCGATCTGGGCGGGATCGGCCTGCGGGTCGAACTGCCGCAGCGGCGTGGCCGGGTCGAGCCACTGGCTGTTCTGCTCGAAGCCGTTGAAGATGAACGGCTCGCCGACGAAGCCCGAGTCGATGAGTTCCTTGGCGTACCGGATCGCCGGGGCGTACCGGAAGGTGAAGCCGACCTTGGTCCGCAGCCCGCGCTCGGCGGCCAGCGCCGCCGCCTCCCGGGTCTTGCGGTAGTCGGTGTGCACGGGCTTCTCGCAGAGCACGTGCTTGCCGGCGCTCAGCGCGTCCCAGGACACGCCGAAGTGCGGGTTGTTGCCGGTGACCACGTCGAACACGTCGATGTCGCGGTCCGCGAGCAGTTCGGTGTAGTCCGCGGTCACCCGCGGCACGCCGGACTCGCTGGCCGCCGCGGCGAGCGCCGCCGGGTCGACGTCGGCGAGGGCGACGACCTCGGCCCGCGGGTCCCGCTGCCAGCCGGGGATGTGGGCCATCCGGGCCCAGCGCCCCGTGCCGACCACGGCGACCCGCACCTTGCCAGCGGGGGGGCGTGGCCCGCCGCCGGCCTGAATGGCCTCCTCTGCGGTCATCTTCGGTGCCTCCCTTTCGCTCGGGTCCCGTGGCTGGTGGCGGCTTTAGTAGCCGGCCGCCCTGTCGTAGGTGTTGCGCAGCGGCCGCCCGGCCAGCCAGCGCCGCAGGTTGTCGACGAACAGGTCGGTGAGCAGGCCGTTCTCCGCGGCCACCGTGGCGGCGGAGTGCGGCGAGACGATCACGTTCGGCATCTCCCACAGCGGTGAGCCGGGCGGCAGCGGCTCGGTGGTGAACACATCGAGGCACGCGCCGCCGAGATGGCCCGACCGCAGCGCGCCGATCAGCGCCTCCTCGTCGACCACGGGGCCGCGGGAGATGTTCACCAGCACCGAGCCCGGCCGCAGCAGCGCCAGTTCCGCGGCGCCGATCAGCCCCCGGGTCTGCTCGGTCAGCGGGCAGGCCAGCACCAGCGCGTCCACGTCCGGCAGCACCCGATGGATCTGGTCCGAGGCCACGTAGGAGGCCACGCCCGGCACGTCGTAGCGGTGACCGGGACGCCCCGCCCCGCAGACCTCCACCCCGGCGGCCGCGAGCAGTCGCGCCACCGGCCGCCCAGCGCCGCCGAGGCCGACCAGCAGTGCCCGGCTGCCGGCCACCTGGCGGGCCGCGTACCGCTGCCAGTGCCGTGCCGCTTTGGCGCTGCCCAGAGCTGGCATGCACTTGGCGAAGTAGAGCAGGCCGAGCAGGGTGAACTCGGCCAGCGGAACGCCGTGCACCCCGGCCGCCGTGGTGAAGACGAGCGCGGTCCCGCTCAGCCCGGTCCGGTCCAGGAACCCGCCGATTCCGGCGCTGGTCGCCTGCACCCAGCGCAGCCGCGGGCAGTTGGCCGCCATGTCCGCGGGCGCCTGCCAGTCGAAGTCGAAGCTCACATCGGCCTGCCGCCGCAGGCCGGCCCAGGCGCCAAGCTCGGCCGGGGAGAGCTGGCGCGGCACCCCCGTGTGGTCCGCCGCGTAACGTGGTACCGGCAGCAGGCCGGGCTCGTAGAGCACGGACACGCGGGGGTCCGCCGCC
>Ga0070706_100000447_pt1 | contig 49339 bp, 32 predicted proteins | sample KBSK5501metaG_FD_65476 | JGI IMG/M metagenome (GOLD analysis project Ga0070706, IMG submission 65476) | Corn, switchgrass and miscanthus rhizosphere microbial communities from Kellogg Biological Station, Michigan, USA - KBS K5-50-1 metaG | ecosystem: Host-associated > Plants > Roots >... | reverse complement strand
GCGAAATCGGCCCGAAATCGCAACCGCAGTGAGCACCGATAAACCCCAACTTTGGGAGCGTCGTAGTCGGTCTGACGCTCCGGGCCTACTTCAGTGGGACGATACTTGATCAATGAAAGTAGCCGGAGTCAGTCTCCACGAAAAGTGCCAGTTGTGGATTCATAGGTTTGCAGACGCCGGAAAAATGTGCCGTCATTCCGCCGCTGCCGTCTCGACCAGTGTGGTGTTGAGCCGGGTCAGATAAGGAAAGAACGGTGTAACTTCGAAGGGCATCTTCTCCTGCGGCGAAAGCAGGACCACCGGCTTGTTCTTCATCATCTCGAGCCGGTTGCTCCACGGATCCAGCTTGACCCGGCCGCCCAGCGGAAGAGCCGCGATCTGATCGATACGCTGCGTTTCCAGTGGCGGAGCGCTGCTGAGCAGGGCCGACATCCGAATGGTCTTTCCGTCCTCCATGCGGTTACCCAGGTGCGGCCTGATCAGGCTGGTAAGCTCCGGTGCGCCGCTTTGCAAGGCTTTCAGAAATAACCCGGCGGTGCCGAGTTTGTCCTTATAAGGAGAGTTCGCTAGCAACTGCATTGCTTTGGTGTCGGCCGCTTCTTCCTCTGCGGAATTGCGGGCAAAATCCAGGCGCTGGAATGTATTCACGTCGGGGAAAAAGAAGCGGTCGTTAAAGGCAAACTTGGTATCGATACGGTGACCCAGTGCGATATGGCTAAGTTCATGAGCCAAAGTCATCGCCAAAGAAGCCTCATCGGGAAGGACGTCGAGCAATCCCCGGCTGACCACGATGGTGTGGCCCACGGTAAAGGACTCCAGCGGCGAAGTCAGCAGCACGCGGCAGCGAACGTCAGGAATGATTTCAAGACTGTTGGTCACGATCAGGTTGTTGACCACGGTCTGCAGAATCTTGTCCACGTTGCCCGGGGGCGCGAGCAATCCAACTTTCTGAAGGTGGTCCAGCGCGTTATCTTCCGCCGTCCGCTCCCACATGCGCTGCGCTTCGACCGGACCAGCCTCTTTGGCGGAATCGGTCTGATCTTGGACCGCGTCTATCTGAATGTCCGCGAACTCCTGGTTGTGTTTGAGCGGCTCCGGATCGTAGCTCCAGAGGCGGGTTTGAGCTTTGAAGTGCAGGCCAGGAAGCAGTGGGCCGACGCCCTTGAAATTCGACTCTTCGATGAAGACATACGACGGCAGCCACAAACCTGATTGAAGATTTAAACGCCAGCTATCAAAATGCAGGTAGTAGCTATAGCGGGAACGAGGAGAATAGGTGCCGTTAAAGCGGACGATGTTGTAGTCGCGGTCTTCGACCCAAATCCTGCCTAGAAACCGTCCGCCCGCGTTGCCTTTCGGTTGTACATCCATCACCACGCAGCGCACCTCCCCGAGGAACTCCTGCCGGACAAATTTGAAGTCATAGTTCTTTTTCTGGAAATCTCGGTCGAGCATGACCATCTGCGCGAAACCTACGGGTAGAAATTTGCGGGAAAAGATGCCAGGGAACGGGTTCAGCGCGCGGAGGCTAAGACCGGTCTGCTTTTCAAACAGCTGGTCCCCCACGCCGTCGGTCAGATCCAGCCGTCCCAGGAAGTATTGATCGCTGGCCGGGACCACAACCGAATCGTGGTCCGACTTCAGGTTCTGGATGTAGGTTTCGGCAATCGGGTGCAAGTGCTGCATTTGCGCCACCAGGGCGCGCTCGCGCTCAATCACGCGATCCGCAATTTCATCAATCGACACTCGCGGCACCACGGACAACGAGTCGCTCTTGGTGACCCCGTAATTTCCGTAGATCGTGACTGCACTTGGCGTGCTCGCGCTGACCGCGAAGGTCGCGCTGGTCGCGCCGGCGGGAACCTTTACGCTGGCCGGCACGACGGCTGCCCCGGCTGGATCGGCGGCCAAAGACACTGCCACTCCGTCGCCGGGAGCGGCCATATTCAGCGTCACAGTGCCCTGTAACGAATGGCCCTCGGTCACGCTGGTTGAGCTCAGGCTGATCGAGGACAGTAGTAAAGCTGAATCCTGGGCGGAAACCGACGCCGCCACCCCCAGACATACGAGCAATGAGAGAAGAACTGTTCCAAGTATGCGCATAAGACTTTTTGACCTCGTTGCGTCAGGACCTTTCGCTAGCATGTGAATGATGGCCGAAATACTTCCGAGCCCGGGGACTGGCATGTTATCGCCCCACCTTTCGGCCTAAGAGATTCCAGTTGAAAGAGAAATTTGTGAACACGGAGAGACCACCGGCCGCCAGACCCGACTCGAAGCGGTTCTCATGGAGATAGGACACACCCACTTCGGTGTATATCTGGTCCCGCGGGATAATGGCTTTCACGCCGCCGCCGAAGGTCGCTCGGTTGTCCCAATCGAAGCCCTTGCTGTCGCGAAATATCGTGGCCTCGACGTACGGCACCAGCGTGGCCCTTTGAAATCTCTTAGCCACGACGCCCTGCGAGATGTAACCCAGACCGAGGATGTTGCCGCGCTCGACCGGCGATAAATTCCCCACTTCAATCCACGAAGATCCGGGAAAACGGCTCGATTTATCGGCGACAGCTTGCCAGCCGAACCAGTCTTGGACGTAGAGAGTGAGCCCGCTGCTGTTGAAGCTCTTGAAGCGATCTTCGTAGGAATACGCGGAACCGATACTTACCACACCCTTGCGGAAGTACTTGTTTACCTTTACGCCCAGGCGGGGCTGAATCTTGTTGTTCCAGTCATACCCTTTGGTGTCGAGAACCAAGCCCACGCCGACGAAGGGCGTTACCGTGATCGATCCCGAGTAGGTGGAGAAGATCGCCGCGCTCTGCTCGAAATAGGATTGAGTAAAGAAATTGTTGTGCTCGATCGGACTCAGGTTGCCTACCGATGTCCAGCCCTGTCCGGGCAGTCCGACTGCGTCCACCAAGCTGCCTTGCATCGCGGACTGAGCACCGTCCTGAGCGGGCGAGAGAGCCGTCAGCGCCAGAACAATGAATATCGCGAATAACGACTTCATTTTCATAGTCCCACTTTTCTTGTCAGTACCGTTTGACCGCAAACCAGCCTCTTACCTGTTTTTTCTGAATGACGACTTTCCAAAAGCTGTACAGAAAGATTGAACAGTCCACAAAGCGCAACAGCGGATAAAGCATTGCGTACAGACAAACATCAATTCGTCGATCGCAGGCGGCACAAATCATGGACAGGAAGACAAGAACCACCATGTCCATACCGACTGCATAAAACGCCAGGGTTGGGTAGAGAAGTAACCAGACCGGCAGCAACAAAAACAGGGTGGCAAAGACTACGCCTTCTCCCATCAGGAGCTTGTATTCCAGGTCGATCTTGGTCAGTCCGGTGATCATTTCGTACTTCATGCCAACCTGCCAGGCGCCGGAGTGCCAGCGGTACATCTGCTTGATGTAGTCGCGAATGGTTCTCGGGTCTTGGGTGGAGACCACCGCCCGCTTCTGGTAAATGATCTTGCCCAGTTTCTTGCGGTGGACTTGAATGGTGCAGTCCATGTCCTCGACGATCGTGTCGTTGCTCCAATCAAGCTGTGCGAACACGTCGGCACGGAAAGCGGCGGCGCAACCTGGGGTCACCGTAATTACGCCCATGTTGCTTTGCCCATCCTTGTAGACCGCGTGCGAAATCCAGTAGGCGAGGCAGCGATACGCCGTGAGCCAGTTGTGGGGAGTGCTTTTGGCCCGGCCGCAAACCACCGCCACGCCAGGTTGCTCAAAACTATCTCCTACCGCCTGGAAATAGTCCTCGGAGACCTGAGTGTCGGCGTCCATCAGGCAGATGTAGTCATAACGCGAAACCAAATCGGACACGGTGGCCAGCCGGGCCAGACTGTGAGCTTTGCCAATGTTCTTGGGGTTTCTGACGACATTTACGTCGAACGAACGGGCAATGTCTCCCGTGCCGTCACTGGAACCATCGTCAATGACGTAGACGTCAGAAGGTAGAACCCCAGCCTTGAGAATGCTCTTCAACGTTTTAGCGATGCCCACAGCCTCATCCTTTGCCGGGAGCAACACGCAAAGCTTTTTCACAGTTGACCCTTCACGACCAACTCGCGTGAGTCGAAAGACACGGAGTAGACACCGTCCTTGTTCCGGTGCAGCTCATGTCCCGCCTGAAAAAGACGTGCTCCAAAGCCTCTCGCCGCGACCTTCAGCATTACGCCATGCGGGAACGGAGCCGGAATCTGCCAGGTAAACGTCGCTTCGCTTTTTGCCGCTTGCGGCTGGGCCGTTTCCACAATCTTCTGCGCGCGGAAGTAGGCTGCAACTTCGCCGAACGGGGCCACCCAAAGACCCCTGCCTTCGGCGGTTTTCAGGTAGTCAAGGAGATCAATGAAAGTGTCGCTGGGGATGGGCTCGAATCCGGTCGAAGCATTACCGATGCCGTGGATCTGAAGCGTGGTCCAAGCGTTCATCGAAAAATCCTTGTCCACCCAGCCCCGGTAAACCGCGGCGTCATATTTCGTGTAACTGGGCTGGCTAGGCAGGTCGTACCAATCAGGCTGCGTGTTCGGTGTGATGTAGACCAAACTACCGTCTCCGCGTCCCCCTCGCGCCGCGAAGTCATATCTCTTTACCCAGAAGAGCAGTCCCGGTGAAACTTCAGTGAAGGGATAAGCAAAGGTGAGAACCTCCGCCTTAAAATTGCTATCCAGAAAATTCTTTGCATCCTCTACCTGTAGTTCCTCGGTGGCCTTGCCCAAATCAGCCGCGTGCTCGTGGGAAACAGAATGATTGCCAATCTCATGCCCTTGCAACCGGGCCTTGCGCCACTCATCCAACCGGGTCGTCTTGGAAACAATGAGGAAGAACGTTGCGTGCAGATGCCGCTTGTTCAGTTCAGGAATCACCACATCCAGGTGCACTACACGCGAGTCGTCAAATGTAAGTGACAAGGCGGCTGGATGGTTATTCCAGGGCAGCACCTTGAGGTTGGGCGTTTGCGCAAGGCAGCAGCCCGTGAGCAAACTCACCATCAAGATCGCATTGACACTTTTTTTCATAGTCCGGTTAGGAAACTTTCACAACTGACAATGCAAACCCGATGCCAACGTGGTTGGATCACGGCGCGGGATGGATGCCAGCTGTCTCTGCCGCCGCCCGTCTGTTCGGAATTGCCGCTAGGGACGGCACTTAGCGGATTTGCCTGGCTTGAAAGCCGCGCCAGCAGCCAGGTCCGGACAGGGTCTCGTAACGCCTGGTTGATTACCGCCGCGCATTACTTAAGTAACGACCGCTGCTGACCTCGAGGGAACAGCATTCACCCGAAGAGGAAAACATCTTCCACTCTCGCGGCAGGCGCAAGACAGTCCAGGCACAGTGCCGCAAGTAATCCCAACCCCCCGGCGGAAAAGCGGTTAGAAGACCAACAAGACTCAGAGAAAGGCTCGCCGTCAGATGACCCGTCCTCGAGACAGGCAGACGGCTGTCCGTTATTCGGGCTTCGTTGTCCTGGGTATGAAGCGGGCAGCGAAAGCATGGACGCCGGCTACTCTGACAGTGCCAGCCTAAACAGGGCCTTCCGTAACGGCGGATTTGCACGGGCGCAGTGTTACGTTTTGATTATCAGGAAGTAACCAATACGCTCGTCAACCGATAACTCGTTTATGTAGACGCCCGTGTTGGGATCGAGCGGAACGCCGGGAAAAGACTTCAGAATTCAGCAAGCTGAAATTGAGATTCTCGTCCGTCTGGCCACCAGGGATTTTCAAATCCCGACTAAAAAGGATATTCATGCTGAGGATGTCGGTTCTATTGCTGGCCGTTTGTTTCCTGGCAGGGTGCGGTGGAGGAACCATGCCCTCCACGCCTGCTCATAGCGGAGCGTCCGGTAGCAGCGGCTCAAGCAGCGGATCGTCTGGCAGCGGCACCTCCAGCAGTGGATCGTCCGGGAGCGGTACGGCCAGCGGGTCTTCTGGTAGTGGAACTTCCAGCAGCGGGCCTTCGGGCAGCGGTTCTTCGGTAATCGGCCCCAGCGAATTCGCCTTCTCGGGATTCACGTGGGAGACGCATAACGGTTCCGCTCCTCGGGTGGGCAATGTGAATGGAAATTTGGGCACCTTCGATCCGATGAACGTGTCTGTGGGATCGGAGCTGGTCTTGTCCCTCACGCAAACCCAGAACGGTAGCCAGATTCTCTCGAGCGGCTCGGAAGTCATGACCAAGCAGACTTTCAGCTATGGCACGTTTGAGTTCACTTCCCGGGTGGACAACGTTCTTTCGGGTTCTGATTCTTCGGGCTTTCTGTACGCCCCCAACTCCTCAACTGAAATCGATATGGAGCAGGTAGGAAACAAGCCCGACGCTGTGGACTGCACCAACTGGAAGGGAGTCTCCAATTTCCAGGACACCGAGATCACCGGATTTCAGCAGGAAAATAGCCACGACTTCAAAATTGTCTGGGCACCCGCTCATGTCGACTGGTACGTTGACGGCCAACTCGTGGTCTCGCATACCCAGGCAGTACCGAGCACCCCCGCCCCCTTCCTGTTCAATATGTGGGGCACCAATAAGTCTACCTGGGGCGGCATGGCCACCATCGGACCCACCCGGTACATGTACATCAGCAATTTTAAGTACACGCCGTAGTCGTTTGAGTGGCGCCCGGTCTTGAACCGGACTTGGACGGCATGGCTGAAGTCGTACACTTCCCGTGATGAATAGGGAAAACTAGCGCCCGACGAGCCGGGATGGGGCTCGTGTACGAAACGGAATGGACGATAGCGCTGGTTCACCACCCTGACTTGCTTGAATTGGATCCCTCTCCCCGATCCGTGCTGACGGTCGATCTCGTTGTGTGCTGCGCATGGCGGAAGGCCTGTGGGGTCGTGTGCTTCCAACGCTTAAAAGCACGGTGCAAGGCGCTCGGTTCGGAGTAGCCCAGCAGGTAGGCTACCTCTGCAATCGACAGCGATAGATCCGTGAATATCTTTCTGCCGCCTCCCTCCGCGTCAACTCCACCAGATCCTGATAAAGAGAGCCCCCCGGCCGCAAGCCGTCGTTGTAGTGTCCGCGAGCGAGTCGCGAGGTCAAGGGCTACCGAGTCAATTCGTGTATCTCCTCGGGCGATCCGCTTCGCGAGCGCCCGGCGCACGTCGAAAGCTACACCGTCCGCGGAAGGGAGACGCGCGATGATTTCGTCAGCTTGTTGTTCGAGTACGCGACGGAGAACGGGATCACTTCTTCGAAACGGCAGGTGCCATGCTCCGCGACTCATTTCCAGATCGCTCCACGCTATTTCCGCACGAACAACGCATGCCAGAATTCGCTCGATTTCCGCTACATCGTCGGGACTGTGAGTGAAGGTGACGCATTGGGGATGGAACCGTCCATCGGTTTCTTTGCCTAAGTTGAGCACCACGAGTGACACCGTGAATTCGACAGCCAGACAGTTGTTTACGGCCCAAACCACAACGCGGACCGGATCTTCCTCATCGTGGACCTCCAGCGTGCAGGGGTTGCCCACAAGCCGGAAGTAGTGTGCAAGCTGCTTATCCCCTCGCCGACGCTGTTGGAGCTGAGAACCAGATAGTCGAGTAATGGAACGCCCCAATAGGGGTTTCGGTCGCAATCCGTACTCCCATGTTCTTCATGGGCCGCTCTTGCATGGCGCGGCCTATGACCGCCCCGAACCTGTCGCAAGGAACCCTGGCGTCGGGATCATCCATAGCGGAGCTGCCCAACCCGGCTGCGGCAACCAGCGATTCGGCTTTGTAGCCCAGTCGAGCGAGCGCTGCAATGAAAACACGAATGTCGTTGGCAGGGACGGTTGGCGCCTGGCCGAGGGCGGAATCTTTGGCGCGGTTTGTCAATCGATTGTCATCGGCGGTCATTGTCCAGCGCCTCCTCTTCCCGTAATCATTCTGCCATTCCGTTGCCGAGGCCTCAAGCGAGATACCGGAGTCCGAACGCGCGGCCCCCACCGATACTCGGAGCGCCGGCACGGCAGTGGCGAGAGCACGAAAACAACTTTCAAGAGAGGGAGAAAACTATGACAGGAAATTGTTCCCAAAACGAGCGAACAGGCACACTGGCGGTGGATACGCACACAGCACGAAGTCAATCGACGAACAGATCTGCGGACCGCGATCCGAGCGCTGGCTCGGATGCAACGTTGGTGCAGCCGATGCGTTGGATTGCCAAACTTGGGCCATGGGCATGCGGGGCGTTAATGGCGATGTTCCTTTGCGCCAGAAGTTTGAACTGGGCGTGGGGAGCCGTGCTGGCCATGTTCCTGTCAACCATGGCATGGGGACAAGAAGCGTCAATGCCGGCCATGCCGGTGGCAACAAAACCTGACGCCGAGATCCTCAGGGTGGCCGAAGCCTACCGCAGCGCCGTGTTAGGTGCGAATGCGGCCGGAGTAGCGGCACTGTTTCGAGAAGACGCCGTAGAGATGGCACCGTTCCAACCCCCGATAACAGGCCGCGTTGCAATCGAGCGGTTTTACCAGGGTATGTTCAAGGGTCGGGTAAGGGTCACGGGATTTACTTTCACACCTACAGAAACCACAACTCACGGAGATGTCGCGTACGATGTCGGCACCTACAAACGGACTATGTCGGGAGCCCCAACAGGGCTCATTGAGGCTGTGGGAAGGAACGTAGTGATCCTGAAGCGCACCGGCTGGGGCGGTTCTTGACGGACCGCAGCCGGGGGTTGGCCCTGTGGTCGGCCTGGATGACAGCTCACTCGGCAGTAATTGTGGCAATAGAGCAGGCGATTACATTCACGACCTGGTTGTTTGGTGGAATGGGGATACTACGCCACCTATTTTCACCGCTTTCGCCGCAGCGGGGTGAAGTCGGATGGCTGCGTGGCGTGCTGTCAATGGCTCCCATGTGCTGACATGAGAGCACGAGAGTGCCATATATCGCTCGTGGCTGGCGCGGGAAGGACCCGCAGGTTCGCGAGGGAAAATCATTTCCCCACCAATAGTAGAAAACATTTTCCATCGCAGCATCTCGCACGTTTTCTAGCTGCCTTATCCAGTGCCTTTGCAATGACATCGAGCATACGACCGTGCGAGGCGCGATGGGCTCGAAAGTGCATGGTTAGTGACACGTCTATGAAACTGCTCATCGCCACAATCGCGCTAGCGTTATTTCCTTGGCCCAGCCCGACCTACCTGGATGCAACGTGCAGTCAGTTTGTATGCCGCCGCGCCAACCGGCCGGAACTCAAAGCGCAGGAGTTGTGGGACGGCGGTGACGGACAGCTACGAGTTGTGCAGGCCCAGGCTCGGTTCGAGGATGTGATCACCGAGGACCTACTGGAAGGTGACGTCATAGCCTTCCACGGAGTGCACGTGGCCGTATACACCCATGGTGACTTTATGGACAGTACACCGGAGCATGGACCGGGGCGAATGCAATACCGGGCTGGAGATCAGTGGTACGCTGGTCCGGTTCGTGTCCTACGCTGGAAGAAATAAATCCTTGGCTCCGGACTTCACCCTGCTCCTCGTCAGTGAACCCGTGGGCTACGCTCAAGCCAAAGGAACAATCTAGACCGGAGCTTGTGCCAGCGGGAGATACACTTGAAAACGAGTGTCTCCGGGTTTCGAGCTTACCTGAATATTTCCCCGGTGCTTCTTCACAATTCGCTGAACTGTGTCGAGACCGAGGCCGGTCCCCTCTCCCACTCCCTTGGTAGTAAAGAATGGTTCAAAAATGTGGTCCTTGATCTCCGCGGAAATCCCGGGGCCGTTATCGCCGATCTCAACCACAACGCAGGGGACCTCGCGATAGGCTCGAACCCGCAACTCGCCTTTGCCGCCCATGGCGTCGATGGCATTGTCGATGATGTTGGTCCATACCTGGTTGAGTTCGCTCCCGAATGAGTTTATGAGGAGAGGAACCGGCGGATAGTTGCGCTGGACCACGATTCCCCGCTTGAGTTTGTGGTTCAGGATGGTGAGCGTGGTTTCCAGGCCTTTTACGATATCCACGTTCTGCACCGGAGCCTGGTCCATGTAGGTATATTCCTTAATGGCGCGCACCAAATCGGAGATTCGTGCCGTGCTGCTCTCGATTTCGTTTAACAGGCCCGCCACCTCCACCGAAGCAGCGATCCTAACCAGAGCTGCACGGGCGGTGTCAGCGTCGAGGATTGAGAACAATGATTCCAGCGCCTCCGGCTTGACGTTCCTCCGCGCCAGATCGGCCGCCAGCTGCCACAGGTCGTTCTGCCCGTGACTGCGTAACAGGGAATCAATTTGGTCTTCCAGGTCGCTGATGGTCAGCGCATCTGGCGGTGGTTCGTCTCGCTGCACGAACGAAGCTTCCAGCTTCTCAATTTCGGCCTTCTGGGCTGGGGTGAGTTCGCGCCTTCCCAAGTCGTGACTGGCATCCCGGATTCGTTTCAGTATCTCGCGCAACTGGCTGGTGGCACGCTTGGCCGCAGAAGCGGGATTGTTGAGTTCGTGGGCGAGACCTGCGGAAAGCTTTCCTAGACCCGCCAGCCGGTCTTTCTGTTGCTCGATGCGAGTGGTCTCGCGAATCCTGTCAGACATGAGGCCTACGAGACGCCGGGTGAGCTCTGGCATTTTCTGCACCAGATCGGGAAACAGCGAAGCCGGAAATCGCAGGATATGACTATCGGTGACTGCGCGGCCGGTCAAGGTAGCCTGCTTCATCCTCGAGAAGGGAAGCACCCCGGTGACACTCCCCGACTTAATCGAAATCGCAATTATTTCGCCATTGATTTCGCCCCGTGCCTGAAGGGTTCCGTCGAGAATCACAACCATGAATTCTGCCGGATCACCGGCGCGCATGAAAATATCACCTGCCTTGATGTGTACTTCTTCCGACTGCCCGAGGAACCAGGCGATCTGATCGTCAGGCAGATCGGCGAATACGGGCACGCGAAGCAGTTCTGACTTGTCCGTCATTCGGTCACTACACCTTGCTCAAGTACTGATGGATGAATTGCACCGCCACGGATCCTTCGCCGACTCCGGAAGCCACGCGTTTCACGGAACCATGGCGCACATCGCCGACCGCGAAAATACCCGGAACATTTGTCTCCAGCAGGAACGGATCGCGGTCGAGAGCCCAACCCTTGGGATGTTTCCCATCACTGACGAGATCGGGACCGGTCAGCAGGAAACCGCGCTCGTCTCGCTCGACCAGGTTTCCCAACCATTGGGTGCGGGGCAGCGCTCCAATAAAGATGAACATCGATGTGGCGGGCACCCGCTCGATCTTGTTGGTATCCGAGCACAGGATCGAGATCTCCTCCAGATGCGCGTCCCCACTCACTTCGGCCACGCTGGCGTGGGCCCAGAGTTGAATGTTGGACATTTCCTTGATCTGATCAATCAGATACTGCGACATGGTGCTGGCGAGAGAATCCCCACGCACCAGGATCACGACGCGATCCGCGAACTTGGCAAAGTTCATGGCCGCCTGGCCGGCAGAGTTGGCGCCGCCCACAACGTAGACGATCTCGCCTTTGCAGGACAGAGCCTCGGTGGCGCCACCGCCATAATAGACACCCGCCCCCTGCAAGCGGTCGATTCCCGGAGCTTCAAGACGCCGCCACTGCACGCCGGTCGCGATCATCAGTGCGTGACAGGAGATCTCGAGACCGTCGGCCAACTTGATGATCCGGTACGAGCCCTCGGTTCTGATGCCCACCGCTTCCTGAGGCGAAAGGATTTCGACTCCAAAACGGCGGGCCTGCACCACGGCTCGCCGGGCCAGATCGCCGCCGCTGAGTCCGTTCGGAAATCCGAGATAATTCTCAATGCGCGAACTCATCCCCGCCTGACCGCCCGGTGCCTCGCGCTCAATCATCACCGTATGCAGTCCTTCCGACGCGCCATAAACGGCAGCAGCCAGACCAGCCGGCCCTCCGCCAACGATCGCCAAATCGTAAAAGCTGGTTTGTGCCCGGGTTCGTAGCCCGACCTTCTGCGCAACCTCGGTCGGAGCGCCCTCCAAAAGCTTCGTCCCATCGGTGAAGAGCACTACAGGAAGACTGGCCGCCTCCGGCCCGAGCGCTTCCAGAAGCCGCTTGGTTTCCGGGTCATTGGCGGAAAGCTCAACGTCCATCCACTGATACGGAACATGGTTGCGTGCCAGAAAATCACGCAGCTCATACGACCGGCGGGACCAGCGCGTGCCCAACACCCGGATGCCCTCGAAGGTTGGGCGATAGGATGCTTGCCAGTCGTCAAGCAAATCATCCAACTGCGGATACAGATGTTCCGTGGGCGGATCCCAGGGCTTGAGGAAAAAGTAATTGATATTCGCTTCATTAATGGCGCTGATGGCGGCGGTGGTGTCCGCGTAGGCGGTAAGCAGCGCCCGCTTCGCGTCGGGGAACAAGCGGGTTGCTTCCTTCAGAAATTCGACGCCGTCCATATGAGGCATGCGCTGGTCGGCCAGCAGCAAGGCCACGCTGTCATTGCGAACCTTCAACTGTTTTAAAAGCTCCAGCGCCCCCTCGGGAGCATCGCTTCCGATCACCCGGTATTCGGCACCGTAATTCGACCGCAGGTCGCGCTCGATTGCCCGTAAAACATCGGAGTCGTCATCCACGCTTAACAATATTGGTTTGGCCATGATCGGTCTTGAGTTTAATACCAACGAAATGATTGCGGACTGCAATGCTGCCCGAATGACTTCATTAGATACAGAAACTTGTGTTTGGTCGCACAGAATGTAGACTTAAAGGCGCCATCACGTGCGGTACGTCACAGTCACGGTCACACCGGCCTCATTCCGGCTTAATTGCTTCCTTCTTGCCTGCTGTAGTCCCCCTTCGGCCGTTGAGCCCAGCACGATCCAGCGTGGAGATTGAAGCGCAGGAGCGAAAAATGACATCGGGACAACTGACATGGACAATAAGCTTTCCGGAAAACGCGGTCTGTCGAAAACTTTTCCGGTGGCGGATTTTCTTGGCATCAATTTCATCAATCAATCCAATGGACACGCCGTTGCCGAATTTCGCGCTGAAGCACAACATGCCAACCCGATGGGGACTCTGCACGGAGGGATTTTACGCGATTTGGCAAACGCTGCCCTGGGAGTCGCGTTCGCAAGTACACTCCAGCTCGAAGCAAGCTTTACGACGCTCGAGCTAAAGATCACCTTTCTTCGTCCAGTGTTGGAGGGGGGCCCTTGAAAGCGGCAGCCGGCGTTGTCTTGCGGGGACGCACCGTAGGTTTGGTTGAATGCACGATCGCAGTTGAGAAATACCGGCTGATCGCAGGTGCCACGTCAACCTGTATGCCGTTAGCCGGCGAAGCGGCCAAGAATCGATGACGGGCTGGAGGCGGAATGAACCGGGATCGCTCCGCCGAACGGCAATCGAAGAGCCAACCCTTCCGGGAGAAGAAATGAACGGCTGCGCTCGATCGCTTCAGGAGCTATTCGGACGCAGCCGGTTTGATGTTAATCGCCGGTCGTTGCCAGCTCGCCGTTCAGCACTTCTTCGGTCCGAAGTCCCAAGCCTTCGGCCACGCCGCGTCCCCAGTTCGGATCGGCCTTGTAGAAATGGCGGATCTGGCGTTCCTGAATCTCGCGCGGAACCGAGCCCATGCTGGCAACGATGTTGCCAACCAGCCGCTCACGCGCATCCTGGGTCATCAATCGGAACAGATTTCCGGGCTGGGTGTAATAGTCGCTGTCGGAGCGGTGATTGTGCCGGTCCACGGAACCACTGATGGTCCGCGCTCGTTCGCGATACGCCGGGTCTTCTGCCGGACCATTGAAACTATTCGGCTCGTAGTTCGGAGCTGACCCCTCGTTCCCGTCGAAACGCATGGCACCGTCCCGGTGGTAGGTATGAACCGGGCACTGTGGTTTGTTCACCGGAAGCGCGTCGTAGTTGACCCCAATCCGATACCGGTGCGCATCCGGATACGAGATCAACCGTCCCTGCAACATCTTGTCCGGAGAGTAACCCATACCGGGCACGACGTTCTTGGGATCGAATGCGGCCTGCTCGACTTCGGCAAAATAGTTCTCGGGGTTGCGATCCAGCACCAGTTCTCCGACTTCGATCAGGGCATAATCTTTATGCGGCCAGACCTTAGTCAGATCAAACGGGTTGAGGTGATATGTGTCGGCTTCCTTTTCCGGCATGATCTGCACCGCGACCCGCCATTTGGGAAAGTCGCCCTGTTCTATGGCTTGGAACAGATCGCGCTGCGAGTAGTCGGGATCCTTGCCCCGCATCTCGTCAGCCGACTCGCGAGTGAAGTTCTTGATGCCCTGCTTGTTCTTGAAGTGCCACTTCACATAGAACAGCTCGTTCTTACTATTGATCAGGCTAAAGGTGTGGCTGCTGAAACCGTCCATATGACGATAGCCGTCGGGAGTGCCGCGGTCGGAGAAAAGAATGGTCACCTGGTGCAACGATTCTGGCGAAAGCGACCAGAAGTCCCACATCATGGTGGGTGACTTCAAGTTGGTCTGCGGATCGCGCTTCTGGGTATGAATGAAGTCGCCGAACTTCAAGGGATCCCGTATGAAGAAGACGGGCGTGTTGTTCCCCACCATGTCCCAGTTCCCTTCCTCGGTGTAGAACTTGAGTGCGAAGCCGCGTGGGTCGCGCTCGGTGTCAGCCGACCCCTTCTCTCCGCCAACCGTCGAGAACCGGATAAAAGTCGGGGTTCGCTTCCCTACTCCAGAAAAAAGCTTTGCGCTGGTGTATTGAGGCATGTCTGGATTGGTGCACACAAAATAGCCATGCGCACCGGAACCCTTCGCGTGCACCACCCGCTCGGGCACGCGCTCACGATTGAAATGGGCCATCTTCTCGAAAAGCAGAAAGTCTTCAAACACCACCGGACCGCGAGGCCCAACCGTGAGCGAATTCTGGTTGTCGCCCACGGGACGTCCGGCTGCCGTTGTCAGTTTCTTCTTATTCATGATTTTCTCCTATGTATGCGTTGGATCGTTGTTGATCAGGGCTCCGCTAAACGGCGCGCCCGGTGTTGACATCGGAAGCTTGAAGAACCACGGCTTGCTTCCCGAGTTTCATCAGAGAGTTCGGAAGAAAGCCATCCGATCTTCTTCTCCTGCAGGTTTAACTTTGCCTCAAGGGATCAGGTTCGGACATTCTGTCGCGGTCTGCCGCAGCCCGACTCCCTGACCTCAGTCTAGGAGACTACACCCATAGGGAAAACATTGATAAACTGATATGTGACATAAGAGAATCCTATGGGTTCATTTCGGGCATTTGTTGGCCACGGGGACAAATCATGGAGTTTCACCAACTACGTTGCTTCTCTGCCATCGTCCGTGCAGGCAGTTTTACGCGCGCTGCGGAACAGCTAGGCATCACGCAACCTTCGCTGTCCCAGCAGATCCGCAAGCTTGAGAAGCAGGTCGGCAGTCCTTTGTTCGAGCGTCTGGGCCGTTCCATCCGGCTCACCACGTACGGCGAGGCCCTGCGGCAACCGGCTGCGGAAATCATGCAGCAGGTCGCCGAAGCGAAATCCTCGCTGGACAATTTGCAAGAGGGCGTTCGGGGAAAACTCCGGGTGGGAGTGATTCCGACCATCATGCCTTACTTTATCGCTCCTCGAATTGGCGACTTTCTAAGCCGTTTTCCGAAAGTTGACCTGCAATTGATTGAGGACACAACTCCCCGGTTGGTGGAACAGTTACAAGCGGGCGATCTTGATCTCGCCCTATCGGCTCTACCGGTGCGAAATCCCGACATCGTATGCAGTGAACTGGCCCGAGAACCCCTATTCCTGGCCGTTGCGGCGCAACATCCACTGGCCGGGCAGAGCGCCGTCGATTTGCAGAACTTGCGGAACGAGCGTCTCCTCCTGCTCAAAGAGGGTCACTGCTTGCGTGAGGATGTGCTGATGACCTGCACCCGGGCTAAAGCGGAACTTCGCTCCATATTCGAAACCGACCAACTTGCCAGCATCTTCCAGCTGGTACGAGCAGGCTTCGGAGTGACGGTGATACCAGCCATGGCTTCCTCCCATTCCGCGGGCTGCAAACTGGTTCCATTGCAAGGCAACAGCTTCAGGCGCATCGGATATCTCCGAGCGAAGCGGCATTTTGTCAGCCGTGCCATGCGCGAGTTCACAGCCTGGCTGCGGACCCTCGTACCTCAGTCGCCGGTGAAAGTTGCGAAACGTCTTGGAGCATGCGCCTCTTGACTCCCACGGGCTTCTGCGATTCCCATTTCACGGCAACAGTCTTCCCCGATTCTGACCGCGGCCTCGCTTGGAGGTTGGAATTAGCTGGCGGGAACGCAACCTGTAATTCGGGGTTGTAATGGTCGTACAGTATGGGAGCCGCGGCTCGCGCTTTGAGCCGGATCGGGGAGGGAACGGGGAGCTGAAACAGGTTGTGGGAAGCGGTCCGTGAAACCGCTTCAGCACACGCAAATGGATTCGATACCGGTTAAGGCACCGAGCTTTTTCAGCTTGCCCGCAATGTGTCCCACGCCTACGGCGCAGTGATGCGCGGGGCCGTGCACGTTCCATTCGTTCATAAAATGTCTGGCACCAATGGGGAATCGGTAGCGGCTATTCGTGTTCCCGATCTCGAGAATCGGGCCGGCTACGGACTCGCCTTCCGCCATCAGCAGCTTCAATTTTCCGTCGACGGTTTGAATTACCGACAGCAGTGTCACCGGACCGTGCTTGACAGACATTTCCACCGATAATCCCCGGCCCACTTTACCGTGATAAACCATCAGCGGACGAACCTTGGTCTTGCCGTCGGCAATTGCGATATGGCCAGGGCCGTCGTGTCCCATCAGCAGGACGTCATTTGCGAAATCGGCGGCGTAATATTCAGTGAAAGACCCGCCCGCGCCAAAGCTGTCCATAATTTTCATGGCCTGCGCGTTCTTGATTTCGTATTCACCGGCCACCGGAACACCACGAGCTGTCAACAGGCTGGTGCCGAGAATGATCGAGCTGATGGCATCTTCGTTCTCTGGATTCCCTGTCCCTTGGTAGTAGTACGCCAAAGACCCGAGCTGGTGAATCTCAACCAGCCGATCTAGCGCCACGGACGTGCGGGCCGCGCGGTCCAGTTCCTCGGCCTGGCAGTCGGATTGGACGTCGAAACTCTGGCGGAACTCTGCCACCCGCGTCTTTATTTCACTGTCCTGCACCTGCCGACGCAGGGCTGCCAGCTCGTCAACCTCCACGACTTCGATGTGTCCACCGAAGTAGGCACATTGCTGAGTGAGGTCGGAGTAGATGTCGAGCATTCCCCCGTAATAATGGCCCATCACGCCGAGGCGATTGTGCTCCATGATTTGAGCAACCCTCGCGGCCTCGACCCACGCCGAGACTTCGTTCCAGGCGACCGGGTCATTTTCGAGCATGCCTGTAACCTGAAAAAAAGGAATGCTGCAGCGATTGAAAACATTCGCGATTTCCGGCACCGGACAAGCCTGGCAGTAGGCCAGCCACTCGCCAGTCATTTTCGTCCGGTCGCCTAGACGGTTGAACCAGTCGTAATCAATGGCGGCTGACGGAGAGAGATTTAGAATGATTACGGGAACCTTGGCCCGCCGGACGACCGGAAGCACGGTCGAGGAGAGGGCGTAGGTTGTGACCTGAAGAAAAATGAGGTCAACGTCGGCCTGGCGGAACTGATGCCCCGCGGCCTGGGACTTTTCGGGAGTATCGATCAGCCCAAGGTTCACCACCTGGGCGCCGGCCCGCTCGAGGTGCTGGGCGACCTGCCGGACGTATCCTTTCAACCGATCTTCCAGGCCGGGAAACTGCGGCCAATACGCGTCCAAGCCGATGCCGAACAGACCAATCTTCAACCCGGGGTTTGATCTCGGCTTATCCATTGATTGATACGGCGGCGGACCGGGTGGCGAATGTGTGTCGGCACAGATCCACTCGCTTCAAAGGGCTGAACTGTAGTATCCTGCAACGGCCTTTGTCAATAGCAAGTTTATTTTCCTATTGAATGTTAAGCGCAATACCAGCACAATGCTGCGTGCTTTCAGACGGAGGACTCGCATGAGTCGACCCTACCGGCAGCCGTTATTACGGGCAATGCTTTTCTGTGGCATGGTGGCAGTCTCGACTTCTTTTGCCCAGAACAAAGACACGGATAAAGACCAGCCCGCGAAAGTCGCGGCCCTGTGGGACAAAGTAACTGCGGTTTCGAAGACAAGCGCAACGCTCCAAGTGGTCGTGAACCCTCCACTGCGGCGCGGGACGCCTATCCACGACAATGTCTTCAAGACACTGCATGATGTGCAGGCCGACTATGTCCGCTATGTTCCTTGGCTTCCCTACCCCCGGCTCGGCATTGCGGAACTCGAACCGCCGGCGGACCGCAAGACATCGTGGGACTTTTCTCTGATTGATCCTATGACCATTGATTTTCTCGAGGCTACCAAGGGCCATTCCGTGATTCTAAACTTCAGCACCATTCCGGCATGGATGTTCAAGACAGAGAAGCCGGTCACCTACCCTGCCGATCCGGACCAACCGGTATGGGATTACACGCAAGGCACCGAATTCCGCGATCCCAGTTTGAAAGAAGTGGGCGACTACTATGGCCGCCTTTTCTCGTGGTACACGCAGGGAGGATTTACCGACGAAGCCGGCAAGCGGCATGACTCCGGTTATCACTACTCCATTCCGTACTGGGAAGTTCTGAACGAAATTGAGTTCGAGCACCACATGTCGCCTGCAACCTACACCCGCGTCTATGACTCCGTGGTGAAGGCAATCCAGCGCGTGGCGCCCCAAACCAAGTTTGTGGGTCTGGCACTGGCTGCTCCGTCGCAGAATCCGGAACAGTTTGAGTATTTTCTCAATCACAAGAATCACAAGCGTGGCATCCCACTGGATTTCATTTCCTATCATTTCTATGCGATTCCAACCTCCGATCAAAACCCAGACATACAGCAGTACACATTCTTCGCGCAGGCGGATGGCTTCCTTAATACCGTGCGCTACATCGAGTCCATCCGGAAGAGGCTTTCCCCTGAAACGAAAACAACCATCGACGAAATCGGGGCCATCTCAGCCGATGACTTGACGCAGGACAAGCCTGATCATGTGACCCAGCCCATTCCGAGTTCTTACTGGAACCTGACCTGCGCCATGTACGCCTACATCTTCGGCGAGCTGACTCGCATGGGCGTTGACGTGGCCGGTGAGTCACAACTGGTTGGCTACCCAACACAATTTCCCAGTGTTTCTATGGTGGACTGGAACACGGGCAAGGCGAACCCTCGCCTTTGGGTGTTGAAACTTCTGCGCGAAAACTTCGGGCCGGGCGACAAGATGGTGGAAACGGAGCCGTTTGGGTCCGCCGTAGCTCCTTATCTTTATTCGCTGGCGGTGGTAAAGCCTGACGGCAAGCGGTGTATTCTGCTGGTCAACAAGCGTGACCATCCATTCGAGATCTCCATACCCGGCGCAACCGGCGGGCAGGAGGACTACGTGGACCAGACTACGGCATTTGATCCACCGACCTCGACCCAGTTGACCAGCGACACGGTCACCCTCAACGGACTCTCGGTGGCCGTGGTCACTCTTCCCTAATGTCGCCCGCCAGACAGTTCGGATGATTCGAGCTTTCGCCCCGAGCAGGATCTGGTTCTGGTCATTGCGAGTCAAAGGTTTTGACTCGGTTTGGAACGCGCTGGCCAACGATCCCGTGAAGTTGCCCTGGCAAGCGAAGATGGCCAAGTATTTTGCGCTTGTGCCTGATCTTCAACCGGGCGAGCGGTTGGCTATGATGAAGGAAGTTTTCAACCTGGAGTAGCAGGCTGCGCTTGCATGGCAACTTCACGACGGATCTTTCTCACCGGACTGTTCGGCGCTACAGCCAGCGCTTGTCTCGGTCAGGGTGTCACCGCGCATAAGGCCCCGGCGCAGCCCCGGGGCAAACCATCCGGTCTTCCCTTTAATGCACGGTTCAGCGATGTAGGTGCACAGGCGGGTTTGCGAGCGGTCACGGTTTACGGTGAAAGCGACCACAAGGAATACATTGTCGAAACCCTGGGCTGTGGTTGCGCCTTCCTCGACTTCGACAATGACGGCTGGCTCGATGTCTTTCTGCTATCTGGTACTCACGTGGCCAACGCCCCAGCCGGTACCAGCAATCGCCTGTTCAAGAACAACCGGGACGGCACCTTCACGGACGTGACCGAGCGTGCGGGACTGCTGAAGACCGGTTGGGCCTGTGGCGTCTGCGTAGGAGATTACAACAACGATGGCTTCGACGATCTGTTCGTTACTTACTGGGGGCAGAACGTCCTCTACCGCAACAATGGCGACGGAACTTTCACTGACGTAAGCCAGGCCGCCGGTCTGACTCAAGCAGCCAACCGCTGGGGCACGGGATGCACCTTCCTAGATTACAACCGCGATGGCAACCTGGACTTATTTGTCGCCAACTATCTTGATTTCGATTTGCAAAAGGCCCCCAAGCCGGGTCAGACGGCGAACTGCCGCTGGCTGGAAGTGCCCGTAACCTGCGGCCCGCGCGGGTTTCCTCATGGCCAGCACAGCCTTTACCGGAATCAAGGAGACGGGACCTTTGCCGACGTTAGCATCGCGTCTGGAGTCGCGGCCGCTAAGAATAGTTATGGGCTAACCGCAATCGCGGCTGATCTTGACGATGACGGCTGGCCGGATATTTATGTGGCTTGCGACTCCACCCCGAGCCTGCTATTCATGAACAATCATGACGGCACTTTTCGAGAAGAGGGGGCGATTCGCGGCGTGGCTTACGGCGAGGACGGCCAGGAGCAGGCGGGAATGGGCGCGGCGGTGGGCGACTATGATCTCGATGGTCGCCTCGACATCTTTAAAACGAATTTTGAGGGTGACACACCCGATCTTTATCGAAACATGGGCAAGGCCAATTTTGAAGAAGTGAGTCCAAGCGCTGGTTTGGCGGTGGAGAATCGCTTTGTATGCTGGGGCGCCGGGATCGCAGACCTGGACAACAACGGCCTGCCCGATCTGCTTGTAGTGGCGGGACACACTTTTCCTGAGATCGAGAAACGCCACTCCGAGTTTCCCGCAAAAGATCCGAGAATGCTGTTTCGCAATTTGGGAAAGGGGCGATTCGAAGAGCTCACGGATCAGGCCGGACCCGCAATTCAGGAGTCACACAACAGCCGCGGTTGCGCTTTCGGCGACTTCGATAACGACGGCGATCTCGACGTGCTCATTGTTAATCTGAATGAACCGCCTTCGCTGCTTAGAAATGATGTTACGGGCAACAATTCCTGGCTGAAGGTGAAACTGATCGGCACAAAATCCAATCGCAGCGCTATCGGCGCGCGCGTGATCGTGAGCACTGGAGACTCGATACAGACCCAGGAGGTGCAAAGTCAATCGAGTTTCTTGTCCTGCAATGATTTCCGGCTTCACTTTGGGCTTGCCCAGGCCAAGAATGCAGAGGTCAAGATTCGCTGGCCGAATGGCGATTGGCAAACCGTGTCCGACGAGGGCGTAAACCGTTTGATCACGGTGAAAGAAGGCGTCGGGATCGTGCCCAGCGTGGGCTGGAAGTAGCAACCTTCAACGTTTATTGCGGCGCATTCGGGTCGAGTTGTTGCCGCGTCACTTCTTCAGGCGAGAAGATCTGTTTTGCGGCTTCCTGCCAGCTTGATTTCTGGGTTCGCCGATGCTGGAATTCCGCAAACGCCTTTTTCTGCTCCCCGTCATGGCCCAGCATTCCGTGAACTTGCGAAAGGCGGTACCAGGCGACCTCGTTTCCGGGGTTCAGCGTGGCGGCTTTTTGCAGATGAGGAAGCGCCAGATCGGGTTTCTGCAGCAACATGAGGACTGCGGCCAGACCGAGGTGAGCTTCCGCGAAATCCGGATAATATTTCAAAGCCTGCTCAAAGAATTTCCGGGCCTCATCGGACTCTCCCGCGTTGCGATGGATTTCTCCCAGTTCATAGGAGGCGTTGGCATTGCCGGGTTCGAGTTGTAGCTCCTGCTCAAACTCTCTCGAGGCCGCAGCCACGTCATCCGGTGTATTGCTTTGCCGCGAACGCGTCAACAGGGTTCGACCCAGACGATAATGAATGCCCGGCCGGCGGGGATCGACCGAGAGGACCTGACGGTATTCGCTGATGGCGGCATCGTTCGATCCCTGGCTCTCGTAGGCTTCAGCTTCAGCCTGGTGCCTCCAGATCGAAGCGGGGGCCACCTGCGCGAGCTTCTGCATGGTCAAAAAAGCAAAGTTCCCAAAGATCTGCCCGGTATGGTATAGGACCTCCGGATCGCTCGGATAGAGCCGATTCAGCTCCAGCGCCACTTGCACCGCCTCGCCGTCACGCCGTAGGCCGGTGTAGACCCTTAGCAACTGAAGACCGCACATGCGTTTGATCGGAGGGTCGGTTAACTGGCGGAAACCCTTCTCCAGGCCGGGCAAAGCCTCGTCGTATTGGCCCAGCTCAGACAGTGACATCGCCAACAATGCGCCGGTTTTCGGCAGGGCCGGTTTGAGCTTCAGAGCTTGCCGCAAAGTCGGGACGGCTTGCTCGTACTTCCTCTCCTGGAAATAGATCAGGCCAAGATTGGCATGCACTTCTGCCACGCTGGGCTCTAATTCACGCAGTTTCTCGTAGGCAGCCTCGGCCTCGGCGTAGTTGCTCTGTGCGAGCGCCCGCTGTCCCTGCCCAGAGTATTTCTCAGCCGCGTCCACGGTCTGCGCGAGCGCACAAAGAGCGCAGCAGCACATCAGGGCCAACGCGGCCAGCCAACGAACTCTGGAAAACTGAATCACCAAGGGCGAGTGTACCTCAAACACAATCCGCCACGCCGAAGACGGCCTGGCGGATCTTAGCCACGAGGACGCTGCCTAGAAGACTATCTTCCCTCCCAGCTGGATAATACGCCCCGGGTGGGCGGCGATAACCTTGCCGTACGCGGTGTCATTGGGATTGTTGTCCACCGGCGCGCCTATGCTCGTAGCGGTGTTGGGGTCGTATCCATATTGAGCATGGTTAAACACGTTGAACGCTTCGGCGCGAAACTGGAAGGCAACCTTCTCAGTAAATTTGAAGTCTTTGCCTATGCCCATATCCCAGTTGTTGATACCCGGCCCGCGCAGAATGTCGCGCCCGCTGTTGCCGAATTGGCCCGCAAGCGGTTGGACGAAGCACGCAGTGTTGAAATACTCGTTGATGCCCTTGTGGAAACCACTGTTTGGGTTGCAGCCGGGGACGACGTTAGCCCTCTGGGTAAAGGTTGTAAGCAGGCCGAGCTTGTTGGCGGCGAGGATGGAGTACGGGAATCCCGCCTGGAAGGTGGTGATACCGGTGACTTGCCATCCGCCAATCGCCAAATCGGCTGCCCGGTTCATATTGCCGCCAAAGCGTTTACCTCTCCCCACCGGCAACTGGTAGACGACACTGGTTACAAAACGCTGGTCGACATCAAAATCGGAACGACCGTAGTCGAGACTCTGATTGTGTTCGTTCATGTGACCCGCGAATGCGTTGGTAGAGCCCACACCAGCGGCCGCGGACTTGTCGTCCAGACTCTTCGCCCAGGTATAAACCGCAACCAGCGCGATGGAACTGGAACGACGCTCCAGCTTAACGTTGCCTGCGTTATAGCTGGAATATCCATTCCATTGGCTGTCCAAAAAGCCATTCGCAGACGTAATCTTAGCGAAGGGCCTGCGGGCAGCCACAGGGCAGTCGGCGTTCCCGGGATCGCCGCCTGTGCTCGGGTCACAGAGTGTAGGATTCGTCGGCGGAAGGCCCTGGCCAATGTTCGTCCGGTTGAGCAGGTGGGTGCCCTTGTTGCCGACATAGTTCACTTCCAGAGTGGTGTTCTTGGCCAACTCACGTTGGACTGACAGAGACCATTGCTGGACGTAAGGGTTGTGCGGAAACTCGGAGATGATCACGGCAAAGAACTGGCTGCCATCCTGCGCCGGAGTCACCTGATGAAGAGGGACGGCAGGAAACATATTGTCGGTCAACTTAGGCAGAGTGGCGTCTGTTGTGGGATTCGGCGAGGCGCGGACGACAAAAGGATAGATGTCTCCTGAGTCGTCAATTTCGCGAGTCTCGGCGGAATCGAAGAAGATGCCGTACCCGCCACGAACCACGGTCTTGTCGCCCAGTCGATAGGCGAAGCCAATCCTGGGAGCAAACGGCTTTTTCGACGCAGCAGCGGGATTGTTTCGGCCACAGTACCGGTAGAAGCCATTGCCGTCAGGGGCGATCGGGCCGCCCAGTCCCGAGACGCTTGCAGTGCCCAGGCTCTTATCCGCGTAGCATAGTCCGCCTCCCGCGTTGGCGCGATCAAACCAGAACATCTTGTTGTCCTGCTCGAAGGGTACGGTGCGGTAGTCCCAGCGTAGACCCAGATTCAAGGTGAGGCGGTTGCTCGCTTTCCAATCGTCCTGTATGTACGGAGCGAAATACTGGAAATGATACTGGTTCAGGTTGCCGGCGACATTAGCCGGACTAAACGGTCCCGGCTGAAACGTCGAGGCATTGTTGTAGTAGCCGAGCAGGAAGTCCGCAACCGAATTGCCGGTGCCGCAGTCTTTCGATGCGTTGGGGCAACCGCCGCTATTCTGGCTGATGGTGTCATTGTTGAAGTTGAATTGACCGAGGAAGTCATTGGAAAGGTCACGCTTCTGCACCCAACGGCGATAATCGAAGCCCACCGAGATGGTGTGCCGGCCATGAGTCATTGAAAGCGAATCGACAAATTCCCACGTCGGTATATCACTCGTGGTGACGTCATTGCCCTGACTGCCGAAGGCCGTGCTGTTGAGCCCCTGAAATGAAATGCCCGGGTACAGACGAGCATAGGCAGGCAAGTTGGGGAAAACACCGGTGAGACCGAGTGCAGTTATGTCTGAAGCCGGTGCGGCAATTCCGGCTTGTATCGAGATCGGCTCCAGGCGTCCGAAGCGGAAGTTGTTCACGATATTGTGGCGGAGCGGAATGGTGTGCGAAATCATCCAGCTCTCGGATTTCTCGTTGAAAGTGCCAATTCCGAAGGGAAGCGAGACCGCAGTGTTAATGTTTTGGTTTTCGTATTGCGCGGTGGTATAGCGAAAGAACATCGAGCCAAAACGGCCCAGTTGTTGGTCGAGCTTGTAGGTCTGCTGATTGACCGTATTGGGCAAAGCGGTGGTCAGGCGATAGTTCCCGTGACAATCACTGGTAAAGCAATTGGGCGCAGGGAAGAGCCCGGCCCCGATTGCCACTTTTGCCAGGCGCGAAAAACTACTGCTCGGAATTGTGTTGCCCGGAAAGGGAGCGCCCGTAGTCGGGTCAATGGGCATACAGAAACTGGTCGCGCTCGGGATGCAACCGGCGGTCACTGGCACCAGGCCCGAGCCCGAAAAATCACCGCCCAGCTGGGCGGGATCGGGAACGTTGAAAGTATCCTGATTTATGCCGTTGCGAATGCGCCAGCCTTCGTAGTTCACTAGGAAAAAGGTCTTGTTGCGCCCGTCATACAGTTTTGGAATGTAGATCGGGCCACCCAGGACGAAGCCAAACTGATTTTGCCGGAGTTCAGGAATAGCGGACTGAAACGGAGCTTTGGCGTCGAAGGCGTCGTTGCGGAGAAATTCGAACGCCGCACCGTGCAGTTGATTGCTACCGCTCTTGCTGACGATGTTGACTTGATTGGCGCTGAAACCATACTCCGCGGAGTAGGTCTCGCTCTGCACTTTGAACTCCTGGATGGCGTCCTGCGACAGGATGACGGCCGGCGTGTTCAAGGCTGTGTCGGTGTTTACTAGGCCGTCCAACGTGTAGTTGTTGGAAGTTGGCCTTCCGCCGTTGATGCTGATGGCGTTCCCTTCCCCCTGTCGCATCTGGCCCTGTTCGCCGGTGGTCTGAACGGCACCCGCGCCAATAAAGAGCAGGTTCAGGAAGTTGCGGCCGTTGAGCGGCAACTGCTCCACCTGCTTCTGACTGATGAGTTGCGAGACTGCCGAGCTATCCGTATCCAGCGAGACAGCACTGGCCTGGACTTCTACGCTTTCTGTAACCGCACCTGGCTTCATGGTGACGTTCACACGGGCCTGCTGCGCGACCGCCAGCACGATGTTGTCGGCTACAGCTTTTTGGAAGCCGGGCGCCTCGACCGTGATCCGGTAAGCTCCGGGCGTCAGATACGGGGCGGTGAAATTGCCGTCGGAGCTGGTTTCGGTATGGCTGGTGACAGCGGTGGCAACATTTGTGACGTCAACCTTCGCGTTGGCCACAACCGCGCCCGAGTTATCGGTGACGGTTCCAAGGATGGTGCCGTTGGCGCCACCTTGGCCGTAGAGCAAGCCTGCCGAAATGATAACGAACAGACATACCACAAGCTGGTGGACTTTCATGGTCGCATTTCCTCCTGTGCCTCTTGGACACTGAGCGGTCGACTTGGACCTGGCAGAGAGATCACGCTTTCTGATAAAGCGGTGAGTCAAGTTCTTCCGGCAACCTACCGCTGCCCCCCGCGAGAACCCGTTCCCCCAACCACAGCTATCGCTGCATACTTCTGCCTGGACTTCCGCAGTTGGAACCTGGCGCACTGTAGCGATGCTCAATCTGCGTTGTCAAGAAAAAAGTGAATTTGTTTCTCTATTGAATTATCACGCAGCAACGGGCACACTCATGGCGGCTGGAAATTTGCGGGGTACGGGCGGTTGGGATTTTGCCTGCGGTTGGGCCAGAACCGTCCCTGTCAGGACTCTATAGGCGAAACACGCGCTCCAAGTTATAGTCTTTAGGCATTGATCGCTTCTCCTGTCGAGGCACACGCGAATTGACGCGCTCAGCTCCCAAGCGGCTCTATCTGATCCCGGTACTCTCGAAGGCGCTCGACATACTTGAGCTCTTGCAAAACGAGAAGGGTCCGCTCGCCCTGGAAGCCATCTACCAGCGCACCAACATTTCCAAGACAACCGTTTATCGCATTCTGAAAACTTTCGTTCATCGGGGCTATCTGGCGCAATCGCAAGATGGCCTTTATCGGCTGGTGGCGCGCCCCAAAAAAGCGCGATTCGGTTTTGGCAGTCAATCCGCGGAGATGCCTTTTTCGGAGGCGGTGACAGATAGTCTTAAGGCCGCCTCCTCTGCCGCCGGCGTCGACCTGATTGTGCTCGACAATCGCTACGATGGGTCCACCGCTTTGCGCAATGCGGATGAGTTCGTGCGCAATCGAGTCGATTTAGTGATTGAATTCCAGATCGATCAGCATGTTGCCCCGGTAATCGCCGACAAGATTGATGCCGCGGGTATCCCGCTGATTGCGGTGGACATACCTCACCCCCACGCCACTTTCTTTGGCGTGAACAATTATCGAGTGGGCTTCGAGGCGGGCGAATGCCTGGCTCAGTACGCCAAGCTCATCTGGGGCGGCAAGGTTCGCTGGGCTCTTGGACTGGACATCGACGAGGCGGGCCCACTGGTGCGCAGCCGTGTCACCGGAGCTTTTGAGGCGATTCGTTCGAGCCTGCCGGCAATTCCGGCTGAATTTCTCGTCCGGATGGACGCCCGCGGGTTGCGCGAGAAAAGCTGTCAGTTGGTGCTTGATTTTCTGCGACGTCACCCCAAGGATCGTGGAATCCTGATTGCGGCCGCCACCGATACCAGCGCATTGGGCGCGGTACAAGCGGTGCGCGAGTTGAAGCGAGAGAAGTATGTTGCCATTGTTGGACAGGACTGTATTCCCGAGGCTCTCGAAGAGATTTCCAGTACGGATAGCCCGTTGATCGGTTCCGTTTCCCACGAAGCCCAGAGCTACGGTCCCAGGCTGATTCATCTTGGTCTATCGCTGCTCAGCGGCCATCGCGCCGCACCCTACAACTACGTTGAACACAAGATGGTGACGGGCTCCTGGTCGAGGGAGGGCGGCAAAATGACTTAGCGTGTTGGCCGCCAGGTATTTTTCGCTGGCCTCATTTCCTTTTCCAAAAGTTCTCTAATAGAACTTGTTGCCCTATTGCATCAGTGGAGTATGATAGTTGGCACCAATGCTGGTGGCTGGATGGGCCCGCGTATTTGCGGCGCAGCCAAATCGAATCCGCTGGGGAACGCCATCCGCGCTCAAAGCAGAAGAGGTTCCACCGGCCGACCGGAAAGGCACTCGCATGACTGAAAAGCGGGAAGTAGTCATACACCGCGCGCTGGACAATTTTAATATCGAGCTGCCCTCCTGGGGATTCGCCAACACCGGAACCCGATTTGGAAAATTCATTCAGCTTGCGGCAGCCGTCTCCCTCGAAGACAAATTCAGCGATGCCGGACAGGTGCACGCCTTGACGGGCGCGTGTCCCACTGTGGCCCTGCATGTGCAATGGGACCTTCCCAACGGACTAAAGGATGTTGCCCAGGTCGAGCGATTGGCCGAGAAATATGGAGTGCAGCCCGGCTCGATTAACCCCAACGTGTTTCAGGACCAGGAGTATAAATTTGGATCGGTGGGTAACCCCGATGCTGCCATTCGCAAGCGTGCGCTCGATCATATTCTGGATTGCGTAGCCATCGCTAAAGCGCTGGAGTGTCGCGACATTTCACCATGGTTCGCGGATGGATCCAATTATCCGGGAACGCAGAGCATCCGCAGTCGAATTGGATGGTTTGAGGAGGCACTCAAGAAAGCTCATGCAGGTCTGAACCCGACGCAGCGCCTGCTGATCGAGTACAAGCCGTTCGAACCCGCGTTCTACCATACTGACATCGCCGACTGGGGGATGGCTTTCCTGCTGGCGCGTGCGGCCGGTCCGCAAGCCTATGTTCTGGTCGATACGGGTCATCATTATCAAGCCCAGAATATCGAGCAGATCGTGGCTTGGCTGCTGCATCATCGCATGATCGGCGGGTTTCATTTCAACGACCGCAGATATGCTGACGACGACCTCACCCTGGGGTCCATTGACCCCTATCAGATCTTCCGCATCTTCCATGAGATTCACAACTATGGCTGGGAGACTGGCGCGCCTGCCGATGTGGCCTACATGGTCGACCAGAGTCACAATCTCAAAGGCAAGATGGAAGCCATGATTCAGACCATCTGCACCGCGCAGGAACTGTTCGCCAAGGCGGCAATCGTCGACCACGAGCGCCTGGCGCCGTTACAGCAGAGTTGCTCGCTGGTCGAAGCCGAGGAGTGTCTGCGAGGCGCGTTCTGGTATGACGTGCGGCCCGTGCTGCGCGAATGGCGGCGCAGTCACGGTTTGCCGGAAAATCCCATGCAGGCATTCCGGGAGAGCGGATATCTGGAGCGCATCACGGCCGAGCGCCGGGAACGCAATGTTGGCTCGGTTACCACCTACGCTTGAAGACGGTGAAGTTATAGAATGGCGCCTCGTGAACGAATGATTTTCGTATAGCGTGCCGCCGAATCTTTCAGTATTCGTTTCTGAGTCTTGTAATCTACATAGATCAGCCCAAAGCGCTGGCTGAATCCCTGGTTCCACTCGAAATTGTCCAGGAGCGACCAATGGAAATAGCCTTTCAACGGCACACCGTCCTGGGAAACTCGGCGCAGTGACCGTAGATAGCTATCGAGGAATGCCGTGCGTTGCGGATCATGCACTTTTCCATCGCTGCCTGGCTGGTCTTCGCTAGACAATCCGTTTTCCGAAATCACAATCGGCTGCCGGTACCGTTCGAACAGGAATTTCGGCGCCCAATACATCACCTCCGGCGTAACTGCCCACCCGTAGTGCGAACGCGGAATGTTAGGAGGGTCCGGAACAGCCTCTGGTTGGCCGTTTGCGCCGGCTTTGACCGTCGGAGCAAAATACAGATTTACCCCACAGAAATCCAACGATTCATTAATGATTTTCATGTCCTCCGGTTTTGCCAGCTTGATCGCATCCGGAAACAACTTCAGCCCGTCCTCTGGGTACCTTCCGAGATAGATGGGATCGAGCCACCAGGCATTGCTGAGCATCGCCATGGGTACTACGTCCGGGAGAATCTTGGTTTTCTTCACCCTGAAAGAAGCAGCCTGAGCGGCACCGACATCCGGGGAACTACTGCTGGCAGGCAAACTGAATAGACCGGCAAAGGCCAGCGACATTTCCACCGGACGCTTCGCTGCGGCGCGAATCGCCTGAACCGACTTGCCGTGTCCCAGCAGGATATTGTGCGCACCGCGCACAAGCTCCGCGTCTGCAAGCTTCTGGTTCGGCGGCATCATCCCAGCTTCACCACCGAATCCCCACAAGATATTGGGCTCATTGATCGTGAACCAATGGGTTACCCGGTCCGACAGTCGGGATGACAGGATATGCCCGTAGTCGGCGAGCCATTGTGAGCTGTCTGGGTGCAGCCACCCACCCTGTGTTTGCAAGGCTTGCGGGTAATCAAAATGATAGGTGGTGAGGAAAGGGGTAATCTTGGCCGCGAGCAGGGCATCTACCAGGCGATCGTAATAATCGAGTCCTTTTGCGTTGACTCGTCCCATTCCCTCCGGTAGTACGCGCGGCCAGGACACGGAGAACCGGTAGGCATTAATGCCGATCTCCTCCATCAGCTTTAGATCTTCAGGCCAGCGGTGGTACTCATCGTCCGCTACCAGATTGTTGCTGCCGTCTACGGTTGCCTTCGGCGTTCGAAGAAAAACATCCCAAACGCTTTCGCCGCCACCATCCACCGTAGGGGAACCCTCTGACTGTGCGGCAGCAGTGGAAGCGCCCCAGAGGAAATCCGCAGGGAACGTGTCCGCGCCGGGAGCAGGAAACGCCCGCGACGAAAGACACTTCGGCATGGTTGCAGCCAACGTCGCCACCCCAGCGTTGACCAGAAATCGGCGTCGATCGAACGGGCTCATTTGGTCGTCCTATTTGGCGATCACTTGTTCCAACTTCACGGGACCGAACAAACCCGACTCCAGGAGCGGCGAATCGGCTTTGTATGGCTTGTAGTCGGTGAACGTGTATCTCTTTTGTACTCCGGGCTGCTGGTCCCCAATCATCCGGTTGGGCCAGAGATTCGTGATTTTGATTTCCAGGTGGTTTGCTCCCGGCGTCAGTAGTCCCGTCACCTCCGCCTGAAACGGCGGCTTCCAGAGGATGGTATCTATCGGCTTGCCGTTGACAGAGACCTCCGCGATCTCTTTCACTTTTCCCAGATCAAGAATAATTTTGGCACCGAGGCGAAACCATTCTTTTGGGGCCTCGATGTCCTTGGTGTAAGTTGCTGTGCCGGAGAAGTATTTTACCCCGGCATCGGGAGAATCGGTCCATGAAACCAGATTGTCCAGACGGATTGAAAGCGGCGCACCCCAGTGGGGAGGAAAGCTGACTTGCCAGGGACCCTGGATTGTAGCAAGTTCCGTATTTGTCGGCTGTGGCAACGTGCGTGAAGGAGTTGACGCAGAGTGACGAAAAACCACGAATACCGATCCATTGGGATCAAGATGGAGTGGCACAAGAGTCCGGCCATTTTCGATCTTGTATTCAGCGGGCTCGGTCATGCCCGTGTCCGGATGCCACAGCTCAGCCTCTTTCCCGTCCACGCGGAAGCTTGTCTTTACATCCTCTGCGCGCTCCTTCTGGTTGGCCACGAAGTAGAAATCGGCATCCGCGGAACGGCGATGGATCCACACCAGATTAGTGTCGAACTCCGGCCGGTTGTACTCGAAGTCGAGCGGAATCTTTGCCCCGGCCAGTACCTCGGTTACGGGCTTGCCCCAGTAAATTTTGCCTTTGCCGTAGTGGTTTTCAGTAATGCTCTTACCATCGATTGCGCCCCAAAGGTCGTTGGCGATAGCGCGGACTTCGTCGTCCGATGCGGGATAGCCGGTGAGACTCGGAGACCTCACCGGCCGCGGTGCAATCACAATCGCGCCCTCGGATACCAGGTCGCGAATCTTGCGTAGCACGGGTACTGTCAACTGATCCACATCTTCGGGCAACACCAGAACGCCATAGCTCATGCCGTCGGGCAGAACCAGCCGTCCGTCTTTCACTGACATTCGGGTCAGCAAGACCTCGGTGTTCATGTAGTCGTAGCTGTAACCTGCGGGAGGCGCGGGATGCACTTCCTTCCAGAAGGGAACGGTGGCAGGAGCGCCTTCGCCGTAATAGTAGGCGAGGTCGCCTACAAACAGGCCTTGCTGTAACAGGTATGAACACCGGGCCAGGTAATTGTTCCAGGCAACCGCCTGCTCTGCCCAGGTAATGTTTCGAGTGTAATGCTGTCCAAAAAATCCCAAAGTCATTCCTGGCTTGTGGACATCGTCGACGAATGGCTGATGGTCGGAGGTGTGAAAAACGATTCGGTTGACGCCCATGGCCAGGTATTGATCGCCGATCGGTTTCAGGTAGAACGGCGATTGCGCCCAGCCCGGAATCGTCGGCATGGAGGTAAACGACTCGGTAGCGGCAATTCGCTTTCCGTAGATGTGCGCCGCCGATGCGGCTTCACGAACATCTGCGGGATGCTCGGGCGTGTCCTTCTCGCCAGGAAGCGAGGTCCAGAACTCGGCCATCGGCACGTCGACGCGTCCCTTGTTTAGAAGGCCATCGCCTGTCGTGGGAAGATCTGCGCCCATGGCCTCCGCGTAGAGACCCACTCCTCGTTTGTGGAAGTAATCGGTTGCCGCTCCGTAATGATTGTCGGCCAGCAGATCCGCGATGGTGCGGCGGAAATCCCAAAGAAAACGATCGCTGGCGTCTGCGCTTTCGATCACTCGCCCGGTCAAGACTGGCAAAAACGGCGTGGGATCATATCCGCGACGTTGGCGGAACTCGCTGACCATGTTGTCAGTCCAGTTCTCGGTGCTCGCTTCCCAGCTGTCCATCAAGAAGTAGCGGAAACTCTTGCCAAAATATGGGCCGATAGCGTCGGAGACCATATCGACATAAGTTTTTACATAATTTTCAACGTGCTTGCGGCTGAGTTTGTCCACCTCATAGCCGGTTGCTTCGCGGGTGGCAGGATGGTTTTTTTCGCCGGTCAGGGAGTAGCCCATGCGCAGAATCACCCATTTGCCGGCGGGGACTTCCCAATCGAGAGTTCCGTCTTTGCCCATTGTTGAGGTCAGATCGATCACGTCGTGGCTGGAAGTCACCTGATTTGCCGGAAGCGCAGGAGTTGCCGCCGACTCGAATTCGTACATGTTGGCGAAGGCCGCCTTTTCCTGCCAGTGGTGTACGCGAGGGCCGGAATGGAACTCGATTTCTGCAATCTTGAAGTCGTGGGACGGAGGAAGCCCCAACATGGCCGCGAATCGACTGGGCGGGCTGGGTTTGAAGATGGCGCGATAGTATTTCGCGGTTACCTGCGGGAAGGAATACGTACGCACCGGGAAGCCTCCAGAACCATGAGCGGGACCGGGCAAAGTAGCCAGCGTTATCCAGTTGGTGCCGTCCTTACTTGCCTGGACCTCGCCATCAGGCACTGATGCCCCTCCGAACTGCAGCCCCGGCGCGACGGCAATGGTGAAGGCTTGGGCGCGAAACGGCTCCGCGAACTCGAATTGGATCCAGGATGGTTTAGCTTGATCCGCATAGGGCAACGCGATCGATTTGCTGACGTCTCCATCCACCAGGGCTGCGGTGTCGAGGTTGGCTGCGCTCGAGGTCACTTTGGGATGGAGGTCAAGCATCCGCGTCTCTCCATCGGGAATGCGATACGCGATCACTGCAGTATCCGCGTAGTAGGTGGGGTCGGGCGGCAGCGCCGGCAGCTTGGGCTCCGGCTTCGCTCCGGGGAGGCTGGTGTCAGTTGGGAAATCGAAATCCGGCGGGACCGGAATATTCTGGTAACGCCCATTCACCGATGGAGGATGGGGCAGCGTACCGTTGAACTTCTTCGGACCCTGAACTTGGGTTTCGCTCCAGACCACCTTCTTCATCCCTTCTTCTGGCTTAACCCAGGGTCCTGCAGTCTCGCTCCAGCCCCCCGAAGCGGCCATGGCCATCTCGAGGCCGAGACGATCAGCTTCGGCCCCGGCGTGTCGAAACGCGTCTTTCCACTCCGGAGTCATCCAGACCAGGCGTTTGTCCACAAATTGCGGGGTGCCCAAACTGCCATCGAACATCTGCATGCCGCCGATGCCGACGCGGTGCATCCACTCCAGGTCGGCGGTAATGCCTTCTTTGGTGACATTGCCGTTGAGCCAGTGCCACCAGACCCGAGGCTTTGCCGAATCAGGCGGCTGCCGGAAGCCTTGCTCCAGCGTTTCGCTCGAACCTTGGCCGACGGTCGAGCTGGTCATGGCCGCCAGGACGAATCCGGTTGCAACCATGCGGAGTAGCGAGGTGCGGTATCGGTTCATGTCAACATGTCCTTTGTGGAAATTTGGGGAAGGGGAAGAAGATCAGGCTGTTGCGGCTGCGCGGGATGAAGCACGCCCCCAAGTTGCGATCTAAGATTTCCAGACAGGCTCCTCCGCGAAAATATTTGGCTTACCTAGACGGGCTCGCCGCGCCACTTTAACCAGCGCGCGCTCCGGGTGTCAAGCATAATGAACATATTTATGTATTGAATTTACCGAGCTTTGGAGACCGCGACGCCCCGATACCGCCGTCTGACTAACGGGTTCTGCATCGCTTCGATCTGACTAAGCAGAGCGCTTGCATCTTCGGCGGGTTACATTCGCCGCTGTAGCGTGGGCTTCCGAATCGGCCATCCCACTTAGAGCTGCATTGGTCGATGCGGTGTTCGCTTCTTGGCCAAGCTTTAGGCCCTGTCGCCAGCTCTGCGAAGTTGCCCAGCCGAATGGCTTAGGAATGTTCTTCGGTTGTTTCGCTCGCCTGGCCTTAGCGGGGAATCATTTCCGCATTTATCGCCGGTTCAGCCTAGGCGTAGGTTCGCAAGCACGAACTCAACAGCGCGGAGGACTGTCCGTCAAGATAAACGGTTGCATTGGGATGGTTGCGCAGAATCGACGCCGGCGCCATCGGACTGATCTCTCCTTCAAAGCACGCTTTCACCGCCTGCGCCTTCCGACTGTCAGGCACGACCGCGAGGATCTCCTTCGCCTTGAGAATCTGCTTCACCGACATCGATAGCGCCTGCTTTGGCACCTGCGAGATGTCGGCAAACCACGCCTCGCCCACTTGCTGATGACGGCACGCTTCGTCCAAGTTGACGATCAGATAGGGCTCCTCAGTCTCAAAATCGGCCGGAGGATCGTTGAAAGCGATATGGCCGTTCTCACCAATTCCAAGAAATTCAATATCGATGGGCGCAGATGCTAACGCCCGACCAACGCGGCCGACGACCTCGGAGAGGTCGGCATCGCCATCAAGCAGGTGATACTTCTTGATTCCGGTCTTGTGTACCAGCCGTTCCAGCAGCATCTTTCGGAAGCTGCCAGGATGCGTTACCGGCAACCGGATGTATTCATCCAAATGAAACAACTCGACTCGCGCCCAATCAATATCGGGCTCTATGATAAGGGCGTCCAGAAACTCGGATTGGGATGCCGCCGTGGCCGCCACCACGCGAGCGGTCCCATGATCGTAGATAGCACGGCGAATCGCAGTGGCGGCCTGCGTGGCGGCCGCCTTGCCCAGCGACTTCTTGTCCGGAAATACCTTGAGCACCATGCCAGCGTCTCTTCGCCAACCAGCGCGAGGGTGGTCAGCGCAGGCGTGTGGATTATACAAGACCATCAATGGCGGGAATCGTGCGCAAGCCGCCGCTGCCGCCCACCGGGTTGTATTGTGCGACTTCAGCCTGCCTATTGCATACCGCAGGCCCGAATCTTAGACTGTGGCGCGGTCGAATCCTGCTTGAGAGGAAGCGCATGTGCTCAACTGTCTTGCCGCTAGCCGTGTCTTGTCTTGCCAGGAGTGTAACTGCCCTCCTCAGGGCGCCAGTGGCTCGTCCAGTTCTTGGGGCCCTGCTGCTGACGATTGCGGTTTGCACGGCAACGCGTGAAAGCAGGGCGCAAGAGGTGCAGATCGATGCTACGCCCAGCCACGCGACGAATTCATTTAGTCCTCTCTACGCGCTGGGCACGACCGTGGACCGGGTGCCGAGCAACGCCACCAACACATTTTTTCGGCCGGACCAACTCAAGCAGGTCTTGTCGGCGGGGTGGGGTGCGGTTAGTTATCGGCAGAACACCGAGTTGTTCGTCCAAGCCTGGCACTGGAATCCCAGGGGAACCTGGAGCGATCCGTCGGGCCGAGGGTACTTCACCGGAAATGCAAGGCCGACGGCGGACCTGATTCAGCACTCGTATGGCTATTCGCTCCGGCACCGCGGCTTCACCCGAAACGGCGGAACGGAATTCGACGGCTTCTCACGTCTCGATGACGGCGACCTCAGTACCTACTGGAAGAGCAATCCCTATCTCACAAAAGCGTTCACCGGTGAAGACGATTCCCTCCACCCGCAATGGGTCGTGGTGGACCTGGGCAAGAAGCAAGAGGTGAACGCGGTCCGGGTTGTCTGGGCCGCACCATACGCAAGGACCTACCAGGTCGAATACTGGACCGGTGAAGACGCCATGGATGACCAGGGCCGCGGCCAATGGAACAAATTCGCCTCTGGGGCGGTGAGCGGAGGGAAGGGCGGTACCGTAACTCTTCCGCTGGCTTCCTCGATGGCGAGCATCAGGTTCGTCCGCGTGCTGATGACCGAGTCCTCGAACACCTGCGACTCTCATGGCCCGAGCGATCGCCGCAACTGCCTGGGTTACGCGATCCGGGAGCTTTACCTGGGAACAATGGACGATCGGGGAAACTTCAAGGATCTGCTTCACCACAGTCCCGATCAGCGGCAGTCACTCACCTATTGCTCTTCGGTTGATCCGTGGCATGAGCCATCAGATTTGTATATTGCGCCCGATCGCATGGAGTCAGGAGATCAGCCGGGTTTCGATCTCTTCTACACCAGCGGGATCACACGGGGGCTGCCGGCGGTGATTCCGGTCGCCATGCTCTACGGCACGCCGGAAGACTCTGCAGCGGAGATCGGCTACTTGAAGCAGCGTGGCTATCCGATCTGGTATGTCGAAATGGGAGAAGAACCCGATGGCCAATACATGCAGCCCGAAGATTACGGCGCTTTTTATTTGCAGTGGGCCGCGGCGCTGCATCGCGTGGACCCGACTCTCAAGCTAGGGGGCCCTGTATTTGAGGGAGTTACTGACGACATCAAGGTCTGGGCGGATGCGCAGGGGAAAACCTCCTGGTTTGGCCGCTTTCTGGACTATCTGAAGGCCCACGGCCGGCTGGCCGACCTGGCCTTCATGTCCTTTGAACACTATCCCTACGACGGCTGCGAGACACCGTGGAAGAACCTGTACCAGGAGCCACAGCTGCTCACTCACATCATGCAGGTGTGGCGAGACGATGGCCTGCCGTCCGAAGTGCCCTTGCTGGACACCGAAACCAACGCTCATGGCGGCGAAGCGTCGGTGGAAGTCTTCGGAGCTCTGTGGCTGAGCGACACCTTCGCAGGGTTTCTGACCGCGGGAGGCAAGGGAACCTTCTACTATCATGCGCTGTCATACTCTCCGCCGCACCCGGCCTGCGCCAACAGTTGGGGAACCTACCACATGTTTATGGTGGATGAGAAATATGAAATCAAGTCTCGGACCTCGCAATTCTTCGCGGCACAACTCCTCACGCAGGAGTGGGCGCAACCGGTTGACGCCGAGCATCGAATCTTCGCTGCCTCAAGCGATGTAAAGGATGGGGAGGGTCATGTGCTGGTGACAGCCTATGCCGTGCTCCGGCCTGACGGCCAGTGGTCACTCATGCTGATCAACAAGGACTACGACCACCCTCATCCCGTGCGCATCACGTTCCATGACAGCGTTGCCAAATCCGACCGCTTCTTTGCCGGGCCAGTAACCATGATCACGTTCGGAAAGGCTCAGTATCAGTGGCATCCCGCAAGGAAGCAGGGTCATGCCGATCCGGACGGCCCGGCGGTGACGTCCACGCTGAATGGCCGGGAGGGCGCGCCATATGAGCTGCCATCTGCTTCAATCACGGTCCTGCGCGGCAAGATAAAATAAGGTAGCCGTAGATGACGAGTGTGAATGATCCTCATAATCTGCAACGCTTCGTGGACGCCCAGAACCCAGTGTTCGAGCAGGTATGCGCTGAATTGCGGAAGGGCCAGAAACAAAGCCACTGGATGTGGTTCATTTTCCCTCAGCTTCAGGGATTAGGAAACAGTCCGATGGCGGTTGATTTCGCCATCTCTTCTCGGGAGGAAGCCGAGATGTATTTGAAACATCCGGTTCTCGGGCCGCGACTCAGGGAGTGTACCGAGTTTGTGATCCTCGCGGAGGGGCGTTCGATCGAGCAGATTTTCGGATACCCGGACTATCTAAAGTTCCGATCTTCAATGACCTTGTTTGCCAGCGCTACATCCGAAAATAAGATCTTCAATGACGCCTTACAAAAGTACTTTGGCGGCGAACCTGATCTCCTGACGATTGAGCGACTCTGACGGTTGAGGTCTCAGGTGATTTTCAGACCGCTGGGAACCAGCGGCAGCGAGCGGAGCCGAACCCCGGTGGCGTGAAAGATGGCATTCGCGATCGCTGGGGCAAGACCGATCATCGGGCACTCGCCCGCCCCGACCGAGGGAAGGTCCTTGCGGTCGAGCAGAACGGTCTCGATCGCGGGAAGGTCGCTGAATCGCGGAACGCGATATTGCGACAACCTGCCGTTGAGGATTTTGCCGTTCTCAAACTCGATGGCTTCGAAAAGGGCTCCACCCATCCCCTGAATGTTCGATCCTTCGACCTGATTGCGCAGGTTGCCGGGGTTCACAATGGCCCCGCATTCGAAAGCAGAAACGATGCGAACAACTTTCACGGCGCCGATTTTGCGATCCACACTGACCTCGGCGAAGGTCGCAATATTCCCCAGCTTTTCGTAGCCGCCGCCCATTCCAAATCCCTCACCGGGCGCGGCTCTTCGCTTTCCCCAGCCAAACTTGCCCGCCGCCGCCTCGAAAACCGCGCGCAGCCTTTCGTTCTTCAGGTTCTTCATGCGGAACTCTAATGGATCCATCTTCACGGCATGCGCCAATTCGTCCATGTGCGACTCGCGCGCAAAATGGTTTGCCGTAGCCGCGAGCGCGCGGTACGATCCTTGCCGTAACGGAGAGCGCGCGGGGTGAAAGACGATGCGCTGGTTCGGAATCTCATAGTAGGTGCGAATTCCCGCAGAACCTGAATTGTAGTTGTGGAACTCCCATGCCGAGATCGTGCCGTCGCCCCGAACCCCTCCCACAACGTCAATCACGCCAGCGGGGCGAAAGTATGCCCAGGTAAATTCCTCTTCCCGGGTCCACACCACCTTAACCGGGCGCTTGGCCGCGCGCGCCAGCCGTGCCGCCTCGATTGCCGTCTCTCCCGTATGCTTGCCGCCATAGGCAGAGCCGGTATCCGGCATCAGTACCCGCACCCGATCCTCGGGAATCCGAAACACCTCGGCCAGTTCGGCGCGCACTCCAAACGGGCGTTGGGTTCCGGTCCAGACAGTCAGGCTATCCCCATCCCACTTCGCCAGCGCCGCGCGAGGTTCGAGGGGCACATGCGCGATGTAAGACACCGTGTAGGTCTGTTGCAGACGCAGGCTGGCGGAAGCCAAGGCTTCATCCACTTTGCCGGTGTCATAGCGGTCACCGTCGCCGGAGGAGTCCGTGCCCCCAGCTGTATTCTTTTTCAGATAGTCGAAGAGCTCTTTGCTTGAAGGCTGCGGTTCGGACTTCCAATCGGCGTGAAGGGCAGCAATCGCGGCCCCGGCAAGCTCGAAACTCGGCGCGGCGACACCGACAAAATTACCGTCGCGGACCACAACAGCACCCATCTGTTCTGCCGGTTTCGAGTCCACCGCGAGCAGCGTCGCTCCAAAGGAAGGCGGGCGCAGTATCTTGCCATACCACATGTCGGGTAACTTCTGGTCCGATGGATAGCGGTGTTTCCCAGTCACAAAATCAACCCCAACCACCTTGGGGAGGGATTGACCCATCACCGTCCAACTGGCGGCGGGGATGAGCGGATCTTCGGCCGCTATGTGTTGGGTAAGCTGCTGTCCCTTAATCAGTGCGGCATATTCTGCGGATCGCCCGTTCTTCGGATCCAAAACCTTGCCATCGGCAGCAACCAGGTGCTGGCGATCCGTCTGCCATTGGACAGCTGCGAGACCAATGAGCAGATCGCAGGCGGCAGCAGCCACCTTGCGCAGTTGCAGGTTCATGGTGGGCGTTGTCCGGCTTCCGAACGTACCCATATCGAAAGGTGTGAGCTGAGTGTCTCCCATTACCAGGTCGATTTTTTCAAGCGGAAGATGGAGTTCCTCGGCGACAGCCTGGCTCAGCGAGGTGCGGATGTTCTGACCTACCTCCACCTTCCCCGTGTACACCGTGACTCTGTCGTTCTCTCCAATGTGCAACCAGGCGTCAATTTCCCTAGGCAGGGCGTCACCCTTCCCTGCCCTCGTTCTGCCGGATTCCTGCGACCAGGCAGTCGGCTTGAGAATGGAAACCACCAGAACGCCGGCGCCCAGGAACTTGAAAAAAACGCGCCGGTCGAGATCAAAGTGGTACACAGGCTCAGACGTAAGTTCGTAACGCTCGGGTTCCCAGGGAGCCGGGACACTTGTACTCTCGCTCATTGCCTGCCTCCTTTCCCCGCTTCTGATTCAGCCAGCATTGTCGCAGCCTTCTGGATCGCGCTGATGATGCGGGAGTAGGTCCCACAGCGGCAGATGTTGCCGTCCAGGAAGTTGATGACCTCGCTTTGCGTGGGATGATGATTTCGATTGAGCAGCGCCACCGCAGACATGATCATTCCTGGGGTGCAGTACCCGCATTGCATTGCGCCTTCTTCGAGAAATGCAGCCTGCACGGGGTGGAGCTGTTCACCGCGCGCAAGACCTTCAATGGTGGTGATTTTCTTTTGGGCAACGGTTTCGGCTCGTGTGATGCAAGACCGTTGGGCCCTTCCATCGATCAAGACCGTGCAGGCTCCGCATTGCCCCTCTCCGCAGCCGTACTTGGTTCCCATCAGATCAAGTTTCTCGCGCAATATCGTGAGAAGGCTGGTTTGAGGATCGGCGTCGACCGTGCAGGGGCGTCCGTTGATAGCAAGGTTAATCGTAGCCATTGCGACCACTCCTCACTGCGAACCGCTCGGAAGAATTTGAGGCCATTCTCTGAAATGATAGTCCGGCGTCGAAGGCATTTAAAGTCTGGACTGTTCTTTGTTTTTGGCATCGGTACCGGCGATGCAAACGTGATGGCGCATCACTAGCTACGCGAGCGACTCCGAGGCGGCCGGGCTCGCGGTTGCGATTTTGCTGCGGCTGCGGAAGAAGATGGCGATGAGCAGCAGGATAAGAAAAGCGCTCAACGCGGACGTCATCCAGAACGCCTGCCAGTTGCGGACCACGACGAGTCCGGCGGTGTGAGTAAAATAGTCGACCGTTCGGCCCGCAATCAGAGAGCCGATCAGCATCCCGACGCCATAGGTCAGGAATGTAATCAATCCTTGCGCGGCACTTCGTAGATTGGCGGGAGCTTCCTGGTCCGTGTAAAGCTGCCCGGTCATGAAAAAGAAGTCGTAACAGATGCCATGCAGCAGGATGGCCACATAGAACATCCAGATGCCACTATCCGGATTGCCGTAGGCGAGCAGCATGTAACGTACCGACCAGGCAAGCAGGCCCATGGTCAGGATGCTCCGGACGGTGACGCGCCGCAGGATGAAAGGCATCAGCAGCATCATCACAACTTCGGAAGCCTGTCCCAGGGCCATCTTGCCGGCGGCATTCGGGACCTGAAGCTCATTCAGATAGGCATTCGTAAATGAAAAGTAGAACGTGAGTGGAATGCAGGCCAGAATCGAGGCCACGGCGAAAACCGCGAACGACGCCCGTTTGAGCATCACCAGCGCATCGAGTCCGAGGACACGCCGGAGGGTGACAGACTGGCCCTTGCTGGGCGGCGGAGTGTGCGGGAGCGTGAGGCTGAAGATGCTCATCACGACCGACGCTCCTGCAGCCAGCAGAAACGGAACCGTGGATGTCTCGACTCCGAGACGTCCGATCGTGACACCGATCGCGATCCATCCCAGCGTGCCGAAAACGCGAATCAAAGGAAAATCGCGACCCGTGTCTTTCAGGTGTTGCAGTGTGAGCGAGTTGGTGAGGGCAATGGTTGGGAAGTAGCAGAGACAGTATGCGAACATCAAGGCATAAACGGCGCCAAAGCTGGTCACTTTGGTGACAAAGAAGAGAAGCACCGCGCCCACCAGATGTAAAGCAGCGAGAACTCGCTCCGACGCAAAGAACCGGTCCGCGATCAAGCCGACAAAAAAAGGAGAGATCATGCAGGCTAACGCGGTCGTTCCAAACACGGCGCCGGTCTGTGTTCCGGTGAATTTCAGGTTGATGGTGAGATAGGCGCCGAGCGTGACGTACCAGGATCCCCAGATTACGTAATTGAGGAACATCATGAGGCTGAGGCGAATTCTGTCTACGATGGGCATGTCGGTGGGCACCAGTCGGTGAATTTGCGTAACTCGCTACTCAATACTCATGGCTGTACGGCCCGCTGCCGTGCCGGGCCATTCAACCAGAGATCGATGGGCTTTTTCACCCCGGGTGCCTGGAACGGCAGCCCTATTTTTCGTCCTTCACCGGCGGAGGCGTATCCCGCATAGAGCGCGTGCATCACGACTAAGCCATCTTCTCCGGTGACTTGCGGGGTTTCTTTCCCCCGGGCGCAGCGGGCAAAGTGGGTCAGTTCTTGCGGCGTGCCGTAGTTCCAGAGTTCCTCGAAGACAGGGTAGGTCCAGCCTTTGGTGGTAGGGGCTTTCTCGACGGCATAGCCGTAGCCGTTTTCGCTATAGGTGGGCAGCGCGTTGCCCATATGCAGGTTGGCGTAGGTTACGCCAGCCTCGCCGTAGACCTCGATGCGATCATCCATGCCTCCACGGCGCGCCCAACTATTCTCGATCAACGCTGCCGCGCCGTTCGCAAACTCAAGAATGCATAGCGAATCGTCTTCGGCTTGAGTCTTGTCGCCGTGAACGTAGGTACCCATCTGGCAATAGATCGATTTGATGGCGGAACGGCCAAGGAACCAGTAGCAGAAGGCAATGCCGTGACAGCCCAGGTCCATGAACGCGCCGCCGCCGGAGCGATTCACATCCCAGAACCACTCGCTGTGCGGACCGAAATGCTTTTCGCTTTGCTTCACGAGATAGATTTTTCCGAAGGCGCCGGCATCCGCCATTTCTTTCGCTTTCAAATATTTCGGCGTGAACAGAAGCTCCTCTCCGTACATCAACAGAACGCCCTGGCGCTTCGCCGCGGCGATCATCTCCTCACCCTCGGCGATGGTCATGGCCAGAGGCTTTTCACAGACGATATGTTTACCTGCAGCGGCGCAATCCTTAGCCATTTGTGCATGCAGGCTATTCGGGGCCGCGATGGTCACCATCTCAATGTCTTCTTCTTTGAGCATCTCGCGGTAGTCGGTGAACACGCGTGGGATGCCAAATTTCTTGGCGAATGCGGCCGCGTGGCCTGGTGTGGGGGAAGCTACGGCGCCGACCTCCGCCTCGTCCGGCATGATTTGCAGCGATGCGGCGTGAATATCCGCTTGAAATTGTGATCCGATGATTCCGACTTTTACTCTGCCATGGTTCGCCATTCGCTAGGTCGAGCTCCTTGTAAAGTGTACCGACGGCTTTCCCTTACGGAATACAAATCAAAATATGCCGAGCGGCCGCTAGGGTTTCGCCGACGTCCCCAGCGGCTTGACCCTGATATCGCGGAACCAGATTTCGGAGCCCTCAGCTTCCAGGAGTATCCGTCCGCTCGTCAGCGGGATCATGTGGGAGGGGTTCTTCGGGTCGGGCTGCTGAATGTCATGGGCGCTGTTCACGATCCGGCCATTTACCAGATGCGTGGACCGATCTCCCTGGATCACTACCTCCACGGCATTCCAGCCATCGCGATTCTCGAAGTCTCCGGACTTCAGCACGCGGCTGGAGTCGCCTGGTGCGCTGCGGACACGAGTGCCGGCCTGCATATCGTCGTCATACATCGGCAGCGAGGGGCTTATGAAGAAGGCTGTTACCGAAGCACCGTTGACAATCCACAGATCTCCGACATCCGTCTCCTCAATCTGACATTCCAGGGATGTCGGGTAGATCGCGTCAGGTCCCACCGCAAGATAGAGCAAACCGCTATTCCTTTTGCCTAGCGAAGCACGTTTCACACCCCACTTGTACTCGGCGTGGATGCGGACATTGGAGAAATCCTGATTCGTCGCAAGGTAGCCATTGTCCGATTTTCCATCGCCCATGGGTACGTCCAGGATATGAATCATGCCGCTCTCTACTTTGAAGACACCTTTCGGGTCCTTGTTTTTGCCGCTGGAATCCAGATAGGTATACCAGCCGTTGAAATCCTTCCCGTTGAATAGAGGAATCCATCCGTCATTTTCCGGCTTCGCTCCGGAAGCAGCGGATGCGGAAGCAGAGCTCAACACACCGGCCGCGAGGATCAGGCAAAGGGACGAGCACAAGATCGCCGATTTCAAGTGGACCTCCTTTACTTATTTCGACGCGACTATCGAGACTTTGGCGTTGAGTCGTCGCAGCCGACATACTCCGTCAGAATGCGATTGCCCTTGTATTCCAGTTCGTCGTGAATGCCGATCTTTGACGTGTAATAGCCTCGAACGGTCAGGTGCTTCAGATCGCGGAAAAATCGTACTTCGGGAAGATCGGTCATGTAATCGTTGTCGGAAAGGACAGTGAGAACCGCGATTCTTTCTTCGGAGCTGGAATCGGCAAAGGATTTCCCGTTGTAGTGCTGGCTCATGAGATCGATCAGGCGGAGCCCTTCGCGCCAGGTCGATTTTTGATTGTCATCTGGGCTTTCGCGCAGAACTTGCTCGATGTAGTCGGCAACCCTGGCAGCCTTCGCCCCCCCGGAGTGACTATCGGCGGGAATAATCGTTTCCGACAACTCTTCAACCAGCGTGTGTTGTGCAGGAGTGAAGAATCGCGCGGCAGATATGGTTTGGCCGGGCTTCGCTTGCAGCGCGGCTGGCGCGGTTTCCGGTTGGGCCATTTCCGAAGGCATGGCCGGAAGCGGCAAGAGCGATGCGCCGAGAACCGTGGCGGAAGTCTTCAGCCATTGGCGGCGATCCTGTTTCAGATTGATTGGGCCGTTTGTGGACATTGACTCTCCTTACAGGTTGCCTTTCCCGAGCTGGTCTGCGAGATAGTCGCAGGAGCGCCAGCACAATGACATGATGGTCCATGTGGGATTCTGACAACTGGCATTCACGAAAGCGCTGCCATCCACCACGAACAGGTTTTTGACGTCGTGGGACTGCTGAAACTGATTCAGAACCGACGTCTTCGGATCGCTGCCCATGCGCGCGGTGCCCAGTTCATGGATGGACCAGCCCTCGGTAAGCACCCGGCTGCTAACACGCACAATCTTGAAGCCTGCGGCCTCGAACATCTCCTGGGCCGTCTCCTTCATATCCTCGGCCATGCGGTGCTCGTTGTCGCCAAATTTGTAGTGAAAGCGCAAGGCCGGGATGCCCCACTTGTCCTTCACCACAGGATCCAGATCGACGTAGTTTTCAAAGCGTGCCAACACTTCGCCGAATGCGCCCATGCTTATGTAAGAACCCTGGTTCTGGCGCACCTCTTCTTTGAATGACGCGCCCAATCCGTGCCTGTCTGTGCCCTCCGGAAACATCCTGGCGCCGCTCCCCCCTTCAAAGCCGTACCCCCGGATGAATTTAGGGTGCTTTTCCGTCAGATTTCGAAACCGGGTAAGGTAAAAACCTCCCGGCCGGCCGTCATCGAGCGTGGGCGCCTTGCCGACGAGATCTTTCGCCTGGCCAACCACGCCCGGGCCCATGACGTGTTCGCAGAAGTTATGGCCCACGTGGCCGCTCGAGTTGGCCAATCCATTGGGATAAAGCCGCGACTTTGAGAGCAACAGAAGCCGAGCCGACTCCAGCGTCGAAGCTGCTACGATCACCACCCTGGCGCGGACGGTATAGTCCTTCATGGTCTCGGAATCCATGAAGTGCACACCACTAGCCTTGCCCGTCTTGGGGTCAACTGTAACTTCGCGAACCACCGCATTCGTGCGCAGCGTCAGGTTGCCCGTATCCATGGCGGGGTATATCAAGCCGGTAGGCGAGTCGAACGCGGCATGTATGTCGCAGCCGCCCTTGCGTTCGCAGGCACCGCGACCAAAGCAACGGCTGCGATACTGGTTGTGCTTCAGTCCGTCGCTGGTGACACCCGCACGGTACTGCGTGAGTACTCGGCCCATTTTCTGAAGGCCTTGCTTGAGCGTGACTTCAGCACAGTTCAGTTTGGTGGGACGCTGAAATATGCTGTCGGGGAGATACGGGAGGTTTTCCTTCACGCCGGTGATGCCGAGGTACAAGTCCACCTTGTCATAGTAAGGGGCCAGATCGCTGTAGCTGATAGGCCAATCTTCTCCGTAACCATCGCGGCTCTTGGCCTTGAAATCGTAGTCGGAGAGCCTAAGGGCCAGACGTCCCCAGATGTTTGTCTTGCCACCTAGGCAGCGCGCCCGAACCCAGGCGTAGTTCGTGCCCGTGAAGGGATTCTCGCGCTCATCAACCACGATGTTCTTCACGTAGTCGGTGTCGCCGATATAGCTGTGGAGATGCTTGGATTTTTCAAAACCCGGACCGTAAGGAGGCTTGCGGATAGTGTATTCGTTGAAACTGAGAGAATGGCGGTCTGGCGGGAGCTCTCCCCGATACGGATTTTCGTAGGGCCATTGCATCGAACGCAATTCCTGTTCGATCGGAAGTTTCTTTCCCGCTTCGAGCAGCAGAACCTGTAAGCCGTGGGTGGTTAGGACATGCGCCGCCATCCCGCCAGCCGCGCCTGATCCGACCACGACCGCATCGTAGATTCTATTTAGATCTATTTCGGACTCCGTCATCGAGAACACTCTCTCTCCCGTTTGCGAGACTCATTCTCTTTGCCTTGCGATTCTCAGACTATCGCAATAGCACGGTTCGCATCGAGTGAAATCTGGCCAAAATGCACCCACACATCTTCGGAGGCCTGGTTGCTTTCAACCCGGTTGTCGGCGGCCACCGCCACCACGCAGCTGCGAAGACCTTAAGCAAGCCATTCATCAAGATGCCCCTGTAGCGGCGCAATATACCAACAGCATTTCGTTGCCCTCACACCGCAAGCACCTCAGGGCGAGCGATGGGCAAGAGCCAGCCGGGTGAAGTGATAAGACAACAGATGATCTGGCATCAGAAGAGCACTACGGAATTCAGCCTCGGCGTCCGCGGCATGACCGAGTGCAGTACTGATCAATCCGCAGTTGTAAAACCACCAGCCCGGCAGCGAACTGGTCTGGCTGAAGCTCAAGGCGCTCTCCAGCGCGGATTCAAGTCGCTGCTGCCACTGACCCTGGTCAAAGCCTGGCAGTTTTCGCGCCGATAGGTAGGCCCAGACAATCTCATTAGGACTCAGCTGAGTCGCGGCAAGCTCAAATCGAGATTTTGCTTTCCCCTCCTGGCCGCAGCGGCCATAGAGCTCCCCCACCAAATAATTCGTTCGAGCGGAGCGCAAAATCGGCTCGAGGCCATCGCGGGTGAAGGCTAAATCGGGCACTTCCGACGGCAAATGCTCAAGGGCCGACAAAGCTTCGCTACAATGCCCACTTCGCACCGACGACAGCGCGTGCTGCAATTGAACTTCGATCCAAACCTGGCGGACGTTGGTTCCACCCTCTTCCCGGGCAAAAAATCTGTTTCGGAACAGCCCCGTCGCAGCGTCGTAGTCGCCGCCTTCCGCCAGATTCAAAATGAGTTCATAGATCAGCCGCGTCGGCATATTTGCGCGGTCCGGGTAAAGCTCCAGCATTTCCACTCGTTCGCGAGCAGGTCGTTTCAGCAGGCTAAGCGCCTGGTCGGTTCCCTCATAGAGTTCGACATTGTTGCGATCGTTGCGTAGCCCTTCGCGAAATGCGGCGAGTGCTTGCTCGGGATCGTTCTTCACGTGCAGGTGAGCCAGCCCGATGCTGGCATTCACAACCGGTAACTCGGGAGCGAACGTGCGCGCCGCGTTCCATTCCACCAGCGCTTCATCGGTCAAGCCGCGCGAGAAGTAGAGCGTACCCAAAAGATAATGAGCGGTACCGTCAGAGGCATTGCTCCGAATCGCCGCTCGTAGCACGTCCAGTTCTTCGGCACGGCTGGGGAAGACGTACGCAGTAGAAAGTTCGGAAGCCGACTGGTAGGAAAGCGACGCAGATTGCCCAAGCTTCTCCAGGCAATATGCCTGAAAGTATGCAACCAGCGGATGGCGCCGGGGCGGAAGTAACCCGGGTTCACCCTCATCCGGCACCGTAGCCGGATATTGTCGCGAGAGCACTTCAAGAGCCGGCTGGTACATGCCCAGGCGGACGTACTGAACGGCGACATTCAGCACGCGTTCAGCATCGTTGGCGAGATGGTTCAAGTCCGGAGTTCCCAGGACCTCACGCAGAAAATAGCTGTGCGGGAACCGTGTCAACCATTCCTGAGCGAAATGGTACGCTGCCTCCGATTTTCCAAGCGCACGGCGGACCGCCGCCAGTTCTTCAGCAGTGCGAACATCATTTGGCGCGGCCGACAGACCTGCCTGCAGGTAAGCCTCTGCCTGATTCAAATCGCCTTCGCGGGCAGAGAGTTCCCCCAACCGCAGCGCGCCCGCTGCTCGGAATGAGGGCAGGCGGTGGGCCGCCTCATAGGCCAGGCGTGCCAGCCGAGCTTCTCCGAGACCCTCGTACGCAACGCCCAGGTAATACGAGACTTCCGCATCACTTGTGTCGCGGGCATGAACCGTTTCCAGATATGTCTTTGCCTCGGCAAAGCGCAGTAGGCTGGCACACAGGCGGCCGGCTGCTTTCTGCCCACCGAAGCTGTCAGGATATTTTGTAAGTGCTTGTTTGTAGGTTTCGAGGGCTTGCAAAAGTCTTCCTTCGAGTTCCTGCTGGTTGGCGAGCTGGATCCAATCGCCCTCGCTCCGCTTCTCCGCCGGATGTATGCGATAGGTAGTTTGCGGTCCCACCTGAACGTCCGCGACCGGCGTCCAATCGTATTCGTCTTCGGTCTGCCTTAGAAGCACCGCGCCGCGCTCGTCCCGAAGTTCGAAGGTATATTTGTCCCGCGGATTCGCCAATCGCAGTTCGTGCGACCAGACCCGTTCGGGCGAAAGATCGGCGTTCTGGTCAAACATCCGTTGGTTTCCGTCCAAGATTCGCAACGAGGCGTTCTTAATCGGGTGATTGACGTTAAGCCCGACCATCAGCGCAGTGTCCTTGCGACCGAGCTGAAGCGTGCCGGCGAGATTCGCGCGCGCGATTCCCCCTATCTCGCGAACCGGC